>Ga0265780_10011762_pt1 | contig 10322 bp, 11 predicted proteins | sample P1T30metagenome_FD_192432 | JGI IMG/M metagenome (GOLD analysis project Ga0265780, IMG submission 192432) | Plant litter microbial communities from East Loma Ridge, Irvine, California - P1 T30 | ecosystem: Environmental > Terrestrial > Plant litter > Unclassified | place: USA: California... | reverse complement strand
TCGACATCGACGCTCAAGCCTGATCAAACATCGAGGAGGTAGGTATGTTCCTACAGTTCAAGGGGCGCTGAAAGATATAGGTGATAGAGATAAAGTGCATAGATGCGCTCAAAATGAGGTATTAAACACACGCGCTACCTACGTTGGAACAACGTCTACCTCTCTCCACCTCGCTCCTCTCAAGCTACGACTCCCTCTTTCGCACTCCGCGTGGCCCTACCATGTCCGCGTCCGGTCGTCAACTCGAACTCTTTCTTCGATACTTCTACCTCTCTACACCTCGTTTCTTCTACTACCTACCACCACTAAATCACGCTCGCCACGCTCGATCTCCATGAAGGTTTCACATCTACCCGCGTTCGATCGAATATGCAGGGCAGGGGGGAAATCCAGAGGACACGGCTGTAGCTACACTTTACAGACCCTTTATGAATATCTGAGTCGAAGCTATACGATCCCACCCTCAGGAGAGAGTATATAATCCAGACAGATCCCCCCCGTCGTCTCCTTCTTAACACATACCTTTTACATACCACTTATACGTATTTTTCAATACTATATATCACTACCACCTCTAAACTCATCACAAACACCCTCTACGTCCCATAAACTCATATACACATCAATCCCAGTTAGTTCCCCCTTTTTCTGCTTCGCGTCGTCAGTGTCTTGGTGCTCATACAGTACAGTCTCAATATGTCAACCTTCCTCCAAACACTCGGATCCACAATCTCCTCTCCTCTCGACGCGTCCTATGGCGAGAAATGTTGGCTTGACCTTGTCGCCTCATGTCACGCTTCAAAGAATTGGGCCGATGAAAGCGATGACGATACCGACGCGTACTTGACGATTCCCGACGCGACTTCTGATGCGGATACTGCGGCTACGGTCAGTGAGTTAGCTGCTCAGGCTGAAACCGACGACATGTTCTCGCAGCCCTACGTCTCATTCGATTGGTCTGAAGAAGATGACGTTTCCCGATCACTCTCCCGTCCCACCTCCGATGATACCGATGCTCCTGCTGCTTGTAAGTCCGAGCAGTGGAAATACCTTCCAACGATATACGAAGTAGACGAGGAGGATGAAATGGACGAGGAAGTTGTCGATGAGGTCTGTCCGGTCGATGAGGTTTACGTATCCCGGTCTCCCACTGCCAGAGAAGAAGAGATGCTACTCGAAACACCACAACATCAAATTCTTAGGCTGTTGTATGGCAAGGTCGAGCTCCATCGCCTCGATATCGTAGTACGATTGCCCAAGTCCGTCAAGAATATCTCACTTTCCGACCCGATCCCAACCATTCAATCTCAATCAGTCGATCTCATCAACCAACAATCTCCGAGCTCCGCAGAAATAGACGCTCTTTTCGATATCGTCCCATCCCATATCCTCAGACGAATCGGCCTCCCCACCGATGCCATCAGTAAACGCACGCCAATCGTAGTCCGATTACCCTCGCCAACTGATGAACTTCCAAAATATAACCCGCTATCCAACCTCGAGATGCTTGCGTCACTTGCTTCGACTCGCTCACCGCCACCCTCCTACTCCAACTCCCCGTTCAACAATCTCAACCTCCTCGCCGACTGCTGCTAAGCAGCGCAATTCATGTAAAATCACGATTCACGTAACTTGTCTTACAAACCGCCACAGTCACTTGTCGACAATTCCCGGTATCCTGTTCAATTAACATCATGTACGTTCATCTGTCAACTTCGACTTCAACTATCATACGATTACAATGGATCTCGACATCATCATCAACGTGATCAACAACACTCTGTTTTCACCAACATTCTGCGCGTTCATCCCCTTATCGTTTTATGGTCAAGTGCGCTCTTTCTTACATCCAACGGTATACATTTCCACCGCTTGGAGTGCTTTGATAATTGCCATCAGTAAGCTCTCCACTCATCATCTCAGCTTTGACGCGTGCTAACATGCATAGCCATACTCAAACATATCAACCGAATCTATACCAACCGATCATCATGGCTACTTGCACCTTCCAAGCTCGATTGGAGCAAGCAGATCGTCTTGATAACAGGAGGTAAGCCTTTCTTGAGCTCACAGTGACGCGACCTGACGATCTAGGAGGATGCGGTATTGGAGCGTTACTCGCCCAAACCCTCGCAATGCGAAATGTCACCACTGTCGTACTGTCGAAAGATCCTGTTTTGGTTGATCCAAGCAATGGTAAGTCGCTTCGCGACGCGTCTAATGCATGAACTAATCATTTAGACGACATTGTCGACAGCATGTTTACATATACATGTGACGTATCAAACTACAAAGAGGTCGAAGAGGTTGCTGAACGAATTCGCAAAGAGGTAAGCCCTTCATTTTTCTTGCTAAAATCGATCCTAACGACCAGATCGGCGACCCGACCATAATCATCAATAATGCCGGTGTAGTCAAGGGGAAACTCTTGCTAGACCTGACCGAATCCGATATCAAAGAGTGAGTATTACCATATATCGGATATGGCGAAACTGACAAAATAGTACTTTCGGATCAAATACTCTTGCTCATTTTTGGGTGCTAAAATGCTTTCTTCCTGCTATACTTCGGAATGGCTCCGGTCATATCGTCTCTATCGCCAGTTTGCTGGGTCTTGTGGGCTGTGCCCAAATGAGTAAGTCTCCTCTTTTCTGCGATTGAGCCAAGACTGATGATATAGCCGATTACTGCTCAAGCAAAGCTGCTGTCATACATTTACATCAATCACTACGATTCGAACTCGATAATCGGTACATGTCACCACAAATCCGAACCACCCTATTACTACCGTCATTTGTCACTACGACCTTGTTTTCCGAAATCAAATTTCCTCGTTCTCGCTTGTGGAATTTCCTCGCTCCCCCTCTACACCCTCATCAAATCGTCAAAGCCATCATTTCCGCTCTTGACGAGAACGAATCACGAACTATACGAATGCCATTCTACACCAACTTCGGTAGGATTTGGTCAGTTGGAGTAGGCATTGTACCAAAGTGGCTGGTCGACTTTGTGCAACGTATATCTGCTGCCGATTTCGCCATGATCGATTATGGACCCAAACCCGATGCCGCCGAAAAGCTGTTGGCGGAGAAACAATGAATGTCGAGAAGCTAGTGCTTGTCTTCAGCCCAATAACGAAGTTGTCTATACGAACCAAATCAGGAAACAACGTCAACGAAGTCCCTTAGGATCACGAAAATGTCTATACGAAATCACACGAGATCATACGAACTCATACGAAACGAACCGGATGCCCGAGAAGTACCCTATAATAATACCAACAGTCTCCGTGTCTATAAATCAAATTCATGCTGCGTCATGCCGTAGATTGTTTTTGCTTTCATCATGCTGCGTCATGCTTTGCTACATTTGCTTATTGCCCTGCGTGGTGCTCATATATACTTGTAGATATTCCGATCCATGTGGATCTTATGAAATAATTATCCGTTACATCTATATGTTCTACAAGTGTACTGTGCGCTCCTCTATTGCGATCTCATGTTTCCCTTTTGGATAGACAGCATGAACTTCCTCCCGCTCAATGTAGGCCTTTTGGGTGTTGTCTATCATGAGCGGGTCTTGGCGGTGGTCTGATGGTAGGCCTGTCTTCGATACTGGGGTCAAGGTATAGATGATTTCCAGGGATGATAGCACTCCGCCGTATGCCGATGAGATTCCTGTCCATCAGCGCCTGCTACAGCTGTGTCAGAGATGATTCACCTGTATCAATGATAATGATGGAGCCGTTACATCGGTCGACGATCTTTTCAAAGTTCGGTGTATGGCCCTGAATGTCAGCACAGGTCCACTGGCACTAGAGTGACTCACGCCAATGACCCTCCTGACCCCCAACTTCTCCTTCAATTCCTCAGCCCACTGACAAACAACCTGATCGTCCTGAACTTCTGCAAGACCTCTCCACCAATAAGGTCCCCCAGCTGAATACAGATCCATCTCCTCTTGCGTTGTTCCCCTCGGTAAACCAGCATAGGGATTTGGCGGGTGTGGAGGAGCCATAGGCAAAGTGAGTGCTCGGGTGAGAAGGGAGTGACCTAATTCATTGATCCTATCTGGGTATGGAAGAAGGTTCTCGTATGAAGGTCGAAGGGACCCATGGGTGAAGGAGAGGGAAGGGGAGAATGGGTAAGGGCCCAGAGCCACTTTCGCTGTTGATGAATAGCTGTTGTTTAGCTACATTCGGACACCAAGAACGGGACTTACTTTGCTAGCCATTCTTCACCCAGCCATCCGTCTACTGAAAGTGCTTTCTGCCTGTCCGCTATTGTGCCAAAAGTCCGAATATCATCCTTTGTAACATACCTGTCAACATCAGCGGCTTGACAATTCACCCAAGGCATTGATTGATCTTACCGCCAATCTCCAATCGCATTCATGATCTCGTGATTCCCCAGCACTGAGACGACCTGACCTCCAACACTAGCAGCTTGCCCTCTCAACTTTCGCATGAGTCGGTAGATCCCTCCGGCATTGGTCCCCCTATCGACAATGTCCCCTGTCTGGACCAAGATGTCGCTACCGCCTATCCAGTTGTTGTAATCGTCTATGAGCTTAGCATTCCGCATGACCCGCTTTGCGTTATCGATGTCTGATATCAGCTCCATCCGGTTGAGTCGCCTCCTTCCTTACCGCCATGTAAGTCTCCGATAGCTACCAACCTTTGACGGAAAGTCAGTTCGCCATGACTTGAGCTTGGGGGAGGCGTGACCTCGACAGCTTTTTGGGAGCCTCCCAGAGAACGAGCTCCTAGAAATAGTACGAGCACACCGATGAGCGCCAGCGCCCATGTTGGTATACGTATAGGCATGTTGAATGTGTGTATACAAAGGAGCTCAACTATTGGTCTTGACTTGACTTGCCAATTCAATTCGTACCTTAATTCAACGTCATCCTTCAGAAGTGACCGTGGATCATCCACTCTTCTACATTTCTGCATAACATGAACGACCCTGTGGACGAGACCAAGCCCATCATATCGCATGAAGAGCAGCTCGCTCGAATCGAACGCCTTCCCGACTCGGACGCCCTCGCTGAATGTGTCGATATCGTTTACGCCGGGGATACCAATGACCGGGTATGGGCGAGGACCGTCATAGACACTGGACTACAAAGAGGGAAGGCACAAGCGACTGAGTTTGAGAGGAAGATATGTGGGGGCGATGGGGATCGAGAGTGGAACGAGAGCAGCGAAGAGGAGATAAAGAAAGCGCTGGATAAGATCGTGGGAATGGATGAGGATCTCCGCAAACTGGTCATCAATTACGGTTTGCTCTATCAAGCTATCGGTCGTCTTGACACCTACGATGTATTCTGCCCTGAGGAAACAGGATCTCCTCAAGCCTCTCAGCCAACGAGTGTTGAGATGGGTGTATTGAATGCACCGGAAGGAGAGGATATCATGGAGCTGGACGACCCTTGGGCGGAGGGCAATGGAGAGGATGTCGACGAGACGACCGCTTCTACAGTGATCGACGACCCATGGGAGACGAATTCGAACATCACAGCTCCTGCGTCAGACTTGGAGCCCAAGCTGGCCATGCCCGGACCCGAAACACAATCGACCAAGCTCGAGCCAATCTCTTTAACATTGAAAGATTTCCTGTCGCAACCGATATTAGACATCGCTCTGCAGTTCGCTAGCTCGGCAAACCTCTTTGCCCTGAAACTTGTCTCTGGCTTTCACTACTCGGAGCTATTCCCCTTCCGCTTCACTATTTGGAACAGCCTTCCCGCTTGGGTTACCCCCGAGGATCTAAAGACGCATCGGCTTCTCCCGGATGTAGGGGATGATGGTATCGAACTCGGAGACTTCAGATCATTTCACCTATTCCATTGGATCCCTGCTCTGCCAACTCTTAAGAGCACGGTACCACAAAATGCTGTACTAGACACCGATGGGCTGTCAAAATGGTTCGCATCACGAGTCGAGTCTCTCGACAATGTCGGCGCCCTCGACCTTCAATTGGCCTGGGTCCAACATGGAGCTTCGCTTGGCATCCCAAACCTCGATGCGCTTGGAGAAGACCTATCGCTTCTATCCCGACTAATATACGATGCCAATCTCAGCCCCGCTCAGCACGAGAAATGGACATTAGCGACCTGGAAGAAAGCTACGGAAGGAGAGATTGTATCCGCGTATCTTGCAAATTCAACACCTTCCACCATCGTGGGCGATATAAGGCGACTCGTGCTGCCTTACCTATATGTCCTCGAATCGCGAGCCGAGCGAGCGGGTAAGCCGGATACGCATCTAGTCGAGCGACTGCTCCACGAGGCGGTCCTTTCGCTGCCCCTTCACAGCGCTCTACCTGTATTTGAGGCTTCAAAAGCCACTATCCCGATGTCGGAACGGCTGCTCAGGAACGACCAGAATGTAGCTAGACTTGCTCTCGCCTGTTTGTACGGCAGCGACGAACGTGAAGTCTGGTCTACGATGTCAGGGATTTTCGAATGTCTGCCTGTATGGGATGTGTCTGGGGGAGACCTAGAATCGGACAAGGAAGCAACAGCAACAACCCTCGACTCGATCGCAACTTTTGTTAGACCTCATGCGTCGTCCGATAAACCACCTTCTGCCAAAGACCTCTTCATCTTCTTCGCTCCGCTTCCATTCGCTGCGTTGTCCAGGGCATTGGATATCCTGGATGTTCACCTCGAATCTGGTGAGATTCTAGCTCGATGGAATACCGCTGTGCAACTTCGATTCCTTCTACAGTCGGCGAGGGATAAAGAGGAGCAGGCGCAACTGGCGGAGAAGATGATCAGGCGACAAGCGGGAATGAAAGACTTGGGCAAGTGGACGAAATTATGGGAAGACATGTGTAGACTGAATGGTGGGGATGATGCTCTGCTGAGAGGGGCTTTCGGGACATTGTTACTTGAGGATATGATGAGGGCGTACTTGAGCGGTATTCTTGGTTCAGGAAGTGAGCCTCACCTCCGTCAGCCATTAAGCTCGAACTGATATGTCAGACTTTGATGCAGCACGGCGTATGATCAGGCGATTTGAAACGGAGTATGATCTTTCGGCCGGTCTTCTGGAGGAAGTTGCCTTGGCAACATCGCGTGAACTGTACGACAATGCCGAGACTGGCAACATCCACACTGGGGATATGAAATTGGCATATGATTGGTAGGTCCCCCTGATCTCGTGAGAGCGGAATCATGCTAAGATGAAGTCTATCTGTACCCGCTTCATCTGAGGCTATTCGCAACGAGAGATCGTTTATAGAGGCGACTTCCCGACTCGCTTCTTTCTCATCCCTCTCCCTCACTCCCTTTCAAATTCGACACGCCAAGAGCAAGCTTAGCCTCATCCGTCGCGTTCTGTCGACATCAGACGACGCCTATAGACACGACACAATAATTGTTGAACTGGCAGAAAAGCTTGGTCTGAGCGACACCTCATCTCGAGGGCAGATCATGGGCATGCTTGCAGATGCTGCTGTCGCTCATGGTGATTACGACCTGGCTGCTGGGTACACGCAACGGCTCATCGATCTTGTCAAGGACCGCCGTCGTCGAAGATCGAAGGAAGAGGATGAAGAGCTACGGACGGTCGTTTGGAAGACCTGTCTAGAGCTTGGACGTCAGGACGATTGGTCGGATATCGATAATCGAGTTCTGCTCCTTGGTCGGGCTACCGAATATTGCCCCGCAGAGACCATTCCCTCAATCCTAGCCGTCTGGCGAAACGTCGAAGATGGATCCCTCAAATTGTCGCAAGCTGCGAAAAGACGCCGCTTGGCTGGCATCAAGAATCCTACGAAGGCCCACCCCACCGCCGTTGCGACATCACCGGTTGTCGGCTCAGAGGAGGAGCGAGTACTGGGCTCAAGAACAGCTGCCAGAGCCGCAAAGATGGCTTTGGGCTTCGGAGAAAGATTCAAGGATCAAATCCCATTTAGATCGGGTCTATCACCACACCTACCTTCTTTGACATCCAGCAGGGAGCCATCGCGTGATAGGGGAGGAGGGAGTGAAGGCCGGAGATCACTAGATTCGGATAGAGATAGCTTGTCGGGACTTGGGTTCGGCACAGGCAATCCAACGGACGCCGAGAGAGTCAGTAGACATGCTCGAAAAGCTCTGGTCCGAGGTGTGGGCTGGCTGCTGGGAGCGGACGAGCGTGATGCGCAGTAGTACATGTGAACGATCATGCATTTGTCGCTCTTGTATGCTGGTCTGGATACAATCTCGTCGATCTCCATAGTCTATGTGCAGTCCTACCAAGCCTCGTCGAACGCTCCCTCCTCGGCCAGATCGGACATCCATCGCCAGAACGGTGCCGAAGGGAACCCAACGCAATTGTCGTAATTACCTTCGATCTTTTCTATAAGAACGCCTCCTAGTCCCTGAAAATCAGCTCAGGCTCGACTGGGCAATGTAGAGAGCGGACCTGGATAGCGAACCCCCCTGCTCTATCCTCTCCCTCTCCGGAGTCAACGTATGCTTTGATCATTTGTGGCTGATTGTCAGCTGATTCTCGACGTAAAGTTATTATCAGCTTACGGTATTCTCATAAAACTGCACTAGCGTGGAGCACGATATTGATTGCAATTTATAGCCTGGCGCTTCCACCGTGGGTATCACTGAACGTAAGTACTGCCGGAGTCTGTGAAGCGATGGAAACGGACCTATCGTTACACCGGTGACTACCTCACATTGCCTCCCCGACATGAGCGATAGGACTTGCTTCTAACTCATCAGAGTCGAACGCAAGGGCATCTCTTACCTGATCTGCTTTCGAGACTGGCTTCTCCAGAATCTCAGAGATCTCTCCCTCGTGCTTGCCACCCTCTGCGGTGTCCTTTTCAGGGGGAAAGATCACCACCGTGTCCGCTGGACAGTCAGCCCGGTCTTCCCTGCACGAAACATTGAAAGCTTACCACTGATGACCAATTCGGCGGGGTCAGTCTCATTCTCCTTGAGCAGTCGTTCGTATACCTCCAAAGCCTGACTTGTCAGGTCACCGGTATATAGCGTGAGTGGCATCACTGGCCTTTTCGCCAGCTGTTGCTATTGGGTAATCGGCCAGACGTCCTTCAAACGATCCTTTAGGTAGATCCTCGGCGAATGTTGAAGGTACTATCTCTGGCCGGAAGCCCTGCATTATGAGCTTGACGATCTATCAGATACTTTAGCTCTGACGTACAGCTACTTCCAACAGATCTTTCCTCCGCGGGCTTGACGACGCCAGGACGACTCGCCGATGCTGGAGCATGGAGAAGATTGGAAGGGGTAAAGCATGCGATAGTACGGGAGAGGGGCGCACGGCGGCCATGTTGTACGATGTTGATAAAGAGTGCGAAAGTGGGATTCAGTATAGAGTATATAACTTAGAGAGAGCCTTGTAGCCGGATGAGCAGCGGAGGTGGTCCCTGCGCCTAACTATTGTAGGCGTACAGTCAAGGTACGCGACTGCTTTTAGAGAACGCCCGTGCCTGATCGGCCCTCTTCTTTCTCGGCCAAGTCATTCGTTAGCATGGGCGTTGTACACGTACTACTGCACAGCTTGGCAGGCTCTGGCAAAATCGATTGTGTAAGCACCTATACAGTAGTGTCAATGGGTGGAGCTGTGTTGAGCCTGTGGAACTGAAAGGAGTACGGTGTGTAGATGGTAGTCTAGATGAGTTATGTAAATCCAAAAGAAGGATTGCTACCTTTCGTCCCTTTGAGCATTAGACTGTTTCATCTTTATCCTTGCTGATTTGAGCAAATGCCCTCCAGGGTCGCTTGATCAAGGGGAAGTTTTAACGATCAAGTTACAGGTTGCTGCGATGTCAAAAACACTCTCTGCGGCAAAGAGTGCCGGTCTGGAAGGTTACTTGTCTAGATATTGTGAACACCTTGCGTGCATTCATTGCTGAGGGATGACGTTCGACGTTTACTGTGTGGCTTGGTATTGCGTTTGAACTTAATTGCTACTCAAAGAAGGGGGACCCCTATACGCGTCGCGACTTGCTACTTGTAGTAGAATCGGTAACAAAAGGTGTTTGTGGCAGTGGCAGCCGGCCAAGAGACTGAATGACCCTGTACAAAGGTAGCTTGTCACAATAATACACAGACTGTATACTAAAGGGTAGGTAGGACTAGAGTAGTAACGCACACAGACATTGTATCAACACATCAATTACCTACACTACACTATCCTCTCTCTCCCTCCATTCGCCTCCACCTATGCCCGCGTTGTTGACCTTGATTCAACGCGTCAATTATATCCGATACCTTTAATACATCCATCCATACTCAACAGAATTCGACTTGGACAACGGCTATTCACCACCTACATACAACCCATTACC
>Ga0265780_10011761_pt1 | contig 10323 bp, 9 predicted proteins | sample P1T30metagenome_FD_192432 | JGI IMG/M metagenome (GOLD analysis project Ga0265780, IMG submission 192432) | Plant litter microbial communities from East Loma Ridge, Irvine, California - P1 T30 | ecosystem: Environmental > Terrestrial > Plant litter > Unclassified | place: USA: California... | reverse complement strand
GACCTCCAACTCGAAGCTGACCCGTTGACCCTGCAGCACCTGCTGCAGGTGGGGCAGGGCTGCGTCGAACATGCCCGGGCCGGCCACGTCACTGATCTGCAGGCCGATCATCTCCGCTGGCGGCCGCCCATGCCAGGCCTGGTACGCATTGTTGGCGAACCGGTAACGATGGTCCGGGCCCAGGTGGGCGATCAGGGCGGGCATCGAATCGGTGATCAACTGCAGGCGGTCGCGGCTCTGTTTCAGTTCCACCTCGGCCCGGCGAAGCTTCTCCCTGGCTTCCGCTTCACGGATGGCGCGCAGGATGGCATCTGGGAGGCGCTGCAGGCGCTGCTTGACCACGTAGTCGCGCGCGCCGCGGGTCAGCGCCTGCACGGCCAGTTCTTCGGTCAGGGTGCCGGAGACGAAGATGAAAGGCAGCTGCGGCACCCGCTCGCTGGCCAGGGTCAATGCGGTGTCGCCATCGAAGCCGGGCAGGACGTGGTCGGCAAGGATCACGTCGTGGCGATCACCATCGAGCTCGGCGAGGAACGCCTCCCGCGTCCACACGCGCTGGATCACGAACGCCATGCGCGCGCGGGACAGCTGCGCTTGGATCAGTTCCGCGTCGAGCGCGCTGTCCTCGAGCATGAGGATGCGGATCGGCGCATCCCTGGGTGTTTCAGTCATTCGTGCGGCCTTGGCCTGGCGGGCGGATGGGATGCGGCGGCGGATTGTTGGTGATGCCCCAGAACATGCCCAGACCCTGGATGGCGTCGAAGAATTCCTTGAAGTCCACCGGCTTGACGACGAACGCATTGACGCCCAGCTCGTAGCTGCGCACCAGGTCCTGCTCTTCGCGCGAGGACGTCAGCATCACGATCGGGGTGCGGCTGAGGTGGCGGTCACCGCGCACCTCGGCCAGCACTTCCAGGCCGTTCAACTTGGGCAGCTTCAGGTCGAGCAGCACCACCACGGGGCCCCCGTGGTTGAGGTCCTTCCAGGCGCCTTCGCCGCGCAGGTACTGCAGTGCCTCGACCCCGTCGCGCACATGGGTGACCTGGTTGAGCAACTGGCAGCGCGCCAGCGCATCGAGGGTCAGCTCGGCGTCTTTCGGATTGTCTTCCACGAGCAGGATCGGTCGCAGGTCCCTCATGCAGTACCTCGTTGGGAATACGGTAAGGTGAAATGGAACGTAGCGCCGACGCCCGGCTCGCCTTCGGCCCAGGTGCGGCCGCCGTGCCGGCTGACGATGCGGTGGACGTTGGCCAGCCCGATACCGGTGCCTTCGAACTCGTCGGCGTGGTGCAGTCGCTGGAAGACCCCGAACAACTTGTCGACATAGCGCATGTCGAACCCGCAGCCGTTGTCGCGGACATGGAAGACGTGCTCGCTGCCGTTGTCTTCGTGGCCGATTTCGATGGTCGGCTCGGCGCTGTCACGGGTGAACTTGATCGCATTGCCCAGCAGGTTCTGCCATACCAGCCGCAGCATGCTGGAATCGGCCTCGACCCGCGGCAATGGTGCGATGGACCAGGTGATGCTGCGCCCGCCGGTTTCCATCACCAGGTTGCGCCGCACGTCTTCCACCAGCGTGGCGACATCCACGCTCACCAGGCCCATGCTGGAGCGGCCCATCTGCGAGAAACTGAGCAGGTCATCGACCAGCGTGCCGGCGGATTTGGCCGATTCCACGATCGTGGCCAGGAAGCGTTTTTCGGTGTCGGTCAGCTTGTCCGCCGCCGAACTGCCCAGCAGCTCGGAATAGCCGACGATGTGGCGGAAAGGCGCGCGCAGGTCGTGGCTGACCGAATAGGAAAACGCCTCCAGCTCCTTGTTGCTGCGCAGCAGCTGTTCATTGAGCTCGGCCATTTCCTCGGCCTTGCGCAGCACGATGTCCACGATGGCCGTGCGCAGCTCGATCGCTGCGTCGCGGTCCACGTCCTGCCAGGGCGTGGACTGCTCGCGCACCGTTTCCTTCCATGCCTCGAAGGACAGCCGCGGCGAGAGCCTGCCGTCGACGGCGGCCTTGCGGGGTTCGCCGCCCCAGCGCACCGTGCGCATGACTTCGGCGCGGAACCACAGCACGAAACTGTCGTGCAGCTGCGAGATCGAAATGGCCATGACGCCGCTGGCGAGCTCGGCGAAGGCAGCCGCTTCCGGCCAGATCGCGGGCAGGGCATCGGTGTGGAACACGTCCTCGGCGGGGTGATGGCGGGTCAGCCAGTCCACCAGCGCGTTGACGTCGGTCTGGCCCGGGGTCTGCCCCAGCAGCACGCACTGGCCGCGGTGGACGATTGCCGCGCCGGTGGCGCCGGTAAGGTCCAGCAGGCTTTTCTGGTCGCGACCCAGCGCCGCCATGAAATCTTCGTCGCCGGCCATCCGCCCGAGCAGGCGGACCTGGATGGCGCGCCGCGCGATGCGCTCCTCCACCGCCAATGCGCGCTCCTTCAAGGCGATCTGCAGCGACAGGATCTGTCCGATGAACTCACACGCGGTGCGCACGTGGTAGGGCACGCGGCGCGGCAACTGGTTGTGGCAGGACACCAGTCCCCACAGACGGCCTTCTGCCAGCAGCGACACCGACAGCGAGGCGCCGGTTCCCATGTTGCGCATGTACTGCAGGTGCACGGGCGAAACGCTGCGCAGGACCGCCAGGCTGAGGTCGGTGGGGGCGGCGCCGGCCAGGCCTGCACTGCGCAGCAGCGGCACCGCCCGGTAGTCGTTGTCGGCGATCAGCCGCACGCGGTTGCGCCGATACAGTTCACGTGCCTGCGCCGGGATATCCGATTCGGGGAAGCGCAGGTCCATGTAAGACGGCAGCCGGTCATTGCGATCCTCGGCCACCACCGCGCCGTTCCAGTCCTTGTCGAACTGGTAGATCAGCGTGCGGTCGAAACCGGCCAGGTCGCGCACGTGGCGCGCACCGATCTCGCACAGCGAAGCGATGTCCGGAGCCACCTCGACCTCGCCCATGAAGCGGCGTATGTGGGGATACAGGTCTTCCAGGGAGCCGGGTTCGCCGTCGACCGGCTCTTCCAGTTCGATGATGAAATGGGTTTCGCTGCGGTGCGCCAGCGCATGGTGGCGACCGGACCGCCCAAGCTGGACCGAGCCGAGGAACACCGTGGATTCCGGTGCCAGCAGGTCCAGGTGTCGTCGATAGGGCACCAGCGCGCCGCCGAGCACCCGGTCCAGGTGCTGGTCCAGCGGATCACCGAAGTCCTCCAGCACCTGCGCCTGGCTTACGGCGCGTTCCTGTACCCGCATCGACAGCGGGTCCACCACCAGCAACACCCCGTATGGCTGGATGGCCCCGGGCGTATGGATCGGTTCACGCGCGCAGCTGGATAGATCCAGGTCGACATCAGGGGCGTCGTTCATGGGAACTCCTCGGTTACGAACCTGCCCACGGCAGCGAAGGCAGCGCGTGCGCCGTCCTCGACGTGCCGTTCGTCCGCCGCGGGCAGCGCGATGGCATTCAAGGCAGTGGTGAAGCGGCGCCAATGGGCCGCAACGCCCCCGGCAGGAGGAGCAAGATGGCGTGCGCCGAAGGCCCGGTCCACGCCCAGCGGGGCAGCCAGTCTGTAGATGACCGCACCGCCCAACGCGGATCCCTCGGCCACGTACAACCAGCCCAGCGCGGTGGGCAGGGGCAGGGTGGCGGGCAGTACCGGGACCGGCGCAGGCAGCGGCGACTGCAGGTCGGACAGGTCGCGGCTGATCCCTTCCAGCCGGCGCCGGGCAGGCAGGTCGGGCAGCAGCGGTTGCAATGCCGGTGCGGCGTAGAGACTGTCCACGTGCTGGTGCAGGCGGTGCTGCACGCGCAGGAAGGCGGCGAAGCGTTCGCGGCTTTCGAAGATGCGTTGGGCCATGATGCGCTGGTCCAGCCGCTCGTGCGTTTCATGGGTGGCGCGTTTCAGGCGCTCGGCACGGGTAGGCGGCAGGGCCGGGTCAGGTACTGGCATCGACGACGACGGGCAGGATGCACGATGGGGGAGACGCTGCAGAATATCAGACCGCCCGATGGCCTCGTGTCAACGGAATTTCATCCGCTCCGGTGATGCACGAAGGGCCCGCTGCGCTCGCCGACCATGGGTCGGCGCTACCGGTCTACATCAGCCCCAGGGTCACCAATGCGAGCACGATGTAGCGCATGGCCTTGGCGATGAATACCAGCGGCAGGAACACCCGCAGCCGCTCGCGCATCACGCCGGCCGCCAGGGTGATCGGGTCGCCGATCACCGGAGCCCACGACAGCAGCAGCGACCAGCGCCCGTAACGTCGATACCACGCCTGCGCGCGCTCCAGCCGTGCTGGCGATACCGGGAACCAGCGACGCCCCTGGAACCGTTGCACCTGCAGGCCGAGCCACCAGTTGACCAGCGATCCCAGCACGTTGCCGGCGGTCGCCACCGCGACCAGCAGGACCGGATCGCCGCCGTCCAGCAGCAGGGCCACCAGCACCGCCTCGGACTGGGCGGGCAGGAGGGTGGCGGCGATGAGGGCGGCGAGGAACAGGCCGGACAGGGAAAGCATGCTTCATTCTACGGCGGCGGTGTCCTCGCGCGGCTTTCAGCCCGCCCGCGCCATCCTGTGCCGGTCCATCCGCAGCAACCGAGGTGCCGCATGCCCCGTTCGCGCACGCTGACGATCGCGACCTTCAACGTCAACGGCATCAACAGCCGTCTGCCGCACCTGCTGGCGTGGCTGGAGCAGGAACAGCCGGATATCGTCGCCCTGCAGGAACTGAAGGCGACCGACAGCGGGTTCCCGATCGCCGCCATCGAAGGCGCGGGCTACGGGGCGATATGGCAGGGCCAGGCGTCGTGGAACGGCGTGGCCCTGCTGGCCCGCGGCAGCGTTCCGGTGGAGAGTCGCCGCGGCCTTCCCGGCGCACCAGCGGATACCCAGGCGCGCTATATCGAGGCGGCGGTGCACGGCATCGTGGTGGCCGCGCTTTACCTGCCCAACGGTAATCCGCAGCCGGGGCCGAAATATGATTACAAGCTGGCGTGGATGCAGCGGCTCACGCGGCATGCCCGCACCCTGGTGAAGCTGGAGCATCCGGTGGCCATGCTCGGTGATTTCAACGTCATTCCCACCGATGAGGATGTGTACGACGCCGCCGCGTGGAAGAAGGATGCGCTGATCCAGCCGGCGGTGCGCGAGGCCTACCAGAAGCTCCTGGCGCAGGGCTGGACCGATGCACTGCGGTCCTGTTCCGGTGAGCAGCGGGTATATACCTTCTGGGACTATTTCCGCCAGCACGCGCAACGCGACCGCGGCCTGCGCATCGACCACCTGCTGCTGAATCCGGTGCTGGCGCCGGGACTGGTCGAAGCCGGCGTGGACCGTTGGGTGCGCCTGCAGGAGAAGGCCAGTGACCATGCGCCCACCTGGGCCAGGATCAAACTGCCGGCGGTCCGCCGAGCTTCCTGATATCGGCCAGCAGCAGCGCATGGGCGGCCTCGCGCGCTGCCCCCTCGCCCTGGCGCAGCACCCAGGACGGATGCACGGTGACCAGCGCCGGGGTGCCGTCATGCAGGGTGTGCCACTGCCCACGCCCTTCGCTGAAACGGAACGCGGCGCCGAGCAGCGCCGAGGCGGCCGTCGCGCCCAGGCACACCACCGTATCCGGACGCACCTGTTCGATCTCACCTGCCAGCCAGGAACGGCAGGCCTGCACGTGCTCGCGGTCGGGGCGCTGGTGCACGCGGACTTTGCCACGGCGCTGGAAGCGGAAGTGCTTCACCGCGTTGGTCAGGTAGAGCGTGGTCCGATCAATGCCGGCCTCGGCGAGCACGCGATCCAGCAACTGGCCGGCCGGCCCCACGAACGGTCGGCCGCTGAGGTCCTCTCGGTCTCCGGGCTGCTCACCGATCAGCATCACCCGCGCATCGGCCGGTCCTTCGCCGAACACGGTCTGGGTGGCCGGTTCCCACAGTGCGCAGCGCCGGCAGGCGGCGGCGCGGTGTCGCTGCGCGGTGAGTGAATCGGGAAGGGCCTCGGCGGCGCGTGCGGCGGCTGCCGACGGCAGCAACGGTGCCCCGGGAATCCGGCGCTGCGGCGCCGATGCTTGGCGCGCATGCATTTCCTCCACGCGCGTACCGGCATCGCGCACCAACCGCGGCAGCAACGTGGCTTCGGGCAGGTGCTTCCAGTATTTCACCGGCATCTCCTGGCGCATCATCCGCTCATTCAACCGCGCCGGGTTGAAGATGCTGGCGTAGTAGGTGCGCCACAGCTCCTCGCGTGAATCATCGGCAGGGGCGTCGCTGCGCTGCGCACCGGGGCCGGCGCTCAGTTGGCTGCCATCCCAGTACGCACTGCGCGAGGGTGTCAGGATGGCCCAGCGCATGCCGGCGAAGCGGCGCGCGAAAAATGGCGCGACCCGGTCCACGATATGGTGGTCCGGTTCGAACCAGGCGATGAACGCATCGTCCTCGCCGGGCACCTGGCGGAAACGCACGAAGGCCTTCATCTTGTGCGAATCGCGGCGTACCGCCTGCGCCAGCGCATTGGCGCGCAGCACATCGGCATCGGCGGGGTTGGACAGCACCTCGCGCTGGCCGTGGGCTATCCGCCACAGCAAGCGGTACAGCAGCGGCAGGCGCTGCGGATCGCGATGGCACAACACGCTGGCCGCCAGTTCCAGGAAGGCCTTGGACACGCGTGGGCCGGGTGCGCCGCCGCCGGCGCCCGACGTTGCCGCGCCCGCCAGCGCCGGCGCATCCAGCAGCGAGGCCTCGGTGCCCTCCAGCCAGTCGATCTGTTCAGGTGCCACCGCTGCAGCAAGCCCCAGGCGCGCGGCCGCCCGCCAGCCATCCAGTGACCACGGCGGATCGATCCGTGCCGACCAGCGCTGCATCTCAGCTGGCAAGGCTTTCGCCGAACAACGAACCCTGCCGCGGCGGGGGCGCCAGGCTGGCGCGCAGGCTGGCCGGATCATCCAGCCGACGGTGCGGATGGTGGTCCAGCAGCTGCACGAACGGCAGCAGCTTGCGCATCGGCGCGCGCAGCCGCGCCACGTCGGCCACCCGCAGGCGGCCGTGGCGGCGCGCCATCAGCACGCGCTTGACGTTGCGTACGCCCAGTCCCGGCACCCGCAGGAGCAGTTCCTTCGGTGCCAGGTTGAGGTCCACGGGGAACTGCTCGGGATGGCGCAGCGCCCAGGCCATCTTCGGGTCGATGTCCAGGTCCAGCATGCCGTCCTGGGTAGTGTCGGTGATCTCTTCGATACCGTAACCATAGAAGCGCAGCAGCCAGTCGGCCTGGTACAGACGGTGCTCGCGCTGCAGCGGCGGGGGCTGCAGCGGCAGTGCCTTGCTGGCATCGGGAATCGGACTGAAGGCGGAATAGTAGACCCGACGCATGTGGTAATTGCCGTACAGCTGGTCGGAGGTGGTCAGGATGTCGCGGTCGCTGGCACCGTCGGCACCGACGATCATCTGGGTGCTCTGACCGGCAGGCGCGAACTTCGGCGCGCGCTCCTGTGCGCTGCGGTGCGGGGTGGCCACCACGGAAGGACGAGCGCGCTCCTCCTTGGATTCCTCGATGCGCCAGCGCAGCTCACCCATCGCGCCGCGGATGGTGGGCATGGTCTTCTCCGGCGCGAACGCGGCAAGGCCGGCTTCGGTCGGCAGCTCGACGTTGATCGACAGGCGGTCGGCGTACTTTCCCGCTGCCGCCAGCAGTTCCGGCGAGGCCTCGGGGATGGTCTTGAGGTGGATGTAGCCGGCGTAGCGGTGTTCTTCGCGCAGTTGGCGTGCCACTTCCACCATGTGTTCCATCGTGTAGTCGGCGCTGCGGATGATCCCGCTGGACAGGAACAACCCCTCGATGTAATTGCGCTTGTAGAAGTCCAACGTCAGCGCGACGACCTCGGCCACGCGGAAGCGGGCGCGCGGCACGTTGCTCGATACGCGGTTCACGCAGTAGGCGCAGTCGTAGATGCAGAAGTTGGTGAGCAGGATCTTTAGCAGGGAGACGCAGCGTCCGTCCGGGGTATAGCTGTGGCAGATGCCGGACCCTTCGGTGCTGCCGATGCCACCGGACTTTTTCGAGTCGCGCTTGCCGGCCCCGCTGGAGGCGCACGAGGCATCATACTTTGCCGCGTCGGCGAGGATTTCGAGTTTGCGCAGGGTTTCCATGGGGCCACGCTAGGGAGGGCGCGTCTCAGGCTGTGAGACGGACAGCAAGGGCAAGCTGAAGGCTTCAGTCGACGATCTGCGACGCTTCCAGCTCAATTAGCAGGAATACTAACAGGTGCCGGCTGTCATCTGTGTGTATGCGCCCGCCGGCAGACTGCGGGGCCCCGCAGCTGACAGGTCATTCCACGTGGCATTCTTCCGCAGGCCCCGTTCCGCCTTGCTGTTGTTGCTGGCGCTGGACGCCGGCGCCTCCGCCGCGCCTCCGGTGCTGCGCATCAACGATGTGCTTGCCGTCGGCACCCACAACAGTTACAAGCTGCCGATGCCACAAGCCCGTCTGCAGGCATTGGCAAGCCAACAGCCGGACATGGCACAGGCGCTGGACTATGCGCATCGTCCGTTGGCCGAGCAGCTGGAACATGGGGCGCGGCAGATCGAACTGGACGTCAATTTCGATCCGCAGGGCGGCCATTACGCGGCCGGATCGGCCGACCCGGACCTGCAACGGCCGGGCTTCAAGGTGCTGCACATGCCCGGGCTGGACAATGCCAGCAGCTGCACCAGACTGCTGCAGTGCCTGCGGCAGCTGCGCGCATGGTCCGATGCGCATCCGCGGCACGCGCCGATCCTGCTGCTGTTCAACGCCAAGGATGACCAGAACGCCCGGCTGGGTGGCATCGATGCGCTGCGCTTCGATGCGGCGGCGTTCGACGCGCTGGATGCGGAAATCCGCTCGGTGATCGGGCCGGAAAAGCTGATCGTGCCCGATGACGTGCAGGCCGGCTACCCGACGCTGCGCGAGGCGGTGCTGGCGGGAAACTGGCGAGCGCTGGAGCAGGCGCGCGGCCGCTTCCTGTTCGCGCTGGACGAAGGTCCGGCGAAGGTGGCGCTGTATCGGGGCGATCGCCGTTCATTGCAGGGCAGGGTGTTCTTCGTCAACACCGATGCCGATTCACCGGCCGCTGCCTACATGACCCTCAACGACCCGATCGGCCAGGCGATACAGATCCGCCGCGCGGTGCAACAGGGTTTCATCGTGCGCACGCGTGCCGATGCGGAAACCCGCGAGGCGCGCACCGGGGATACCCGGCGGCGCGAGGCGGCACTGGGCAGCGGGGCGCAGTATGTATCGACGGATTATCTCTGGCCCGATCCGCGCTTCGGCACGGGTTACCAGGTGCCGCTGCCGCAGGGAACAGCGGTGACCTGTAATCCGGTGCGCGCGGACCACTGCGGCACGATGGATCTTGAAGCATTGCCTTGAACAGCAGCCGGTTCAGGGCACCATCGCGGCCGAGTTCACCAGGCCTACGGCAATCGCCACGCCTGCCGAAAACCAGCCGGCGCTTTCGTTGCCGGCGTCGATCTGGTCCGGTCCGCGACGGGTGATGATGGCGCGCGAGATACCGAAGGCCAGCATCTGCATCACCGCCGCGATGGCCGCCCAGATCGCGGCATCGACCAGCGACACCGAGTGGCTGATCACCGAATTGATCGGCAGCGCCAGGCCGACGAGGGCACCGGCCATGCCGATGCCCGCCGCCTTGTTGCCCTGCCGGATCAAGGTGATTTCCTTGTGCGGGGTGATCAGCGCGACCAACGTGATGGCCAGCAGCAGGATCAGCAGGCCGATCCCCATGAAGGCGGCGAAGGCGAGGAACGATTGACCGGTGATGACGTAGTTCATGGCAGTCCTTGGGGCATGTCGGGGCAGGCGCCCACGCTACCGCATCGTTGCAACGAATGCGCGCGATCGCGGACGCAGCGTGCGCAGGAAACCCGGTCCGCTGCCTGCCTTTCCATGACATCGCCTGCACGGGCCGCAGCAGACTCTTGCCCGTCCCAGGCCGCACTTCCGCCGCCTGCCCAGCGAGCAGCCCATGCGCGATACCGTACACGCCCGTTATGCCACCCCCTCGCGCGTCCGTGAAGGCCGACCGTTCCCCCAAGGCGCCACGTTCGACGGCAAGGGCACCAACTTCGCACTGTTCAGCGCGCACGCCACCCGGGTCGATCTGTGTCTGTTCGACGACGCCGGCAACGAAGAACGGATCGAGCTCCCCGAATACACCAACGAGGTCTGGCACGGCTACCTGCCAGACGTGAAGCCGGGCCAGCGTTACGGCTATCGCGTGCATGGCCCGTACGCGCCTGCCGAAGGCCATCGATTCAACCACCACAAGCTGCTGCT
>Ga0265780_10011759_pt1 | contig 10324 bp, 7 predicted proteins | sample P1T30metagenome_FD_192432 | JGI IMG/M metagenome (GOLD analysis project Ga0265780, IMG submission 192432) | Plant litter microbial communities from East Loma Ridge, Irvine, California - P1 T30 | ecosystem: Environmental > Terrestrial > Plant litter > Unclassified | place: USA: California... | reverse complement strand
ATCTCTCCACATCGCGCAAATACTATGAAATGGCGCTTGTGATTTACCACAAAGTAAATGATAAGACGAACCTGGCGTCGGCGTACAAGGATTTGTCCGAAATAAGCGAAAAGTCCGGAAATATTGCCGATGCTTATCGCTTCCACAAACAGGCGACGGTTTACAAGGATTCCGTTTTCAATACCGAAACGAAGCAAACGGTAAAAAACCTCGAAGACCGACGCGCCATTGAATTACGCGACAAGCAAATCCAGGTCAACAAAGTCACATTGGCCGCGAAGGAACGCGAACAACTGTTTTTCATCATCGGCATTGCATTGCTGCTCACTATAGGGATTTTGCTGTTCTACCAAAGCCGCAGCCGCCGGAAAACCAATCTTAAATTACAATCGCTCAATGCAGAACTACAGGAAGCCGACCGGGTTAAAACGCGTTTCTTCAGCATTCTTAACCACGATTTAAGGGCGCCCGTTGCACGGCTTATCACATTCCTGAAATTACAGAAAGAAAGCCCTGAACTCCTTGATGAGGAGAGCCGCGAACGCATGGAAAACAAAACTATGTCGTCGGCTGAGAACCTGCTTGAAGCGATGGAAGACATGCTTTTGTGGACCAAAGGTCAAATGGAAAATTTCAGCCCAAAGCCACGTACCGTTACCGTATCTGACCTGTTTGCAGAAATCGAAGCCTATTTCCGCGATTTCAACGTTGCCTTTACGTTTGAAGATAACGGCGTAAAACTGCAATCTGATCCGGACTACCTCAAGACCATTCTGCGCAATCTTACCGCGAATTCCATAAAAGCTATGGAAAATACTCCTTCAGCGGCAATAAAATGGCTTGCCTTCCGTGAAAACGGCATCGTCAAAATTTCCATTACCGACAATGGTCCCGGAGCTTCACAGGAACAGTTCCGTGCACTTTTCGACGATAAGGAAGTCGTCGGAATAAAGACCGGCTTGGGTTTGCACCTGATCCGTGACCTGGGAAAGGCGATAGATTGTGTGATAACCGTAAAATCCGAACACGGACACGGCACTACTTTTACTTTGGAGTTTCCGCAAACAAAAACTGCCGGGAACCAAAAAAGTACCCGGCAGCAAACCAAAAACTAACTTCTTATTCCAAGGCACCGGCCGCAAACTCGAGCCGCCAACCAATGAGTGAGCCAATATCAGCGTTCCCAAAATCCTGGACGCGAATATTCCATTGGCCGTTGACGTTCTTGTTCGCAAGGAATTCATCGAGCGGTTGGACGACGACGCTTTGAGGGGTGATGTCTTGGGCGGCACCTGTTGGTGCATAATCTCCTGCTGGGATGACGTCCGTCGTGACAAGACCTTCGTAAGCTATAAGCGCTTCATTTTCTGAATTGAAAGACAAAGCATTGGCCGCGATAAAATTTGCTGCACTGCCGTATCCATTCACCGAGATGACTCTCAACCGCTTTATCAGCGCAGTTGCGGTTCCATCGGGTGCTACGAGTTCGACTGTGAGGTCACCGCAAAAAGTGTGTTCGAGATTGACCACAACAGTCACTTTTGAAGGATCTTTTATCCTCATGAGCTGGGTGATTTGGATTGGGCTATTGATTGCATCGCCTGCATCGGGAATTTGTATTAAGGCGAGGTTGCTTGCCAAAATTGGTTCAGATTTGCGATCTCCATCGTCGTTGCTGCAACTGCAGATTGAAAAGGCGCAAATCAACAAGGAAAGGATTCTAATTTTCATCGTATTGTCGTTTAAGTTACAGCACGAACGTAGTTTTTTCCGCCATGGCAATCATCCGGCAATCCACCAACTGCTGAAATGGGCATAGTAACTGTAAAACATTGAATCCTTGGAAACAAATAGATAAAAAAAAGCCCGAAGTTTCCTCCAGGCTCTTGACTATTTTGAGTGACGCTTACATAGCTGCGTTCAAAGAATCGGCATACGTTTGCTTTGGAGCAACACCAACCTGACGGTTAACAACTTCTCCGTTCTTGAACGTAAGGACAGTCGGGATGTTGCGAACTCCGTATTTAGCGGCGAATTCCTGATTAGCATCGACATCTACTTTCCCAATGACGGCTTTACCATCAAATTCTTCGCTGATCTGGTCAATGATTGGACCTACCATTCGGCAAGGACCGCACCAAGCTGCCCAAAAATCCACCATTACCGGCTTATCTGATTTCAAAACTACTTCTTCGAAAGTAGCGTCTGTGATTGCTATTGCCATAATATTTTTTATCTAAATGTTTTTACGTTGCAAAAGTAGGTATTTTAAAGGTAACGAATTTAACTATTGGGATTGGAATTGGCTATGCTAAAATTGTCTCAAATTATGGAATTTTGACCTTCTGGATTCTATTTTCACTTGATAATCTGAGGCAAATATGAAGATGGAGGCAGCTTAATCCCGCTTCCGCTACAAGCTTTTTTGAAACCGCCTGTTTTTATCAGGTGCGCCAAGAGCTTCCTGCGGTCGCTTTGCGAACCTGTAAAATCGCGTCGGTTTCTGCAAAAGGCTAACCGCTTGAATCGTGGCTGATCAGTCCTTTACTGGAATTGCGGCCGCATACGAACCGATGCGATCCGGCCATTAATTGCGTTTAGGCATTTGGCGGTATCTTTCAAAATTCGAAGGCAATTCATTTACTACCGTAGCTTTGTTTGAAGTAATCGTTGGTTTCACTTCGATGACTTTGGTATCGCCGAGCACTTCGATTTCGTGTTCACTGCGCATTTTCACCATATCGATGTGCTCAATCTTGACCGTGTGCTTTCCAGGATTTAAAAATACTACAACATATTCCCCCACGCGAATCTGGCCAACGGCTAAACCGTCAATCCAAACGTTTACGCGGGCCGTATTGTCGATTTTGTTGAAAAAGCCGGCCCCATTATATAAAAGTACCTTACCGTTGCCCAGCGAATTCAGGTTCACTATTTCACCCGTCGTATTTACAACTGTATGCTGCGTTGAAACGGCACTCAAGGCACACGAACTCAGAGAAAAAGCATAAAATGCCAGGAACAAAAATGGGTATGTTTTCTTCAATTCAGTTTAAAATTTACGTCCAGTTTTTCCAGTTCCACCAACAATTCTGTACAAATATTGACTTTGACTTTTTTACTCGACATCGACAATTTGGTTACCAGAACGGTTTCCTCAACCTCCGTTGCGATCTGGACTTCCGCAGTTTCAAGGCCAGGTTCCTCTTCGGCAACCATTCCTGCATCGTCTGGCTCTTCTGGCCCCGCAGCAACTGTCTGCAAAACTTGTCGCTTAATTTTCTCTGTCTCCACAATATCGAAACTCACGGGGTTTGCCCCCGAATTAAGCTGGAACAAATGGCTTAAATGCGTGATCAGGTCAGATTTCAGATCCTTAATATTCAAGTTCACCGTAAGCTTTTTGGCCTGTGATGCCAATACATCCTGAAGCATTTTAACTTCCAGGAACTGCAACCTCGGTTCCGATTTTTTTCCTGTTTCCTTATTGACCCATCCCTCGCGGACATTGACCTTGAAGTGCAAAAACTGGTTTTGCGCCAGGTAGTGCCTGAACTTAAGGAACTCTTCATCGAACATCTTGAATTCGTAGGTTTCGTCGAATCCTTCGAGTGTGAAAATGCCCCAATCCTTTCCGTTTTTCGCGGTTCGGTATTGAACGTTGGTCACGATTCCGGCAAATGTGAGCGCCTTATTTACATGCGCTTCCAGGTTTTTGAGATGTTCCAGCCGTGCCGAACAAAAGTATTTCATCTCAAATTTGAAATCGTCCAGCGGATGCCCCGAAATATAAATCCCGACTACCTCTTTTTCCCTTGCGAGTTTTTCCATCGTGCTCCATTCTTCGCAAGGCGGCACCAATGGCTCGGCAATCTGAACCTCACTTGCTTCCCCAAAAAGTGAAACCTGTGAGGAATTCTCATTCTCCTGGAACTTTGATCCGTAACGCATGGCCTTTTCCAGGAACGTGATGTTTTCCCCATCGTTATGGAAATATTGGGCTCTATGCGTGTCCTGAAACGTGTCCAAACCGCCGGCCAATGCAAGATTCTCAAAGGCTTTTTTATTTGCGGCCCTGAGGTCGATGCGCTTGGCCAAATCAAAAATTGACTTGTATTTGCCGTCTTTCCTACATGCCACAATGGTTTCAACAGCTCCGCCACCAACTCCTTTTATCGCGCCCATGCCAAAACGGACCGCGTATTCTTCATTTACGGTAAACTTATAAAAGGATTCATTCACGCATGGCCCTAAAACCTGCAAGCCCATGCGTTTGCATTCCTCCATGAAAAACGAAACCTGTTTGATGTCGTTCATGTTGTTGGAAAGAACCGCCGCCATATATTCCGCGGGGTAATTTGCCTTGAGGAAAGCCGTTTGATAGGCGACCCAGGCGTAACAGGTCGAGTGGGATTTGTTGAAGGCGTATTCGGCGAAAGCCTCCCAATCCTTCCAGATTTTTTCGAGGATTTTAGGATCGTGACCGTTTTGTTCAGAAGCCTGCCCGATGAATTTCGGTTTCATCTTGTCCAGGACATCTTTCTGTTTCTTACCCATCGCCTTTCTCAAAACGTCGGCATCACCTTTGGAAAAGTTTGCCAATTTCTGGGACAAAAGCATTACCTGCTCCTGATAAACCGTGATTCCGTAGGTTTCTTTGAGCAATCCTTCGCAAGCCTCAAGGTCATATGTGATTTCCTCTTCCCCATTCTTGCGTTTGATGAAGCCCGGAATATACGCTATCGGCCCCGGACGGTACAACGCATTCATCGCAATCAGGTCGGCGAAAACCGTCGGGCGCAGTTCCTTCATATACTTTTGCATCCCGGGCGATTCGTATTGGAAAATCCCAACCGTTTCCCCTCTCTGGAAAAGCTCATACGTTTTGGCGTCGTCAAGCGGAAAAGTGTCCGGGTCGAGTTCGATGCCTGTGCGGTATTTTACGAGTTTGACCGTGTCCTTGATCAGCGTAAGGGTCTTCAGACCCAAAAAGTCCATCTTCAAAAGACCGGCAGATTCCGCTACGGCGTTGTCAAATTGCGTCACGTACAAATCCGAATCCTTGGCGGTCGTGACCGGTACGAAATTGGTGATATCATCGGGCGTTATGATGACGCCACACGCGTGGATTCCCGTATTGCGCAGCGATCCTTCGAGTACTTTGGCCTGTTGAATCGTTTCGGCGGCAAGCGATTTTTCCTGCGCCATCGCGATCAATTCCCTGACCCTGTCGAACTCTTCCGAACGCAACACTTTTTTAACTTCCCCTTCGTTTTCAGACAGGAAGCGCGCCAAATTCCATTTTCCAGGCATCATTCCCGGAATTAGTTTGGCGATCCTGTCGGCTTCGAACAATGGGAGGTCCAGAACGCGGGCCGTATCGCGAATCGCTGATTTCGTCGCCATTTTACCATACGTAATGATTTGTGCGACCTGATTCGAACCGTATTTTTTGATCACGTAATCCATGACTTTTCCGCGGCCTTCATCATCGAAGTCAATATCGATATCGGGCATTGAAACCCTGTCCGGATTCAGGAAGCGCTCAAAAAGCAAATCGTACTTTATAGGATCAATATTGGTAATCCAGAGGCAATATGCAACCGCCGATCCTGCCGCCGATCCACGGCCAGGCCCAACCGAAACGCCAAGACTGCGCGCTTCGGCAATGAAATCCTGAACGATAAGAAAATAGCCCGGATAACCCGTTTTTTCAATTGTTGCAAGCTCAAAATCGAGGCGTTCGCGCACGTCCGGCGTCAAACCATCGAGGCCGTAACGCTTTTCTGCCCCAACATACGTTAGGTGGCGCAGGTATTTGTTTTCGCCACGTTTGCCACCATCTACCTCATCCTCGGGGAAAATGAATTCCGTCGGGATGTCGAATTTCGGAAGCAAAACGTCTCGGTAAAGCGAATAAATCTCAATCTTATCTATGATTTCAGCAATGTTCAAAATAGCCTGCGGAACATCTGAAAACAGCGATTTCATTTCGTCAGATGACTTGAAAAAATATTCCTGGTTCGGTAAACCATACCGATATCCGCGTCCGCGACCAATTGGCGTTGACTGCTTTTCACCATCCTTGACGCACAACAAAATATCGTGGGCGTTGGCATCAGGCTGGGCGACGTAATACGTATTATTTGTAGCGACAATCTTGACGTCGTGCTTTTTGGCAAACGAGATCAGCGTTTCATTCACGCGGTTTTCATCTTCCTGTTTGTGGCGCATGATCTCCAGGTAGAAGTCACCGCCGAATTGGGATTTCCACCACAAAAGCGCTTCTTCAGCCTGGTTCTCGCCGACATTGAGGATTTTGCTCGGAATTTCCCCATACAGGTTTCCGGACAAGACGATAAGGTCTTCTTTATATTGTTCAACCGCTTTTTTATCGATACGCGGCACGTAGTAAAAACCTTCCGTGTACGCCATCGAGGCAAGTTTGGCCAAATTGTGGTAGCCTTTTTTATTTTTCGCCAAAAGCACGACCTGGTAGCCGTTGTCTTTTCGGGTGCGATCGAACCGGTCTTCGCATATGTAAAATTCGCAGCCTACAATTGGCTTCATTTCTACTTCGGTGGGGATCTCACCGTTCTCCAGGGCTTCTTTATTCTTTGCAGAAGCCGCCTTGTTGTGGTTCATTACCGCCGATACAAACTGGAAGGCGCCCATCATATTCCCAACGTCAGTCATGGCCACGGCAGGCATTTTAGCTTTGGCTGCAGCCGATACAAGAGCCGGGACGCTGATCGTGGATTGCAAAACCGAAAATTGCGTATGATTGTGCAAATGGGCAAATACCGCATTGGCCAGATCGCCGGAAACCGGGATGTCATCAAGCTCCACATCGGAAGCATCCTGTTTTTGGCGCAACCGCTCCCGGATCGCATCAGAGGCTTTCTTGAGGTTGATGTGGCGCAATCCGATCGACCTGATTTCCGACGGGTTACTGGATTTAAATTGGTTGTGGTACTCTTCGGCCATGCCCAATTCCTTTGCCGTAAAAATCTCACGGCGGATCAATTCCAGGAAACAGCGTGTTGTGGCCTCTACGTCTGCAGTTGCATTGTGCGCTTCTGAAAACGGTGTGTTGAACAGGTATTGGTGCAATTCGGTGAGTGTCGGAAGCTTGAATTTGCCGCCTCTTCCACCCGGAATCTTGAGCAGCTCGGCAGTAATTTCCGTACAGGTATCGAGAACCGGCAATTCCGCAAGCTTGTTGGCCATGCCCAATCGATAGAATTCACAACCCATTATATTCACGTCGAAATTTACGTTCTGACCTACGATAAACCTTGTTTTGGAAAGCGCAAGGTTAAAACGTTCGAGTGCTTCAGACAGTGAAATTCCTTCTTCGATGGCAAGCTCGGTGGAAATCCCATGGATGCGTTCTGCGTCATACGGAATATTGAAACCGTCAGGCCGGACCAGGAAATCATGATGCTCGAGCAGGTTGCCCAATTCATCGTGTAGCTGCCAGGCAACCTGAATGGCGCGCGGCCAGTTGGATGTGTCCGAAATTGGGGCATCCCAACGCTTCGGCAAACCGGTGGTTTCGGTATCGAAAATTAAATACATAGCTGTAAACGTGGAAGTTCGGTGCGTTCAGATTCAAAAACGCGGAATGCCCAAAATTAGGTTTTTTGGACCACAAGGAAAAGCCAAAATTATTAACAAAGCAGATGTTGAACGCGTCGATTTCCCGCAAGGCCCGCAAGCCATAGGTTGGTTCGGAATTTTACCTTATCCAAAAGTCAGGGTTTTCAATCTGAGGCATAAATGAACTATTGGATCGCAGCCTACGAAAACGCAATAAAAAAAGCCACCTTGGAAAAGATGGCCTTATTTCATACTCGTATTTTGATTTACAACGACGGGCGAACCGGAATTTTGTAAAAATGTCCTTCGACGAAATTAATGGTTTCAGCCGCAGTAGGATCAACCGGATCAACGGCGTCCTCATCTATCGCATTAAAACGAAAAGTTCCCGTCATGGTTTTATTGACTTCATCGTACGTTTCAATTTCAATTTCTCCGTTTCCGATACCTGTTCCGGTAGCATACGTTTTGGTTTCAGATTCCCCGATCACCACAAACATGGCTTTCCGGCTCTCGCTTGTTCCCAAGGTATAGGTTCCGGGATCTGTTGTGGGCAACATCAAGGTTAGCGTTTCGAACTGGTTTCCTCCAGAAATAGTTAGTTCCCCACCTGCTCCGACTGTGGCAACAACTCCCGGTGCGCGCCAGCGGCTGCCGTTTCTCAATCCTTCAAAAGCGGGGCTGTTGTCGCGGACATCATCGGTACACGAGCTCAAGGCAACGACAGAGAACAATAACAAAAATATTTTCTTCATAGTAATTAGGGCATTTTTTGAATGACAAAAATAGTTTTTTGGTTGACTTTAGGGCAAATTAGTCAAAAAAAACAATGCACTTTTATTTTTAACATCCAGAAAAACAAAACCTAACTCCTTTGTTTTTAAAAAAAATGTATCTTTGCGCCCTTATTTAACCGGGTCGTGTACCCAAATTTAATCATACGATTATGCCAGTAAAAATCAGATTACAAAGACATGGTAAAAAAGGAAAACCTTTTTACTGGGTCGTAGCGGCTGATTCCCGCTCAAAAAGAGATGGTAAATACCTAGAGAAAATCGGTACTTACAATCCAAACACCAACCCTGCTACAATCGACTTGAACCTCGACAAAGCGGTTCAGTGGTTGCACAACGGTGCCCAGCCAACCGATACGGCTCGTGCCATCCTTTCTTACAAAGGAGCCTTGTTGAAACACCACCTTGATGGAGGCGTTCGCAAAGGTGCCCTTACGCAGGAAGCGGCCGATACTAAATTGGAACAGTGGCTTGACGAAAAAGCAGGAAAAGTTACTGCGAAGAAAGACACGCTCATGTCTGCAAAAGACAAGGTGAAAGCCGACGCTCTTGCTGCTGAGAAAAAAGTTAATGAAGATCGTATCGCTGCAGCAAAGAAAGCTGAAGCTGATTTGATCGCTGCCGCATCTGCCGAAGAAGCGTCTGCCGAAGCTACTGAAGAGACAGCTGAAGCAACTGCTGACGAAGCGCAGGTTGAAGGAGATGCTCCTGCGACTGAAGACTCGAGCGATGACGAACAGGCGAAGCAAACTGAAGCTTAATTTACCGGCGAATGCGCAAAGAAGAATGTTTCTATCTGGGCAAAATCGCCAAAAAGTTTAGCTTTAAAGGGGAAGTACTTGTCTATCTTGACAGTGACGAACCTGAAATGTATGAGGGAATGGAATCAGTTTTTGTCGAAATCGGCAAAAACCTGGTTCCATTTTTTATTGCAGACTCCCGCATTCACAAAAATGACTTTTTGCGCGTAAAATTTGAAGACGTCGATTCTGAAGGCGATGCCGATGCACTTATGGGCAAAGCCATTTACCTCCCACTCGACCTGCTTCCGCAACTTGAAGGCAATAAGTTCTATTACCACGAAGTCATCGGGTTTCATGTTGAAGACAAGCGCCTGGGCAATGTCGGTACGATTGTTTCAGTCAATGATTCCGCGGCTCAACCGCTATTTGAAGTCAAAAAAGGCGATACCGAGATCCTTATTCCGATGATCGACCAATTCATCGTTGAAGTCAACCGCGCTGAAAAGAAAATCGTAATGGATTTGCCGGAAGGCCTCATCGAAATGTACCTTTCTTAATCCTGTACGGGATCCCATTTCTGAATTCTGACTTCCTGTCGTTGTTTTTTTTGGAGCTTTTTCCCGCTGTCCGCTGTATCTTTTTAGATACGAACAATCCATTTTAATTTTCCTGAGAGGCAGGCTACGCCTCGGTCCAAAAAATCTTTGGGGCTTCTAAAAAGGATGCCGCTTCCATCGGGGCTAGGCCAAACAGTATAAACGCAATGTCATTTCAATTCAAACAATTTTCGGTAAATCAGGATAAAGCTGCCATGAAAGTAGGCACTGATGGCGTTCTTTTAGGCGCCTGGGCTCCAATTGACCACAATCCGTATTCGATTCTTGACATTGGCACAGGAACAGGATTAATTGCCCTGATGCTGGCGCAACGCTCTTACGCCGAACAAATAGACGCGCTGGAAATTGACGCTGCTGCTTTTGAACAAGCCGTTGGTAATTTCGAAGATTCACCCTGGAACGATCGTTTGTTTTGTTATCACGCTTCCCTGGACGCTTTTATGGAAGATCTCGAGGACGAAGAATACGACCTGATTGTTTCGAACCCGCCGTTTTATTCGGAAAATGTATCATCCGGAAACGAAAGCCGCGACGCCGCCCGGCAAAACCAATCCCTTCCATTTGAAGA
>Ga0265780_10011758_pt1 | contig 10324 bp, 6 predicted proteins | sample P1T30metagenome_FD_192432 | JGI IMG/M metagenome (GOLD analysis project Ga0265780, IMG submission 192432) | Plant litter microbial communities from East Loma Ridge, Irvine, California - P1 T30 | ecosystem: Environmental > Terrestrial > Plant litter > Unclassified | place: USA: California... | reverse complement strand
CGCGGGCGAGGTCCCACTGTAGCGTTTGAACTCGCGGCTCAGGTGCGATTGATCGACGTAGCCATGCACATGCGCCAGGCCAGCGATACCGGTCTGCGGATCCAGCACCAGCGCATTGCGCACCTGCTCGAAGCGTATCAGGCTGGACACTTCCTTGACGGTATGGCCGGACACTTGCCTGAATCTGCGTTCCAGCGTACGCACCGATGCATGCGCCGCCGCCGCGACCTCGCTGACCGGCATGCTGCCCTGCCCTTCGCGCAGGGCCGCACCGGCCCTGGCCAGCATGCCGTCCAGGGCGATGTGTGGGCGCGCGTGCACGAAATGGCGCCCGAGATGCGCCAGCGCTTCTTCGATCCGGCCGGCGTGCACGCAGCGCGCCAGCGTGGGCTGCAGGCGGGCGATGGGATGCTCGAGCAGGCGCACTTCATCCCTGCTGGAGGGCAGGCCGAGCAGGTCGAACACGGCCCAGGGATAGCAGCGGATGCCGATGATATCGACGCGGCCTTCGGTGCGCAGCCTTGCCGGCTGGCTGAGCAGGCCCATGATGAAAGGCGACTGCAGACTGGATGTTTCGCCAAACTGGAAAATGATTTCGACCCAGCCGTCGGGCAGCACTTCGAAGGTCGATGCCGCCTCGCCCGTGTCGCGTGTGTCGTACCAGAAGCACTTGATGGCATCGCGCAAGGCTGCGGGCGGGTCGAATTCGCGGTGCCAGGGTTCGAGAAGATGCATGGTCAATGGGTAGATAGGTTGCGTCCAGCATACGTGCAGTTGCCGAGCATGCCAATGCGGGCGGGTGTTGGCTTGTACAAAAGCGACACACCACTACCCAAACCTCATGTTCACCGTCAATACAAGACGAAGGCCTCTAGGCCAAGATGTCATTGCGAGCGTGATAATTGGTGAGTATTTGTTCGGTTTGACAGCGTATCATTCGGGGCCGCAAATCCGCTACACAGGCCACACCTCGGCAGCAGGATGGCCGCATTCGTGACTCGGTGAAGTCACCGGTCTCAGACATTTTTACTTCGATTCCTTCTACACATTCAATGAACGCAAGGCTTGATTTAAGCGCAGTACCGGTATTTCCATTAACGAAAGAGCTTGCTTGCGACGCGAGAGAAGCTGCCGAGATAGGCGCATCATTTCGCGAGCAATATGATGCTGGCGTGCCATTCCCTCACATCTGTCTCGATAACTTCCTGAATCCCGACATTCTGCATTCCGTGCTGAAGGATATCAGTGTGATGCCTAAGCCAGATGCATCCCACGACAGGGCGCAAGAGCGCCTCAAGTCTTCGTACAACCCTGAGGAATTGCCGGAAAAAACCCGCAATCTGTTTCGGTTTTTTAATTCGAGACCCTTCTTGTCATTCCTTTCGGGGCTTACCGGTATCAAGGGACTGATTCCCGATCCGATGTTTCTAGGCGGCGGCGTGCATGAGGTAAAGAACGGCGGTCATCTGGACATTCATGCGGACTTCAACCTGCACAAGCCAATGAAGACGCAGCGCCGCATTAACGTTCTGATCTACCTGAACGAAGATTGGCAGCCGGAATACGGCGGGCAATTTGAAATCTGGGATAATAATATGGAAAAGTGCATGAGCTCTTTCGTCCCAATTTTCAATCGCTGCGTTGTCTTTAACACGACATCAAACAGCTTCCATGGCAACCCTAATCCTGTCAATCACCCGCTCGATATCGCTCGACGGTCTATTGCGCTTTATTACTACACTGCGACATGGGACGGTACGGAGCGTGAACACACGACGCAGTTCAAGGCGCGTCCTGGCACGGCGGACAAGGTTGACTGGGAGATCAGGAAGGAGGAGCTGATTAATGATTTTTTGCCGCCGATAACGATCCGGGCATTCAAAAAGTTGGTGAGAGTGCTTCGTGCTCAGAAAGCGTAGTCGGGATGCATTGCGCGAGTTAGCCGGTGAAAAACGAGTTAGATCGATCTGCTAGTAATAGCTGCTCATTAATAGCTTGAGTTTCAGGGGACGCACGCATCGCGCGCCCTCGGCGCGCGGCGCTGCCGCGTTGCGGCAGCAAAGTGGCGATTCGGGAGGCACGCCCCTGCAGGGGCGAGGCCTTCGAACCTACCGCCTTGGCGACCGCGCAAGGCCCGCAGGGCCTTGCTTCTCTCCGCCATGAAACAAATGCAAAAAAGCCACCCGAGGGTGGCTTTTTTCACATTTGTGTTCCTGGCGGAGAGACGGGGAATCCCCTGAAAATCCTCCAAACCCAGTATCCATGCGGGTTTCAGCCCGGTCGGCTCTGCAGTTGTAGACGGAAATGTATACGGTCCAGAACTGCATTGCCATAATTATAGCCGCTACTTCGGCTGAGCAACCTCTTCCAGATTCCCTCAAACGGTCAAGTAGACGGTCTTCTCGTTGGCCTCTCTAAAATCATCCGACCAAGTGAGCCGAACGGTATGCTTTGACTTCGTCCCCATGTGTACCGCCGCGATAAGCTCTACCGCTTGAAGCCGGTCCAGCACCTCAAGAGGGAACTTTCGCTCAACTTCAGAGTGGATAATGAGATCATTCCCATCGGGAAAGTCTATGGAAATGTTCCTTGCAGGGGACTTACCTTTATTCCAGATTTTAACTCGGTAATTGCTACTTCCCAACTTGATTACTGTCGCCCCTAAATCGGCCTTCTTTTCTTCAGCCGCTTCCCCCTCTTCCTTCACCAAGAGTAGAGCATTGAGCCTCTCTTGGCTTTCGATAAGGGACTTCTGCCGCTGATTAAACTTCGAAGTCGTCCATGCTGCGTAGCCTGAAACAACGAGAGCAAGCACAGCGATTACATCACCAGCACTCATAACAATTCGCTCTTTCTTAAACTAATCATAGTCACTTCTTAAACATCCTCGCGAACTGCTTACGGATGTCATCGACGATTTCCGCCTTCACTTCTTCAACATGCGCTGTAATGCTCTCATTATTCTCTTGAATGAGGTCGTCGTTCGTCATCTCGCGACCGCACTGAGCACATGTGATTAACTGAACAGCACCTTCTGCGGCTTCCTGCTTCGAAAATTGATCACTACCGCATGTGGGACAAAGCAAGGTTATTGTCCGATTATACTGGTCTACATCCATTTTTATCCCTTTCGTTTTCGTAATGGCGATCCTTTATCGGCTCTAAAGGGATGGCCGTTTTGATTTATCATCCTGCATCAGAAGTCCGAGCTGTGCATTTACATTGCACGCTTTTGTTTTGATTCAAAGCCTGTCGCCTTAAAAAAATCTACCGCAAAAATCTGAAAGGCCACCTTGAACTGGACAGATCACTTAGTCCCCCCGGCCACCCCACCTCTTGATCCGATTGTCGGCGTATGCATCTTTATACGCCGGAATACTCTGACGGCTATAGGTTCCGCATTTATGCCTGATGCCGATACTGATGGCTTAGAGGCATCTTAGATTTTCGTTGCAAGGGTGCGACATTTCCCCAAATTCTTAAAGAGGCTTGCGGGATAGGAGTCGGAATAATGCGTCTTGACCGCCGCTACGACTTTTTCAACCGTTGCTGCAACAACTGATGGGACAGCACTTTCAATACTTGAAAATTGTACATGTGGCGATACTCCGAGAACCTTCAACGACGCCCACTCAATAAACCTGTTTCCGTGAACGCATACCAATGCATCACGTCCAGTGTAGGTTTTGGTAACTTTCTGAAGTTCTGCTTCCACTGCCCGAAGAACCTTGACCGCTTCCCAAACACTCGGTCCCATCACCCCAGAATTGAAGAGCTGTTTGTAGGGCGCCTTATTGATGTCCTCCCAAAGTTTACTGATCTCCCGCTTTGCCTGTACAGACATAGAAACGTCGGGATTAGCACAAGCAAGAGCAACAGTTGCTTCGGTTAGATCAAATCGTTGACCACTGCCGCCCGTGCCAGAGCCAGCCTTGTAGAAATACTCAACACCTTCAATGTGTAGTTCTTGGCGGAGTCGCTCTTGTTGGGGATCCAGTGCAACAAAGTCTCGTTTTTCGATGGCGTTTTGCGTATTCGTGTACCGAGTCACTTCTCCAGAAAAGGCAGGGTTTTCCTCAGAACTTGCGATGATTCGGACAGGCACCATTGCAGAGGATACAGCTGATTCGTTCTTCAGAAATGCAGCGTGAATTGAGCCTACTGTTTGGGCACCATTTACAACTGAGAACCCGAAGCACTCGAAGATGCCTGACTCTGTCGAATTCCCCCCAATTGGCTTTTTCTTGATTTCAGATGCGATGGCGGTTATGCCATTGTTGAAGTACCAGAAATCTTGTGGTCGCTCAGCGAGGGTCGCGACCAAGTCTTGATTAACACTGCTTCCGGCCAGAACCTGCCTCAAGTTTTTCTCGAAAAGCCGATTGCCATGACTTGCGAACCATGCAGCAACGTCAGCGGCACAAACTTGTCCATAGACCGCATGGTGCGGCTCACGAACTTGCCCCCAAGATCTGAGCTGGATTTCTTCAGCGATTGGAGCACCCGCCAGACCAGTGGCAACCGCTCTGTGTAACTGGCCTTGGTCGACAATACGCAAGGACATCAGCTCCGACGTGTCATTTTGTGAAGCAACGTAATCTTTAAGCGGCCCCTCAACGTCTGGATTCAATGCATCCTGCCCAGTATGAGCGACAACAAGAACAAACTTCGAGTTGGCGTCAAACACAGCCTGCTCGATGTCAGATTTCCTCGCCGCGATCCGAGCGTTAAAAGTGGACAAATCATTGTCTAACACCTTGCGAACGCCATCGATAAACTTGAGCGCGTCCCCAAGTTCTATAGAGCCGCGTCCGTCTTCATGCCACTTTGTCTGAACTAAATACAGGGTACGCTCGTTGACATCGAAATAGATCATGTCGATGCCGCCGTCCTTGCTGCCATCGGTGACGTACTTTGCCAAGTTTTTGACCGGCGTATCGGTTAGGGAAGAAACCGCAAGTGTCGCAAGTCCGCGAGTTAGGAATGCTTTTTTAACAACAGATTCGTCGTTATGAGAAGCATAGTCGTTCATGTCAAGCTCGCCAGTAAGCTGCTTTGTTATGTATCCACCTATTTGTGTTACGTGCAGCTTTGCCAAGTTCGTCCCCTGTTTTTTTAAGATTGATGTTAGGTATTTTGCCATAGTTTCTCTCAGAGAAATCAAACACTCCTCTGTTAGCCACCTTCTACCGTTGGCGTCACAAGTGCTGCACGTCGTCCAGACAGGTTCCTGATGGGTACACCCGAATCGAACCGCGCAACAGTTCCAAAATTATGGTTCGATAATTGCATTGCGGAACATAAAACGAACTGGTAAATTGCGAACCTCTCAAAACGAACTACTGGAGTTTCTGCAATGTTTGTCCGCGCCTACCTCCGAGCATCGACCGAGGAACAAGACGCAACTCGTGCCAAGGACGATCTGGAAACCTTCGCCCATGAGCGGGGCCTGAAGATCGCTGCCTGGTACATCGAGAACGAGTCAGGAGCCAGCCTGCAGCGCCCTGAACTGTTCAAGCTGCTGTCCCACACCCACCCCGGCGACATCCTCCTGATCGAGCAGGTAGACCGCCTGTCGCGTCTGAATGCCGAGGACTGGGCCAAGCTCAAGGCCGAGCTGTCGGCGCGTAGGGTACGCGTGGTGGCGCTGGACCTACCCACATCATGGATGTTGGCCAACCAAGGCGACGAGATGACAACGAGGATGCTGGAGGCCTTGAACGGGATGATGCTCGACATGCTGGCTGCAATCGCCCGTAAGGACTACACAGACCGCCGCAGGAGGCAGCAGCAGGGCATTGAGAAGGCAAAGGCCGAGGGAGTCTTCAAGGGCCGCAGGGAGGACGCCAACCGTAATGAGGCCATCATGACGATGATGAGGAACGGTGACAGCTGGAACACAATCATTGCGGCCACCGGGTGCAGCCGCTCGACGCTCTCCAGGTTGGGCCAGCGGATCAAGGCAGAGGCCGAGAAAGAGGCGGCGTAAGGGTTGGCGCTGGCCCAGGGCGGCCGTCAACTCCATTAGACGCACTATAGAAGAAGACAGCCAAGCTGGTGTTCAGTGTCTTTTCCATTGGTAGCAGTATAGAAGAAGGGAGCCGAAACACTGGCTCTCAGACTTCACCGAGGGATCATCGAGGGGGGCGATGATCGCAGCACCTCCACCACCACCTACTAACCACAACGTTGTGGGGGGTAGGGGGGAAACTTAAAGTTATCCTAAAGACATCCAGACGTTTCTATCTAAGATAATTACTTTTTTGGTAATAATAATGAAGATAAAAACTTAGAGGCAGTCTTTAAGATGGAAGTTCTGGTTTGTCTTGTAGACCGCTTGAAATGAATCTCAAGGATTAACTACAAGACAAACAGAAGGAATCTAAAGACTACCTATGATGGTGTGTCTTCTACCATCATGGATGAGTGTCTCAGCCCAGAAGGCGGTCTTTAGGTGCCGGTCCCATCCACCTGGGCCTAATGATCAGATTTTCAAAAAAGGCTCCATGAACGAGTCTGCCCATCTGTATTTTTTCGACCCTTTCAATTCAAGTGCCTCTCGGCGATGTACCCCAGATCAACGCAAAGACTTCCAGTCGAGACAGGCCCTCAGACCGTCGAGGAGGCTCCACAGGTGCATGAAACGACAAAGATGAAGCGAGCCCTGCGCGCTTGCACGGAGGTCTTGTAGAGCCTCTACGCAGCCCTAACCGCCTGAGAGCGATCTGCTGCTTGGATCAGTTATTTTTTGGCTTGGGCGGCTGCACATCGAACCTGATCTGTTCCATGATGACCTTCTTGTTTGAGAGCGCCATCTCCCCGCGATACCCGCGTACGACTCGGCTTGCCTCTCCCACGTGACCAGTGATCACCTCGACATTCGGAACATGATTGTTGAAGCCATAATTCAACAGCGTGTGCCGGAAGGCGTGCATGCCGAGTATGCACTGCCCATGTGTCTCGTCCCGCAGGCCGGTCTCGCGCAGGAACTCGCGGAACCACTCCTCGGCGGCTGGGCTGGCCCTCCCCCCTGTTGGCACCCACTTCGGGAACAGGACCGTAGCGCCCTGCTTCCGCACCGCCTCTACGTAGGACAGAAAACCCAGTTCCAGCAGTTGCGAATGAATTGGAACTTTACGCTTCGAACCGGCTGTCTTCACGCTCTTGGTGACACGTTCATCGGCCTCGGACTCCTCGGTGAAATCAAGGAACCAGATGTTTTCGTCCTGCCGGATGTCACATTGGGGGTTCAATTGGCAAATCTCGTTGACCCGCGCACCAGTGTATAGCCCGATCAGAGGTAACCAATACTCTGGCGCAGTCTCTGGGTCTGCTGCAAATGCCTCGTATTCGCGCCCTTCGAACAGCCGATTCAGTTCCTCCTTTCGGAACGCTCGCTGCTTGCGTGCCCCCTCTTTCTGGGTGCCCTTATACTTGATCCCTTCGACGGTCAGGTTCTGTGGAAAGCCCGCGTCACCGAACAGCCGCTTTGCCTCTGCCAGGAAGGGCCGGACCGAAGCCATGTACGAATACTCGAACGTCTTGGGCGACAGCGTGACTTCATGGCGCTGTTCCGCCAATTGCTTTGCCGAGATGCCCTTTTTCCGCACTTCGTCAGCCCACCTGGGCGGTAGCCGGCACAGCATGTCGAAGTACGCATCGATCTGGAGCTGGCGTATCTGCGACACCGGAACGTCACCAATTGACTCAAGGAGCAACCCAAGTGCGGCTTGATGCTTTTTAAACATGGCCGCAGTCTTGTCGTAGTTGTTGAGGAAGTGTTCGATAACCTGCCCGAGCCTCGGCATAGATGCGCCTGTTGACGCAGCAGAAGGCGTGCTACCGGCATCAATCGCCGGTGCAGGCGGTGACTCGACGAATTCGCCCTCATCGCGCCTACGCTGGATTTCCAGCTTCTGCTGGGTGGCCTTAGCGAACTCCCGAGCAACCTTGCGGAAGTCGGGCGAACCCGGCTCCAAGTCGTACCCGTGACCCATGAGCCACTCATTGACGACATCCGTGAATGCCGAGTAATCGCCTCTCGCTGCGGCTAATCGCACTGCTTCCTTATCAAGCCTTCTCACGCTGGGGCCGAATCCAGAGGGAGTAGTGATGAAGTCTATCTCCCCCGCGTGCCGTATCTCTTCGTCTGCCCCCGCTGATGACGCCAGCATCGCCTTTGCAATGCTCGTGGCCTCTTGGTCGGTTATAGCAGTTCGACGCTGTACCACTGCCTGAATTGGCTGAGTGCGGAGGCGCGCAAACTCTCTTTCGAGTTCCGCCCTGCGTGCGTGAATCATGCGAGCAGCAAGCGCCTTGTCGGACGTACCCAGATTCTCTGAGACGATAGGACGCGAGTAGTGCTGCAGTAGGTCTTTGGGAATCCGGTACTGGAATCGAATGTTGCCGTCCTTGCGGACCAGCATACCTGGAGGGTAGGCCATTTGCTTCTTCATCGGACCATTGTAGTCCAATGTATACGGTAGAGTAGTCGAAAGACCGGCCTCTAACCCGCATGAATGCTGGATTCCGAGTGGAATCAATGGCTTGCGTATACTTGGCGGAGAGACGGGGATTCGAACCCCGGATAGGCTATGAACCTATACACGCTTTCCAGGCGTGCGACTTAAACCACTCATCCATCTCTCCTGATGGTCCTCGCATCGCTGCGAAGCCGCCTATTATAACAAGGTTTCCTGACTGTACAAGAGCATCTTGGCAAGCGGCCCACGCCCCTCCCCTCTGACCATCTTCAAACCCAGGCCAGCCCAAGCCGCCAACCTGGGCAACTCTGTCGTTTCTGAACACCACCCAACACGTTTCCTCCCCCAGCCCACCGCAAGAATGATATTGTTTCCGTGATAAAACTTTCGAGACCGATCTTGAAACGCAAATCCCTCTACGCCGTCATCTTCGCCGTTGCCGCCACCGGTGCCGCAACCGGTTCCTGGCTAGTCTCGCGCAACCCGTCCCCACCGCCGCCGGCAGCCCAGCCATCGAACCAGGACACGCAGACCAGCGCCATCGCCGCCGACATGAAGCGCATGCTGGACGCCTACCGCAAGATGATCGTGCTGACCCTGGACGAAGACGGGCTGTCGGAAACCGCGCGCGCCGAGGCCAACCGCGTTGGCCAGCAGCTGTTCCACGAGAACCAGGAACGCATCGATAAAACCGACGATGCGCTGGCGGCGCTGGTGGCGTCGAACGATCCGCGCCGCTTCGATGCAGTCGGCGGCCTGCTCGATTACGTGGAGTCCGGCGAGGGTCTGTACGATGCCGACCGCCTCGCCTTCCGTGAGCTGCTGCAGGCGCTGCTGGGCCACGTCGCCAGGGATTCGTCGCTACCCGCGATCAAGCTGCACAAGCGCATCTCCGAAGACCTCGATGCGCTGGCCGAAATCGAGCGCAATTACGAGAAGGAGATCCGCGCCGTGTTCGGGCGCTTCGAATCGCGTTCGATTGTGCTCAAGCGCGAGAAGTGGGACAGCTATGTCGCCTACCTGAAGACGCTGTACCAGCGCGACCGCATCCTCAAGGATTACGGCGTGGTGCTGCCCTACCCGGCCAAACCCGAGCCGGCGGAGCCGCCGCAGGCCGGGGAGCCGACCGCGCAGACCAAGGAAGAAGCCGAGATCTTCGGCAAGGCGCTTCCCAAAAAGACCATCGTGCTGACCTTCGACGACGGTCCGCACCGCCGCTATAGCGAAGAGATTGCGGCCATCCTCAAGCAGTACGATGCGCCGGCCGTGTTCTTCAACGTCGGCCGCAACCTGGGCACGCTCGATGCGCACGGCGCGGCGCGCCTGAATGCCGGTGCGGAGGTCAGCCGCAAGCTGAAGGCGGCCGGCTATGTGCTGGCCAACCACAGCTTCTCGCACGCCCAGCTGTCCAAGGAGAGCGGGGACGCCCTCAAGGCCGAGATCTTCGATACGGACACCCTGCTCAAGGCGGTCGATCCGCAACGCTCGGCGCTGTTCCGCTTTCCCTACGGCGCGCGCAGCAAGGAAGGCATGCACCTGCTGGCCGATGCGCACCTGAAATCGGTGATGTGGAATATCGATTCGCTGGACTGGGCCGATCCGGTGCCGTCATCGATCGCCGACCGCGTGCTGCGTGCGGTCGACAAGGAGGGCCGCGGCATCATCCTGTTCCACGATATCCACGAGCGCACCGTCAAGGCGCTGCCGGCGGTGCTGGAGCGCTTGCAGGCCGAGGGTTATCAGTTCGCGGGCTGGGATGGTACGACCTTCAAGGTGTCCGGTGCCGCCGCCCCGGCACCGGTACCACGCGCAGCTGCCGCCGGCTACGCCAACTCGTGGGC
>Ga0265780_10011757_pt1 | contig 10327 bp, 6 predicted proteins | sample P1T30metagenome_FD_192432 | JGI IMG/M metagenome (GOLD analysis project Ga0265780, IMG submission 192432) | Plant litter microbial communities from East Loma Ridge, Irvine, California - P1 T30 | ecosystem: Environmental > Terrestrial > Plant litter > Unclassified | place: USA: California... | reverse complement strand
CGCCATCCTCGTGCATCCGAGCCAAGTCCTTGGTTTCGATGAACGCGCAGGAATCAATATTGGCCAGGTCAATCACATTGATAGCGCCGTCCTTCCGGTCGCCAATGGAGAACGGGTCCGAAGGGTCGCGCAGCAGCACGCGTAGCGGCACGGGGCAGTGGAAACGGCCATCACCCAGCGAGTAGGCCTGGCTCAGCAGTTCGGTCATGCCGTATTCAGAGTGGATGCCGGCCGGACCAAACGCCTGCTGCAATTCGGCGTGCAGCTCTTCCCGAATCATCTCGCGGCGGCGGCCCTTCATGCCCCCGGTTTCGAGCACGGTGAGGTCTTGCAACTCCGTCACGGAGCCGGCTTCGGCCGCGAAATCCAGCAGCGCGTAGCTCACGCCGATGAGCATGACGCGGCGGCCGGGCACCTGCTTGGCCTCGGCCAGGGCGCGGTGCAGGGCGGCGTGGTCGTGCAGAAAAAAGGCCGGCTGCGCCTGGCCCGACTGCTGGGCAAAGTAGTCCACCATGGCCACCAGCGAGGAATTGCCCTGCTCCAGGTACGAGGGCAGCAACGCCAGAAACGTCCAGCCGGTGAGCGGACCGTAGTACTGCTCGAAAATGCGGGCGGCGTTTTCGCGGTACAGCGCGGAGTCGCGCACGAGGTGGCGGCTGCGCTGCTGCATGGTGGTGCCGCTGCTCAGGAAGGTTTCCTGCGGCTCCCAGTCGGCCGGCTCGGTGCGAACTTCGTGGGTTTTAAAAAACTCGATGGGCAGAAAAGGAATATCAGCCAGTCGGCTAACAGCGGCAGCGTCACGGCCCAGTTGCGCGAGGTAGGTGGCGTAGGGCGGGCAGTGCGCGGCTTGGTGCCGAAACAGCGCCAGCGCGGCGGCATCAAAGGTGGCGGTGGTAAGCCGGGGCAGGCTGTGCAAAAAATCGGAACGGAAACTCATGGACAGGCAGTGAGGTTAGCAACGGGTGTCGAACCAACTAGCGCCGCTATTCGTTGGAAAAACATACTTTGGGCCTACCTTGGTCGTTGTGTTGTGGTCTTTTTCACTTCCTGATTTACTATGAATTTGTTTCGTACCCTGAATGGTGCCTTGCTACTTGGCTTGGCTGGAGCTGGTCTCACCGGCTGCGTTCAAGCCCCCGACTACCCGGTTACGCCCGAAATTGATTTCAAGGAAGCCAGAAACGTATTCATCCCGGGAGCGAGCGGCAGCAGCGATTCCAACGAAATCACGTTCGTACTAAGTTTTCGCGACGGCGACGGCGACCTGGGCCTGTCGCAGGATGACATCAAAGTGCCGCCCTACAACCAGCCACCCCAGGCCCCAGTGCCGCTCCAGCGTAACCATACCACCAACGAGTTCAACTACTTCATCCAGCCTGAGCTTTGGAATGGTACTACTTACGTTCCATTTCAAGCAGGAATAATCGGAGAGTACGACGGGACTTTCCCCCGGCTTGATGGAACCGATGCCAAGCCTGCGCCCCTCAGAGGGGACCTGAACTATCGGCTTCCCATCACCATAGATGGCGGCATTTATAAGGTTGGACAACGCTTCCGATTCCGGCTCACCATTGTTGACCGAGCACTACACGTCAGCAACACTGTTACAAGCACCGATGTAACGCTGGGCCCGCAATAGCCCAGCGTTATTTTTTACCTAATAAATAGCCGGAAATTGCTCGGGCGCATCCTCACTCATCATTTCATAGATGGTGTCGAATACGTCCTCGGCATTGGGCTTACTGAAATAGTCACCATCGGAGCTATAAGCCGGACGGTGGGGCTGCGCGGCTAGGCAGCGCGGCTGCGCATCGAGGAAGCGGTAGGCCTGCTGTTCGTCCAGCACCTGCTGCATCATGAAAGCAGTGGCGCCGCCGGGTACGTCCTCATCGGCAAAGACCACGCGGTTGGTTTTCCGAATGCTGTCGAGGATGAGCTGGTCGGTGTCGAAAGGCAGCAGGGTTTGCACATCGACTACTTCCACCGAAATGCCCACCTCGGCCAGCTGCTTAGCGGCATCGAGCACGATGCGGCACATCGAGCCGTAGGTTACCACCGTCACATCAGTGCCCTGCTTGAGCACCTCGGGGCGGCCCAGCGGCAGCGTGAACTCGCCCACATTGCTCGGAATGGTTTCTTTGAGGCGGTAGCCGTTCAGGGGCTCAATCACCAGCGCAGGCTCGTCGCTGCGCAACAGCGTGTTATAGAAGCCGGCGGCCTGCGTCATGTTGCGCGGCACGCACACGTGGATGCCCCGAATGCTGCCCAATATCATCTGCATGGGCGAGCCGGAATGCCAGATGCCTTCCAATCGGTGCCCGCGGGTGCGCACTATGAGCGGCGCCTTCTGCCCGCCCTTGGTGCGGTATTGCAGGTTGGCCAGGTCGTCGCTTAGAATCTGGATGGCATAGAGCAGATAATCCAGGTACTGGATTTCGGTAATCGGGCGCAGGCCACGCAGCGCCGCCCCAATCCCCTGCCCGATAATGGTACATTCGCGGATGCCGGTATCGGTCACGCGCAGCTCGCCAAATTTCTCCTGCAAGCCCGCAAAGGCCTGGTTGACGTCGCCGATTTTGCCCACGTCCTCGCCAATGGCGAAGATGGCCGGGTCGCGCTGGAAGTTGGCGTCGAAGCAGGCCTGCAGCACCTCACGGGCATCTACTTGCGCCGCACCGGGCGCGAACGTGGCCGGAACCTCCTCAATATTGCCAATAGCCTGTTCGCTCTGGCTGAATAGGTTGGAGTTGTAGCGGTCGGCATTTTCGGCCAGCAGCTGCTCCAGGTGGCGCTGCACGGCGCGACGGCCGAAGCTGCGCTTCTCGTGGCGCACGGCGCGCAGGATGCGGCGCATGGTTCGCACAATGTCGGCCCGGATGGGCGTGGGGTTCGTTTTCAGCTGCTCTACCTGCTCGTGCAGCGTGTTTTCGGTGCCGGTGTCGGCCACCAGCTTTTCGAGCAGGGCCACGGCCTCGTCACGCTCGGCTTTGATTGGGTCGAAGAAAGCGGCCCAGGCGGCCGTGCGAGCCGTTTTGATGACGGCGGCGGCTTCCTTTTCGATGTCGTCAAGCTCCAGCTCGGTGGCGTGGCCCTCGGCCAGCAGCCACTCGCGTAGCTTGTGCAGGCAGTCGTGGTCCTCCTCCCAGGTCAGGCGGTCCTTGCTCTTGTAGCGCTCGTGCGAGCCGCTGGTGCTGTGTCCTTGCGGCTGCGTCAGCTCTGTGACGTGGATGAGCACGGGCACGTGCTGCTCGCGGCACACGGCGGCGGCGCGCTGGTAGGTATCGACCAGGCCAATGTAGTCCCAGCCGCGCACCACGTAAATCTCGAAGCCCGACTGGCCTTCGCCGTCGCGCTGCAAACCCATCATGATTTCCGAGATGCTCTGCTTGGTGGTCTGGTACTCGGCCGGCACCGAGATGCCGTAGTGGTCGTCCCACACGCTCACCAACATGGGCACCTGCAGCACACCGGCCGCGTTCAGCGCTTCGAAAAACATGCCTTCCGACGTGCTGGCATTGCCAATGGTGCCGAAGGCTATTTCATTGCCGTTGTTGGAAAGGTGGGTGAACTGGTGCAGCTCCGGGTTTTGGCGGAACAGCTTGGAGGCGTAGGCCAGACCCAGCAGACGCGGCATCTGGCCAGCGGTGGGCGAAATATCGGCCGAGGAGTTTTTGGTTTGGGTGAGGTTGGTGAGGTTGCCGTCCTCGTCGAGCATGCGGGTGGCAAAGTGGCCGTTCATGGCACGGCCGGCGGTGGCGGGCTCGGCCTCCACGTCGGGGTTGGCATAGAGCTGGGCGAAATACTGCTGCCAGGTTAGCTGGCCAATAGCCACCATGAAGGTCTGGTCGCGATAGTAACCGGCGCGGAAGTCGCCGTTCTGAAAGGCGCGGGCCATGGCTAGTTGCGGCACTTCCTTGCCATCGCCAAAAATGCCAAACTTGGCCTTGCCCATAAAGACCTCCTTGCGGCCCGCCAGCGAGGCGTGGCGACTTTCCCAGGCCAGGCGGTAATCGGTGAGGAAATCGGCCTTGGTCAGGGGCGCGGTTAGCGCGGGCACGGCAGTTTCGGCAGCGGACATATGAATACGGATAAGAATGCAGTGGGAATTTTGAAGAAGGGAAAGCAGGTAGCCGGAGCCACCGCGCAAAAATACGGAATTGGGGCTGGGTGGGTGGCGTGGGCGGGTTTGGACGTATATTTGGGCTACGAAGGTGCGAGCGGTCCAACGTTGATTCTCAGCCCAACACCGTTGCTCTTGAGTATCTTTCTTTATTCAGAATCACCCGGCCGGGTCTTTTGATTGGCTGTTCTAAGGTTTAGAAATCATGAAAAAACTTCTTACTATTCTCCTGCTGGCTTTCGCTGGTGCCGCTCATGCCCAAGGCGTGATGAAGTTTGAAACCGACAACCACGACTTCGGCAACGTGCCCGAAGGCACGATGGCCACCTACGAGTTCAAGTTCAAAAACACTGGCAACCAACCCGTAGTCATTGCCAATGTGCAGGCCAGCTGCGGATGCACCACTCCCGATTGGACCAAAACGCCGGTGCTGCCCGGTAAGTCCGGCATCATCAAGGCCATGTACAGCAGCGCTGGCCGCCCCGGCGTGTTCAACAAAACGGTGACCGTGACCAGCAACGCCACTGAGGCCAGCAAGGTCCTTAGCATCAAAGGCACGGTACTAACCAAAGACCAGATTAAGCCGACGCTGACGCCCGCTCAGCTGGCCGCCTCGCCCCATTTGGTGCTCGATAAAACCAGCTACGATTTTGGCAAAATGGAAGCCGGCCAGCAGCCCACCGCCCGCTTCACCGTAAAAAACACCGGTAAAACTCCGCTGGTGCTGGGTGCCCTCACCGCCGGTTGCTACTGCGTGGGCTACAAGACGCCGCCCACGGCCATCGCACCCGGCCAGAGCCAGGTAATTGAGCTGCTCTACAGCCAGCGCCAGCTCGGCCAAGTGAGCGATGCGGTAACCATCACCTCCAACGACGTGAGCGGCGACGCCACGATTACCCTGAAAGCCAATATCGTGCGCGACCTTGTCGGCAATAGTATGGTGAAGGAAAGCGGCACAGCGGTTCCGTTTAAATAGTTTGAACTACGGATTGGCTCGGATTTTACGGATTTCGTGAGCATTATTCTTTTTGGAAAGCCCTGCCAGACGGTGGGGCTTTTTTCTTTCGTACACTAAGGGACGCTGCCGAATTGTGGCGGCTCTGCAGCGGTTTTCTCCGCCTATCTTTGCGGCTCGAAAATCACCTCCCTCACCCCACAATCACTCCCCCACTTATGATAATCGGCGTTCCCAAGGAGATTAAAAACAACGAAAACCGCGTGGGCCTCACGCCCGCCGGCGTAGCAGAGCTGCGCAAGCACGGCCACACCCTGCTGGTGCAAAGCACGGCCGGCGAAGGCAGCGGCTTCTCGGATGCGGAGTACCAGACGGCCGGCGCTACTATGCTCGCGACCATTGCCGAGGTGTACGAGCAGGCCGAAATGATTATCAAAGTGAAGGAGCCGATTGCCGAGGAGTACCCACTCATCAAGGAGAACCAGCTGCTGTTCACCTACTTCCACTTTGCCAGCGGCGAGGAACTAACTCACGCCATGATAGCCCGCAAGGCCATCTGCCTCGCTTACGAAACGGTGGAGCTCAGCAACCGCGCCCTGCCCCTGCTCATTCCGATGAGCGAAGTGGCCGGCCGCATGGCCCCGCAGGAAGGCGCCAAGTACCTGGAGAAACCCCTGAAAGGCCGCGGCATTCTGCTGGGCGGTGTGCCCGGCGTGAAGCCCGCGCACGTGCTGGTATTGGGTGCTGGCATTGTGGGTACGCAGGCCGCTAAAGTGGCTGCCGGCCTCGGCGCGCAGGTGACGGTGATGGACATCAACCTGAACCGTCTGCGTGAGTTGGACGACTTCATGCCCAAGAACGTGGTGACGCAGTATTCAAACGAGTACAACATCCGCGAAGCCATCAAAACCGCCGACCTGATTGTGGGTGCGGTGCTGATTCCCGGTGCCAAGGCGCCGCACCTCATCACCCGCGACATGCTGAAAACCATGCGCCCCGGCACCGTAGTGGTGGACGTGGCCGTGGACCAGGGCGGCTGCATCGAAACCTGCCACCCCACCACGCACGAAAACCCCACCTTCATCATCGACGACGTAGTGCATTACTGCGTGGCCAACATGCCCGGCGCGGTGCCTTACACCAGCACCCTGGCCCTAACCAATGCCACCCTGCCCTACGCCGTGAAACTGGCCAACCAAGGCTGGCAGGAAGCCTGCCGCCGCGACGAGGCCCTGCGCCTCGGCCTGAACGTGGTGCACGGCGAAGTGGTGTATAAAGGCGTAGCTGAAGCTTGGGGCCTGCCCCTGACCAGCGTAGACACGGTGCTTGAACTGGCGTCGGTATAGTTAAACAGGGCTAACTGTCATTGCGAAGGGAGTGCAGCGCAACGCGGCAATCCGTCTTCTCAACGCGACCAGCCCTGAAATGTGAGTAAGCCCCGATGCCTGCAACGGCATCGGGGCTTTTCGCTACTATTGAAAAATATTAGTCGGCAAGCCTCGTCATATAACAGGCTGGTCGCGTTTAGAGGACGGATTGCCGCGTTGCGCTGCGCTCCCCTCGCAATGACAAACTGAATGATTCCCTCTCCCGCTATCCGCCTGCTGCTGCGCCGCTTTGCGCTGCTGATGGCCGTTTATACGCTGCTGCGCTTCTGCTTCTACTGCTTCAACCTTGTCACGTTTCGGGGCATTGGGATTGGTTCGGTGGCGCTGGCGTTTGTGCACGGGCTGCGGTTTGATGTTGCAGCGCTGCTGTGGCTGAACCTGCCGCTGGTGCTAGCCTCGCTGCTGATACCAGTGACGGCGCGGCGCGGGCAGCAGGCACTGCGGGCGCTGTTCGTGCTGCTCAACATTCCGGGGTTTCTGCTTAACGTCATTGATTTCGAGTACTTCAAGTTCATTGGTCGGCGGCTGAGCAATGAGTGGCATACCATTGGGCACGACATTGCGCAGCAGGCCGGGCAAATTGGGCTGCAATACATCTACCTGCTGCCGCCGCTGCTGCTGCTTGTGTACCTGCTGTGGCGCTTTTGCCCCATGCCCACCGCGGCCGAACTGGAAGCCCAACCGGGCCGGCGACTTTGGCTACAGCGCAGCCTGGAGTTTGCGGTGGTGGTACTGGTGGTGGTGCTGGGCCTGCGCGGCGGCTGGCAGCTCAAGCCCCTGCGCACCGGCACAGCTTTCGACTTGCAGCCCGCCGTACTCGGCCACCTGGCTCTGAACAGCACATTCACCGTCCTGAAATCCTTTGATGAGGCACCGGTGGAGCGCGTGAGCTACTTCCCTACTGCCACCAATTTACGCCCCGCGCTGAGCGAGTCCCAGCTGCCCACCCGGCCGCCCGTGCCGCCCGACAACGTGGTGGTATTGCTGCTGGAAAGCTTCGGCTCCGAGTATACGGGCGTTGAGAACGGCGGCCAGGGCAGCCTAACGCCTTTTTTCGATTCGCTGGCCACGGCATCGGGGTCCCGCTTTATGCGCGAAAATTACGCCAACGGCCGCCGCTCTATTGAGGCGCTGCCGGCCGTGCTTTCGGGCTTGCCTTCACTGATGGATGAGCCCTTTATCACCTCCAGCTTCCAGACGGCGGAACTGCACGGGCTGGGCGAAATACTGGGCCGCCACGGCTACAACACGGCCATGTACCACGCCGGCGCCAATGGCACGATGGGCTTCGACATGTTTAGCGGCATTGCTGGGATGCAGCACTATTACGGCCTGAATGAATATCCTGGCGGGGCCGCCAGCCCCGATTATGATGGCCATTGGGGTATTTTTGATGAGCCGTATTTGCAATACTTCAACCGCCGACTTACGGCTACCAAGCAGCCGTTTATGGCCGCAGTATTCACGCTTAGTGCCCACGAGCCGTTCTCCTTACCAGCCAAATACAAGGGCAAATTCCCAGCCGGCACGCAGCCCATTCACCCAACCATTGCATACGCCGACCTGGCACTGCGGCACTTCTTCCAAGCGGCCAGTAAGGAGCCGTGGTACGCCAACACGCTCTTTGTGCTCACAGCCGACCATACGTCGCAAACCGACCGCCCGGGCTACCAGAATCCGTTGGGCTACTTCAAAACGCCGCTGCTGCTGTTCCGCCCGGGCCACCCGCTGCCGGCCGTCGACGCCCACCGCATTACGGAGCAGATAGATATTCCAGCGTCGGTGCTCGACGTACTGGGCTTGGCATCGGAGCAGAAAGCGCTGCTGCCGTTCGGCTCTTCGGTGTTTGAAACCACTACTCCCGGCCGTGCCATTTTCCGCGATGGCGACTCTTATTATCTCGTGCACTCCGACTTCGTGACCGAGCTTACTAATAAGAATGAAGTACGCCTCTACCCCTACCAAACCCACTTTATTCCGCATACGCCAGTAGCGAAGCCAGACCCAGCTTTGGTAAAGAAATACGGCAACGAGTTGCGAGCCTGCGTCCAATTCTACGTGAACGGGCTGCTAGACAATCGGCTGTATAAGTAGCATCTACTCCTCCCGATATTGAGCACTAACTGCAGCCTGAATTTGAATTATTTTATTTACATAAAACCAAGCTAAAGTAAAAACTCTACGTTCAGAGGATACTTGAATATAATAAATCTTTATGCTACACGCAACCCATCAATATGACATGTTTATGTCATACCGCAGCGTTGATATAAGCCGGACCTTTGTTCCTCGCTCTTGTAAGAGTGAATTTCACTTTTTCGGTTTTGCGTGCGCTTCAGTATCATTAGTTCCTGCATATTACCTTGGGGCGGCAGCGAGGAGCTTTGGGCCGATGCCGCGCTTTACCTGCAACAGGCCGGGCACCAGGTTGTAGTCCTCAAAACTGCCTTCGATGCGCAGCATCCACGCATCCGGCAGCTGCGGGCGGTGGGGTGCACGGTAGCAGGATTAGACCAACGGCCGGTTCTCGCCAAGCGTCTGCTCAACCGGGCACTGCCCGCCCATCGGCAGTGGACGCCCATTAATACCCAGCTCGCACAAGTCCGGCGCCATCTTCAGCGACAGCCGCCAGACTTGGTGGTGGTAGCCCAGGGCTCCAACTTTGATGGGCTCGTATTTGCTGACGCCTGCCGGCGTCTCAATCAGCCCTTCGTGCTAATAGCCCAAAAGGCGGCGGAAATTCTCTTCCCGCCGGTTCACCAACGTGAAATGGCCCGCCTGGCCTACCGCGCCGCCCGGCATTGCTATTTCGTATCGCGGCACAACCAAGCGGTAACCCAACACCAACTGGGCGTGGCCCTGGAGCACGCTAGCGTCGTCCCCAACCCATTCAATGTGCCCCACGCCGGGGAACGGCCCTGGCCAGCACCCGGCGCCGTGGTGCGCTTAGCCTGCGTGGCCCGGTTGGAAGTTTTCGATAAGGGCCAGGATATTCTCCTGCAAGTACTGGCGCTCCCCAAATGGCGGCAGCGGGCCGTGCACGTTTCTTTTTTCGGGCACGGCGGCGACGAGCCGGCTTTGCGGGACATGGCGGCGCTGCTCGGCCTGCACGACCGCGTGACCTGGGCCGGGCAGGTGCCAGACATCACCGCCGTGTGGGCCAGTCACCATGCGCTGGTACTGGCTTCCCGCTACGAGGGCCTGCCCCTGGCCCTGACGGAGGCCATGCTGTGCGGCCGTCCAGCCATTGCCACCGCCGCTGGCGGCACGGCCGAGCTGTTGGTTGATAATGAAACGGGGTTTCTGGCCGAAGCCGCCACCGTGGCGGCCCTTGATGAAGCCCTTGAGCGGGCGTGGGCCCGCTACGCCGACTGGCCGGTAATGGGCCAGCGAGCGGCTGCGCATGCCCGTTCCCAGGTGCCAGCCGCGCCCGGCGAAATGCTCAGCCACCACCTGCTGCAACTAACCCACGCCTGACGGTGGGCTATCATACTCATAATATAGTCGTCCTAGTAAACTTTATTTCTACATGCAACCCGGTTTGGTTTCCATTATTATCCCGACGTATAACCGGGCGCACCTGGTGGCCGATGCCATCCGTAGCGTACTGGCGCAGGATTATCCTAACAAGCAAATAATTGTCATTGATGACGGCTCGACGGATGACACGCGCCGGATAGTGAGCATTTTTGCGGAAGTAGAATATTATTATCAGGCTAACCAGGGCCAGGCCGCGGCCCGCAACGCCGGCCTGCGCTGGTGCCAGGGCGAGTATATTGCCTCGCTCGATTCGGATGATATCTGGGACCCGACTTTCCTGAGCGCGGGCATTCGGCAGATGCAGTCGGGGGTGAACCTCGTGTT
>Ga0265780_10011756_pt1 | contig 10327 bp, 16 predicted proteins | sample P1T30metagenome_FD_192432 | JGI IMG/M metagenome (GOLD analysis project Ga0265780, IMG submission 192432) | Plant litter microbial communities from East Loma Ridge, Irvine, California - P1 T30 | ecosystem: Environmental > Terrestrial > Plant litter > Unclassified | place: USA: California... | reverse complement strand
CCGAATCTGACTTGACTCTCTCCATCCCCATCCCCATCAGTCAGAGACTCTGGTCAATGCTGATAGTCAGATGGGCTGTATCAATGGGTATCGCCATGGCGATTGTGTCACGCAATCGACATCAGACCTTCACCCAAAAAGTACGTTTGCACTCCCGCTGTGCTTTGTAGCTAACAATCCAGCTTGTTCAAGCGCGAATGTGGGCTCAAGGTAGGTCTGCCGTTGACCTGTCGAGACCTTGGCTGATTATAGGCTTAACAGTCGGAACCCTCATCACCTCGGCAATCATCACAGGTGCGGCCGCTCCATCTGCACAAGCAAAACCTCTCTTCAAATCCGATCATTCATGGGAGGATATTCTAGGTGAGTCGGAATCAGCCTCCTCAATATTTGGGCTCATAATAGTTGCCAGCGGTCAGATTGGGCGAGAAGACGCTGCGTACGCTGTCGTACCCCTAGATCGAACCTAGACCTTAATACCGTTCTACTTGCGCGCTTTCGTCAATATGAATCATACATTCGTCCCGAGTGCGGAAGGTGGATGATCTCGGACTTCCAGACCGACACCACTCTTCTACCTTTCTGAGATACTGATTACCCCCAGATCTTGACTTCTTGCCGGTTACGTGGCACTCACCTATCAGTCCATGCTTGACAGGTCAGTCACCGTCGATCATGGAAGACACAACGAGGCGTATTGTCGTAAAGAAGTATGCAGTTTTTCGTCTATGAATCTTCTGCCAGGTCCCAGACCCATTGGGGTGGATTCCACATTTTCCCCTTGGATTTCCGATTCCACTCCTTTTCATATGGCCCTGGTTGTTTGAAGAACCAGCTGTGCATTGCCACATCCCCCTTGACGATGATTCGAGCGGGATCGCCCATCCGTCTGAGGTAGTCGTATCGATAAAGACCGGTCCGGGGGTCATGAGCAGGTGGGGGAGGCGCGTAGCCCCATGGTGGTGGTTCATGAGGATCACAGTATGCTGGCAGGGAAGACAGTGGTGTGGAGTCCGAGACCTGGCAATGTGGTGCCGATGGGAGGTCGAACTGAGCAATCAGTAAGGGACAGTATGAATCATGGAACCACCGTCGAGGACTTACCATCAATTCTCCGGTGAGGACATCGTCATCGTACCAAGTTTCGATATCTTGACGAGACATTTTACCAATGCCCGAAGCGAGCGTTTCCACCTATACCGTCAGCGAGTGAACGTGTCTCCCAGGTGGTGCAGGACTTACAAGTCCCCAGGAGAATCCAGTCAGCATCCCTGTAAAGTGGTGCTGGAATGGCGGCCAGCGGTTCAGAGATGTCCCAAGGTATGTTGGGGTTTTGGGATCGAGTGCAATCAGCGAATCGAGGAAAACTGGCATGTTCACGACCGTCTATATAGTCAGTCATCTTTAATCCTTCGGCATGAAAGCTCGAAGCTGATGATTTAGACTCACATCATCATCCATCTTGAAAAGATACCATCCTGGACGTCCACCATCATCCCCAGTCCCAGCTGCCCTGATCCAATCCAGAATCTTGCCCTCTCTTAGATTCTCCCCATGTGCAAGGTTCAACCGTATCAAATCTCCATATTGTCTCTGCTCCTCAGCCAGCAGATCCTCCATCTCCTGATCAACCACCCAATCTTCCTTGTACGCGTGCCCCATAACAAACTTTAGCTCGACCAAATGCCTCAATGACTCGGGTATCGATAATAATGGCGATAGTCTTCTAATCTGATGACGCTTCAAGCGGGCTTTCTCCGAAACCATTGAAAAGACGTGAAGCTTGATAAGTGCGGGACTGATCACTGTGCGTGCTTCTGTCGAAGGGTCGTTCACATAGGTCGGTTTCGTGAGCGTCGGTATCTCCCAATCGCCCATCCAAGGAGCTTCGTGTATCTCTTGGATCCACCGTGGGGAGCTGGTACATTGCTCGAATCGACCATTAGGAACGATAGAAGCCATTATAGGGTGGAATGATACCCACCAATTCCAAAACCATCGGCCAGCATGTTCGTGACGGACAAGTAGCCAAGCGATTAAATATGGCGCAACGAGGCCGATGATTATAGCTGAATAATTGACGAGGCGTCGATTTTGGTGATATGTGCGCTTTACATGCTGATACGGGATGCTAGGTACCCGCATGGCGGTGGGCGAGTGGAGTTTCGCTGCTGGTGCTCGACACCAGGTGTGGGCGATGGTGTTGACGAGCCCCTTGAAGTTGCCAAGCAACACCCGACTAGTGAGCTCGGATATTCCCGTTCGAGGGTTCAGGGTTTAAGGGACATGATTCCTATCACCCATCTATCGGCTTCCACAACTAAGCTTAATCGCATGGGGAACCTCGCGCTTAAATTTCATCCGCTCTTACTCCCTGAGAAATGTAGTCAGACCACATGGTGTAATTTATAATTTGGCGCTGTTGGCTCTCAACCGCTCCACAGACCTGAGTTGTGCGTACTAAAGCTGTGCATGGAGGGGAGACATTCAAATGCTCATGAGAGCGACAGACTCAATTGCCCAGGTATGAATGACTGAAGATTGACAAGTCTCTAAGTTCCACCGCCCACAGACTGAAAAGAATGACCATGACGGCCCTTCGTATCGAAAACTGGCAATGTGGTCCAACAGACTCGGATAATCACTGCAGAAACCCTGCGGGAAATGTTCTTCTTATGTTCACACTGTCCCTTCATTTACGCCCCAGCTGAGACTGAAGACTTGGGTACATACATGACACAAGGACAACGGGCGGGAGCAGTGCAAGCTCTTGAGATGGCTCAAAGCAACTAGGAGCCACAAAGCCTATAGTCCGCGGGACCAAAGGTCTTGAGGAAACACTAGCATTCTCTTTGACTTGAAAGGAAAGCCTCTTCCTTTGACATATTCTCCCTTGGTCCAATGTCGTCTTTTGATCCATTCAAAGACCGCTGAAGCAAGTCGCTCTCATAAATAGCTAGTGGGGATCAGCCCTGTTGTCTTCTTCTTATACATTCTTTTTGCCACCAAACCCCTTTACCATTCGGATCACATCATCGTCTTTGAGAAAACATTGTGGCCCGATGTCACAGAATAGTCATGATGAGTACTACCTGAGCGGTCGAGAGGGCATCGATCAGCGATGGGACTATACCGGGCCAGATGGCCGAGAACAGCCTTGGCGCGATGAGCCTGATCTGTATTATTACCTTCCGGACCCCACTCCTCCTCCGGAAACACAACCACCCACCACTCTTCCTCCCCAAACGCAACCACGCACCACTCCTCCTCCTCAAACACAACCACCCACCACTCTTCTTCCCCAAACACAACCACCCACCACTTCTCCTCCCCAAACACAACCACCCACAAAGTTCGGCTTCACTAGTATTTACAACTGGGAGAACTCGCTTGATCGCACAAGACAAGATGCCTTCTACGAGCGGCCTGTTGCGGGAAAGAGGGGTGCCAATGTCGTGCTGGTCTTCCAATCCCAAGCGAAGATGACTCTTAACCAGCCACCGAGTACTGGAGGGAAACACGCGACAGCTATGCTAAGCGTTCGCTTGCTGTTCCCCGTTCTTCGGGGGGATCGAAACGCTTTCGGCTGGGAAAATGAAACACGACGAGATGACGCTGCGAGATGGATCGATGACAAGCTTGGCGAACTCCACTCGCAAGGCAGTCTGTCCGCCTCTGTGGCGAATATTCGGACACAAAATACACTACTCAAGGGTAAAGCAAACATTTTTCGCCGATACCTTGGTAGTCTCCTACGAGCCAGCTGCGCTGGGTCGACAGGCGATAGTTTGCAAGATACAGCCAGCGAGCCCTCCTCAAGCGGCCCCCCCGACAAGGGAGGCGAAAGCCGCTACTTGCGCATGGACGTAGGGGGTGACTATCACACTTGGAATATCAGAGAGGCGGCAGAGGGTACAGATACCGATGAATGGAAAGCAGATCAAGTGTACGACTCCCTTGAAACACTGCTCAAGCCCCTTAACTCAACGGGAAGAGCCACATTAAATGCGAAAGAGTATGAATCGCTGCAGAGAAGAATCGAAGAACGTAAGGGGAGCAATCGTCATAGTACCGACGAGGGCAGATGCGTTCTTGGTAACGTCGTTCTGTGTGGGCCCAGGGCAGAGGTCGCGAGCACGGTCGAAAGCTCAAGTACGGCTGCGGCAAGTTAGCCACTGCCACAAGGGTGCGCCACCGGCTATCACCCGGCCAACTCCTTCTCCCTGTCTATATTTCATCCTCCTTCCACTCATTCACATCCTACCACTTATTTATCCGACCATTACCACCCACCATGTCCCAAGCGGCGCCCCGACAAGATCTTATCCAAAATGCGATCCTATTCCTACAAGACCCCAAAACGCAATCTTCACCATTAACCTCGAAAATCGAATTCTTACAAGCTAAAGGACTGAATGAGGCGGAGATCCAGGATGCTTTATCCCGTTCCTCTTCATCATCGCCTGCGTCTAATTCATACAATTCAAGGAGTATTGGAGAATCAAGTGGAGGAGGAGGGTATGGGATGAGATATGAGATGGCTCCTGTACCTCCTAAACGCGATTGGAGAGATTTATTCGTATGTACTCGTTCTGTTTGCCATACATGTATGTATGCGATGCTGATCTCTAGATCATGGCTGTAGTCTCTGGAGGAGTGGTATATGGTCTGACGGCCCTTGCACGCGTAAGCTCGCCTAACCTTGCAATGTCGGGGAGACCAAGCTGATATTCAGAAATACCTAGTCCCACACCTACAAGCACCTTCAACAACCGCATTTCAACAGACTTCAGCAGAGATCACATCACAATACGACGAAGCCGCAAAGCTCCTACAGGAGTTGCAAGAACAGACTACTCAGCTACAAACGACCTTAGATGGGGATAGGTACGTCCCTTCTTGGTTTTCTCGGGAAAGAGAGCAAAGCACAGAGGGCTAATATCCAGGGAACGAGTCAACAAAGTGGTCAATGATGTTGAAGAAGCTGTTGTCTCTGTTCGGGAAGCTGAGGAGAGTTGGAGAGGTGAAATGAGGGAGATTAGGGGTGAGGTTGAGAGTGTTAGAGAGCTGGTACCGAGGGTGAGTCCTCTTTCCATCTCATTCTCCAAGAGCTCTTACCATTCGTGATCACTTATCGATTATCGTCTTGATATCGACATGGATAATATAATCATGGAGGGGAGACGTCCTGTATGAAAGCAGCTAACGGCTAGATGATTGAAAAACACTCCGCAACCCAATCCTCAGCTCTATCAGACCTCCAATCCGAACTCAAATCACTCAAAACCCTCCTTCTATCCCGTCAAAACATCCCTTCATCATCATCATCCACTACATCACCCCCATCCGGAACTACCGGAAGTGCAGAGTCAAATACAAATACTGCTGCTAATGCTTTACTTGGAAAGGGGAGGAGTATACCCGCTTGGCAGATGGGTCCTTCTAAGAGTGAGAGTGGGAGTGAGGGGGAGGGCAAGGGGAAAGAGAAGGAGGGTGGGGCGTAGGTCACCACTTGGAGTAGAGTCATGGCCAGATGGGAGGGAGCTGCCTTCGACTTGGCAGGCTAGGAACGGGGTCCGGCGACACGACCAGGCGACAACTGTGAAGTCATTTTGGGAATAGATTATATGCATACATCTACGAAAGTATATTTCCTCCATAGGCTATGCTTGAATCTAGGAGCTCGGAGGCTGACGGTCGAGACACAGGCATGGGGCTGTCTCTGGACGACTGGTCTACCGTGACCTACTGATCTAGGTGAATGTGGCATTTCCTCCACCTCTATCATTATACCGCAATCCACTCTCTCCTCGCCTCGTACTCCATGTATGGTCCTCCAAGGGGTATGCATCAAGCCTGTAGCCATCGGAAGTAATCCCGGAGCACATATAGGTGCCAAGGTTGAACCGGGAAAATCTCCCTCAGACCGGTCAAATGTAATTTCAAGGTCGACTCTTTGTACGTTAACTTTCTGCATAACTCATTTCCAACCGACTTTCTAACTTTACTAACTACTCCTCCCGGCTTTTAATCTCCCTGGCCATCACATGAAACTCTAGGAGTCCAATTACAAAGTAACTTTGGCCCAATCGGAGACTTTCGATAATTGGGGGTATCCAGGCGAAGGGGGTTCACTGGGGGATCAATTTGGGTTCTTTCGACTCGGAATGAGCGTGCTTACCTGATGCTAGTCTCCACGAATACCTTGTTTACCCCTAGGCGTGAGAACAATCATCTTGAGTAAACGGAAGACTTACCTGCGTATCGCTTATCGAAAGCCTTGTACAATTCAGGGAAATCTTCAAGTTTGACTCGATGAGTAACGAGGAACTTGGTGTCGAATGTACCGTCCTTCAAGTACTCCATGATCTCCTCCCAGTATAGGTGGACTGGATATCAGTTCAACTGATCCAAGAAAATGGAAAGAGGAAAAAGCAAAAGTGACGTACCTGGAGCTTGACCATTTCCGATGAATCTTACACCCTTCTCCATTAGAGCTCCAATGTTGAAGTGGTTAGTGTATCTATCTGTCAGGCTCTGTTCTGTCCTGAATATGAGATCGCATACCCAGAGTAAACCTATTTGTCAGCACGAAGGCGTTATGGAATAAATTTGGACTTACTCCGATAAGTCCGACTCGACCCATCTTTTTAACGAGGAAGATCATCTGTCTATTAGTGACTTGTCGACAGGCGTGTGGTGTAGAGACATACCTCATTGGGAGTCTCGGGAACATCGGTCTCGAGCATCAAAGCCTTTTCGACTTTATGGAGGATGGTCTTGGGTTCGTGGAAGGTAGTAGCGTCGATACAGACTGTAACTCAGCTTCTTTGACCTTGCTTGTTCATCGATGGGCGAGCTCGACCTTCCCACCTGACGAAAATCATGAAGAGAGAAGGTGAGGAGACATACCATCGAGTCCACCTGGAACAGCTTCCTGAATAGTCTTGCAGACGTCCTGAGCCTTGAAGTCTACGGTGATAACCTCAGGGCCGATAGCTTTAGCCATAGCAAGTCGAGCAGGGACTGTATCGATTGCGTAAACCTTGGAAGCGCCCTTGAGGAGTGCCCACTTGATTGCGCAAAGCTGTCATTAGATCTTGTCATACCATGTTTACGTCATTGGGTGCTTACTCCGATAGGACCTAGACTATCTCGTCAGCACTGCATAGAGATGGTAGGGAACGGGACTTACCCCCAAATACCGACAACGTCGCCTTTCTCGACACCGGTGTCGACCACTGCGTGGTAGGAGGTTGGGAGAATGTCCGAGAGGTCTGATGTTCAGTTTCCCGCCACGAAGTACGTGGAGCTGATTGGGACTCACACAAGGCTTGCTCATCTATACCCGTCAGCAAATTCGCACTAGAAGTAAAGAAGACATACCGGCAACACCCTTGGGTACCTTCAAACAGTTGACCTCTCCGAATGGAACTCGGACATACTCGGATTGACCACCTGGCAAACCTCCAGTCCTGATATCAGCTTACAGATTCAACATTCGGTGAGATGCGCACATGTGACCATAACCGAAGAAACCTATCATCAGCTTTGATCTTGCAGAGACAAAGCAGAAAGAGGGAAGTGAGGAGGCAACTCACCGGCATCCCTCTGACCGTACATGCTAGCCATCAAGGAAGAGTTGTTGGTCCTCTCACAGAATGACGATAGCTTCTTCTGACAGTATCGACAAGTTCCACAAGCAGTTTGGAAAGATACGACAACTTTGTCCCCTGGAGCAAGGGTTTTGACTTCATCTCCTACTCGGTCTACGATACCCCTGTCTGTCAGTCCTATTCTCCCAATTTACCTCCCCTTCTTGATGAGAGTTGTGAGATACGTACATAAACTCGTGACCTAGGATATCACCTTTCTTGAGTGCAAGCATCTCGGAGTGGTAGAGATGTAGATCCGATCCACAGATAGTGGTACCAGAGACCTTGATGATGACGTCCTTTGGCTCTGAGACATCGGGGATAGGAGCATCGATAACTCTCATATCCTCTTTTCCGAACCAAGCTAAGGCTCGCATAGTCTCGCCACCTGGTCGGGACTTGTAGGTGGGCTGAGTAGCCACTGATTATCAGTAGCTGTCGGACGGCCGGCCTGCCACAGGGGGGGAGGAAATGGTGATGTGGAAAGAGAAGACTGACCTGGGGCCGGACCCATGTAATCTTGTACTGCGTTTGAGATAGTTTGCATTTTTTCTTCAAGTGATGATGGTGATAGTAAGAAGAGTGAGATACCAAGCTATAAGAGAAGAAGACTACCCACCCTCACATGGTGTCGATTCCAGCAAGTGGAGGTGAATTCCACTAATTTATGTCATCGTCATGATACTGACGTCACGCTTACTAAAGATTCACTGGTACCTGATTCCGGTAAACGCGGGTGTTTCGACTGTGTAACGTTGCACCGCCAGGGGTCGGTAGCATTTTGACTGTCGGTGAATAGGTGAAATCTGATAGCAGTCGTACCTCCGCATATAGATCTTCTCCAGCCTGTCCATACATCCGGAAGAGTAGACGAGAAATAATTCACAACGTGTTCGAAGTCCCGAGGAGCAGACAAATTGTTCATGCGGGAGATCATACAACGTCTACAAACAGATTACTAACGAAGCTTTGTACGTTTTACAGGTGCGTTAATTGCGGATGGTGGTCGGAAATTACTACTTGATGGTAAACGAGGAGCGGCTAATGATGGTGGTAATCTATCTATCAGTATAGAAACAACAAAATAAAAGTACGACATACGATCCCATTTTGGCATCACCATTATCTTCATGGGTAACCCTTCTTGAGGGATATGTAATGCTACTTCCCTCAAACACGCTCCTGCTCATTAGCTTCTCCCTCGCAACCAAAGTCACGAGTAATGAAATGGAGCAAGACTTACTCGGCATCAACACCCCCTTCCTCCTGGAACCAAGCGTGTTGTAATGTCTCCCTCGCCGTAATCCGCTTTGCGGGATCCCAATCGAATAACCTACATAGTAAATCGTAACCTAGAGCTGAATTTGATCGGGTAGAGTACCATGTTGGTAATGGGTTTGTGGTGGGGTATGGACCGGTTTGGAGATATGTTTTGTATTCTGGCATATGTACAATTCCGGGCCATTGATCCGCTGCTTGTCAGCTCGTAGCTCAAAACAGAGAGGGGATCTTATGAGAGGGAAGGGCGATGGATCGGCGAGGGAGTGATATTTCTGACTGAGATGGAAGGTCGAGAGTCGAATGATACTTACGCTTCACTGGACCCAGGATCTCACATATCTTGCCCATTTGATCACGTTGAAAAGGGAGTTGTTTCTTGGTATCAATCTTTGCTTCTTCCGCTTTAAATATAGGTCGAAGAGAGAGCATTTCAGCGTAGATGCATCCTACAGCCCATAGATCTATCATCAGCTACTTATCATCGCGAGGGCGTAACGAGAGAGATTTATTGGTAGAGAAATGGAGTGACTTACCAACAGCAGCAGTATAATGCTTAGCACCCAATATCAATTCCGGAGCACGGTACCAAATCGTAACGACTACTTTATCACCACCGAATAATCCACCCACAGCTAGTGGTCGATGCCACAATCTAGCTAAACCTAGATCACCAATTTTGACTACTCCTTTCGAATTGACGAGAATGTTTGCTGGTTTCAGATCACGGTGGAGACAGAAGTTGGAATGGAGGTAGTGTACTCCACAGAGGAGTTGGTGTAGGAGGCGACGGAGAGTTGGGGTTGGGATTGGTGTTCGGACAGTTTGGGAGTGGTGGTGGATTATTTGCTGGATGTCAGCGTGCTGGATGAGGGAGGTTGGAGGTAGTGCAGGAGTATAATCAATTGTCTTTGAGACTGGTTCGGGGTTTATGATGCGATGGATTGGATTGGAGTTGGTCATGATAGTGATTAAAGACTTACGAGGAAATCATGTTCAGCGTACTCGAATACCATGTAGATTGATTTATCTTCCAGTATAACCTCCCTAAGTGCGACGAGATTACGATGATGAAGCTCCCGGTTCAACTGCAGATTAGCTCAGCGACCTCTGCCATCCATCCGATCCCCGATGATGTCTTGCATAGATCGCTCGTCCCGCCCCTGGCGACTTACCATAATCTCCCTAGCCCCACTTTGACTAACACCCGCATAAGTCTGTACATCCCCCTCTTTATCCGGCTTGAATTTCTTAATAGCAAATACCTCTCCTTCTTTCGCAGGTAGATCTCCAGGTCGCATACATAGTTCCGGGTTGGCTAGTCTGTCGGAAGGTGAGTGTAGTGGTATTGAGAGTGCTTTGAGCGTTGAAGGGGGTAATGTCGAAGTGGAAGA
>Ga0265780_10011755_pt1 | contig 10327 bp, 9 predicted proteins | sample P1T30metagenome_FD_192432 | JGI IMG/M metagenome (GOLD analysis project Ga0265780, IMG submission 192432) | Plant litter microbial communities from East Loma Ridge, Irvine, California - P1 T30 | ecosystem: Environmental > Terrestrial > Plant litter > Unclassified | place: USA: California... | reverse complement strand
CGGAGGCCGATGTCGACGATGAGGCCACCCTTGACGACCTCGATGACCGTACCGGTGACGACGCCGTCGGCGTCCTTGATCTTCTCCACGTCGCCCCAGGCACGCTCGTACTGAGCGCGCTTCTTGGACAGGATCAGACGGCCTTCTTTGTCTTCCTTCTGGAGGACGAGGGCCTCGACCGTGTCGCCGACCTCGACGACCTCGGTGGGGTCGACGTCGTGCTTGATCGAGAGTTCGCGCGAGGGGATGACGCCCTCGGTCTTGTAGCCGACGTCGAGGAGGACCTCGTCGCGGTCGATCTTCACGACGGTGCCCTCGATGAGGTCGCCGTCGTTGAAGAACTTCAGGGTCTTCTCGACCGCGGCCAGGAAGTCATCAGCGGATCCGATGTCGTTGATGGCGACCTGCTTGGGTGCCTTGGTCGTTACGGTTGTCATGTAGTTAGTGCTCCAGTACGGGCATGAATCGGGCCGTGTTCGCCCCTCGAACGGTGTTCGGGAGGGTGTGTCGAACGCGGCGTGCGGAAAGATCGACGCAGATAGCGCAAGATGATCTTAGCGCGGTGCCGCAGGTGCGGGCAACGGCGTGTCGGCGGTCGCGACGACTCAGGACAGCAGCGCCCGCCGCAGCGTGTCGAGCCCGACCCCGCCCAGCCCCAGGGCGTCCCGGTGGAAGGCCTTGACGTCGAAGGCCGCGCCGTCTCGACGGGCGCGTTCGGCGCGGAGGTCTTCCCAGATGCGCTGACCGACCTTGTACGACGGCGCCTGCCCCGGCCAGCCGAGGTACCTGTCGACCTCGAAGCGCACGAACTCGGTGTCCATGTTGACGTTGTCCGACATGAAGGCGAAAGCGTTCGTCGCGTCCCACGACCCGCCGCCGCCGGGGAACGGCTTGCCGAGGTGGACCCCGATGTCGAGCACCACACGCGCTGCACGCATGCGCTGACCGTCGAGCATGCCCAGCCGGTCGCCCGGGTCGCCCAGCCAACCGAGCTCGTCCATGAGCCGTTCCGCGTACAGGGCCCAGCCCTCGGCGTGCCCCGAGGTGCCGGCCAGCTGTCGACGCCACGTGTTCAGCGTGGCCCGGTTGTGGACGGCCTGACCGAGTTGGAGATGGTGGCCGGGGACCCCCTCGTGGAAGACCGTCGTCGTCTCGCGCCACGTGCCGAAGCGGGTGACCCCCTCGGGCACGGACCACCACATGCGTCCGGGACGCGAGAAGTCGTCGCTGGGGCTCGTGTAGTAGATGCCGCCGTCCTTGGTCGGTGCGATGCGGCACTCGAGCCGGCGGACGGGCTCGGGGATGTCGAACTGGTCTCGGCCCAGCTCGGCGACCGCGCGATCGCTGAGTTCCTGCATCCAGGCGCGGAGCGCGTCGGTGCCGTCGAGCTGGCGCGCGGGGTCGGCGTCGAGCAGCTCGATGGCCCGGGAGACCGACGCCCCGGGTTCGATCTGTCGGGCGACCTCTTCTTGTTCGGCCGTCATCCGGGCGAGCTCGTCGATCCCCCACTCGTAGGTCTCGTCGAGGTCGACCGTCGCTCCCAGGAAGCGTCGCGAGTGGAGCGCGTAGGCGTCGCGCCCGACGGCGTCGTCGGCGGTCGCCGCGGGGAGCAGCTCGTCGAGCAGGAAGCGTCGGAGGCCGACGTAGGCCTCCGCCGCCGAGGAGGCGCCCGACGTGAGGTCCCTGCCGAGCGCCCTTCCGGGTTCGGTGCCGTCACCGAGCCGGGCGCCCCGCACGAACTCGGCGAAGAAGCCGTCGTCGGCACCGATGCGAGCACACTGCTCGGCCACCTTCTCGACCTGGCGCCGGGCGGGGGTGACTCCCCCGGCGATGCCCGCGCGCAACGTCTCGACGTACTGGTCGACGGCGGTCCGGACCCGACCGAGACGGGTCGCGACGTCGCCCCAGTCGCCCTCGGATGCGGTGGGCATGAGGTCGAACACGTCGCGGATGCCCTGGGCCGGCGACGCGATGACGCTGAGGTCGCGCAACTCGAGTCGCTGTTCGGCGTAGAGCAGCTCGAGCTCGAGCTCGTTCGTCAGGTCGTCCCGGGTGACCCGGTCGACGTCGTCCACGGGGGTGGTGGACCGCAGTTCGGCCAACGTGGTCCGGACGGCCTCGATGCGTCGGGCATGACCGTCGGGTGAGTAGTCGCCGAACTCACCCGTCCGGCCCTCACGACCGATCCAGGTGGCGGTCGTGGGGTCGAGCTCGCAGAGGGTGTCCACCCATCGTTCGGCGACCCCGTCCACGGGGGTCGGTGTGCGAGGGGTCGGCGTCGTCGCGGCATCGGTCATGCCGACGAGCCTAGTGACGCAGGAGGCGCGGTGCAGGGGGCCCCGCACCGCGCCTCCTCGGCTCCCACGACGAACGGGACGCCCGCCGACTCTCGTCGGCGGGCGTCCCGTGTCGGTGCTGGTGCCTACTCTTTGTCGAGGTCGGTCGCGAGGAGCGCGACGAGCTCGTCGAGGGCGGCCTCGGCGTTGTCGCCCTCGGTCGCGACGACGACTTCTTCACCGTGGCCGATGCCCAGCGAGAGAACGCCGAGGATGCTGGCGGCGTTGACGCTCTTGCCGGCTGCGGAGGTCAGCGTGACCTTGGCGCCGGTCTTGCCGGCGGCCTGGCTGAACAACGAGGCGGGACGGGCGTGCAGCCCGACGCTCGAGGCGATGGTGACGGAACGTTCTGGCATGTCTTCTCCTCTGGAGGGGGTGGGGGTCAGTCGTCGTCGTCGGTCGACGCGAGCAACTCGTAGACCTCGGCGGTCGTGGTCGACCCGCGCAGGGCGGCGGCCTTGTCGGGGTCCATCAGGATGCTGGCCAGCTGGCTGAGGATCGCGATGTGGCCGTTGCCCTTGGCGGCGATGCCGACCGTGACCGAGACCTCGTTGCCGTCCCAGTCGACCGGGGTCGGGAACCGCAGGACGACGAGGGCGTCCTCTTTGACCGAGTCCTTGCCGGCGAGGGTGCCGTGCGGGATCGCCACACCCTCGCCGACGTAGGTGGACACCGAGTTCTCACGCTCGAACATCGCGTCGACGTACGTCTCGTCGATCGCGCCCGCGTCGATGAGCGCCTGACCCGTCTTGCGGATGGCCTCGTCACGCGAGGCGGCGACCTCGTCGAGTCGGATGGACGACTCGGCGAGGAGCGCCGAGAGCTCGGGTGCCTGCTGGTCGGTCATCGTCAGACCTCGACCGTCGAGCCGTCCTGGATCGCCTTGACGATCTTGGCGACGTTGGGGTCTCCCATGAACAGCTGGAACGGCACGACGGGCACGTTCGGCACGACACCGCGGGCGCGCTCGGCCAGGTTGTTCTGGGTGACGACGACGTCGGCATCCGACGGGATCGACGCGACGGGCGAGTGCTCGACGGTGACACCGCTCTTCTTCAGCTGCTTCTTGAGCGTGGACGCCAGCATGACGCTGCTGCCCATGCCCGCGTCGCACGCGACGATGAGTTTCTTGATGCTGGAACCGTCGAGGGTTGCCATGACCTTCTCCTTGTGTGGTGGTGGTGCTGACTGGTGGTGCGAGCGGGCTAGGCGGTGGGTGCCGCGGTGCCCTTGCTGGTGGCCTTGTTGGCCGCGGTGGCGGCCTGGGCATCGGCGAGAGCTTGCTCTTGCGCGGCGGTGTCCTCGGCACGGGCCTCGCGGTTCTCCTTGCGGCCGAAGCCCATCAGGAGGGACGAGACGACGAACGAGACGGCCGCCGAGAGCAGGATACCCAGGTAGATCGGGAGAAGGTCCCCGCGGGCGGCGACGAGCGTGTAGGCGATGATGCTGCCGGGCGAGGCGGGACCGACGAGGCCGACGTTGAAGAGCGCGAAGGTCGCGATGCCGGTCGCACCACCGAGGACGGCGGCGACGAGCAGGATCGGCTTCATGAGCACGTACGGGAAGTAGATCTCGTGGATGCCACCGAAGAAGTGCACGATGATCGCGGCCGGCGCCGAGGGGCGGATGGCGCGAGGACCGAAGAAGAGGTACGCGAGGAGGATGCCGAGGCCCGGGCCGGGGTTCGACTCGAGCATGAAGAGGATCGACTTGCCGGCCTCTTGCACCTGCGTGCCACCGAGCGGGGTCAGGATGCCCTGGTTGATGGCGTTGTTGAGGAACAGCACCTTGGCGGGCTCGATGATGATCGACGCCAGGGGCAGGAGGCCGCGGTCGACGAGGAACCCGACGGCGCCACCGAAGACGTTCGTGATCGCCGTGGTGACCGGGGCCAGGCCGAAGAAGGCCAGGACGCCCATGGCGCCACCGATGATGCCGAGCGAGAAGTTGTTGACGAGCATCTCGAAGCCGGACTTGATGCGGCCGTCGACGAGCTTGTCGAACTGCTTCAGGACCCAGGCGGCGAGCGGGCCGACGATCATCGCGCCGAGGAACTGCGGCACGTCGGTCGCGACGATGACGCCCATGACGGCGACGGCGCCGATGACGGCACCGCGCTGACCGTGGACCATGCGACCACCCGTGTAGGCGATCAGGATCGGCAGGAGGTACTTGATGATCGGGCCGACGAGACCGGGCCACGGCGTGCCGTCCGACATCTCGCCGAAGCCGCCGAGCTGGGGAACCGGCGTCCAACCGGTCTGGATGAAGAGGGCCGTGATGAGGCCCCAGGCGATGAAGGCGCCGATGTTCGGCATGATCATGCCGGCCAGGAAGCCACCGAAGCGCTGGACGCGTGCTCGGGCTCCCGTACCGGTGACGGTGGGGGTGAATTCGGACATGGTGAGGACTTCTCCTTGTTGCTCTCAGCGACGAGAGGGATGTGGGGTGGTGGAGGGGGTGTGAGGTGCTGTGGTGCGTCGGAGGGGTTCGGGGGTGGCCGGTCGGACTCGCGTCATGCGATCACGACCCTGGGGCCGGCCTGTTCGACGTCGTCGGCCAACTCGGCGTCCACGCCGGAGTCGGTGATGACGGTGTCGACGTCGGTGAGCGGAGCGACCTTGGCGAAGTCCTCGCGACCGAACTTGGTGTGGTCAGCGAGGACGACGGTCCGCCGTGACGCGGCGATGAGCGCTCGCTTGACCCGCGCCTCCGCCAGATCGGGGGTGCTGATGCCGCGCTCGACCGAGACGCCGTTGGTGCCGATGAACGAGACGTCGGCGAAGACGTCGGCGATCTGGGCCCGCGTCCAGTCCCCCACCGCCGAGTACGTGCGCGTCCGGATGAGACCACCGAGGAGGTGCAGGGTGACGTTCGGCCGACTGATCAGGATGGTGGCGACGGCGAGGGAGTGCGTGACCACGGTCAGCTCGCGATCGAGGGGCAGCAGCTCGGCGAGACGGATGGTGGAGGTGCCGGCGTCGACGATGATCGAGCCGCCGTCGGGCAGCTCGTCGAGGGCAGCCCGGGCGATGCGCTCCTTCTCGGACGCGGCCGTGCCCTCTCGGTCGACCACGGGCGGCTCGATGCCGAGGCGCTCGACGGCGATGGCGCCTCCGTGCACGCGGCGGAGGACGCCCCGGCGCTCGAGGGCGGTCAGATCGCGGCGCACGGTCTCGGGCGCGACCGAGAGCTCTCGTGCGAGACCGGCGACCTCGACGCGGCCCCGGGACAGGGCGGTGTCGAGGATCTGCTGGTGACGCTCCGGTGCGTACATGGGAGACCTCGTCGTCGGACTGCACGGCAGCCTCGAAGAGCTGACCGGTGGTGCGGAAGTGCGGAAGGAGTTCAACTGCTGTTGATCTGCGCTTATATAAGTCCGTTTGTGTGGCCCGGTCAAGTCTGTGCCGCGTGTCGTGTCCGTTTGTGCCCGGGTCGAGGGTGATTCGCTGCCCGATGGGCAGCCGATGACCCGAAGAACGGGCATAACGTGCCCGAGCGGGGGCCTGCGCGGAGGGTCACGAGGAGGCGCGGGTTCGGAACCGCAGGACCATCCGGCCCGCCGTCGCCGACCACGGCCCGGAAGCGACCTCGGGTGGTCGACCTCTCGGATACGGACCTCGTCGGGTCAGTGGGCTGCTGCGTCCCAGCTCTCGCCGAGGCCGACGCTGACGTCGAGCGGCACACGCAGGTCGGCCGCGCTGCTCATGCGTCGGCTGACGATCTCTTGCACGTCGCCGACCTCGCCCGGTGCGACCTCGACGATGAGTTCGTCGTGCACCTGCAGCAGGACGCGCGAGCCCATCTCTCGCTCGTCGAGTTCGGACCGGACGCCGAGCATCGCGATCTTCATGATGTCGGCCGCCGAGCCCTGGATCGGCGCGTTCAACGCGGCCCGCTCGGCGTTCTCGCGCAGGACGCGGTTGGGTGACTTGAGGTCGGCGAACGGGCGGCGCCGACCGTAGATGGTCTCGGTGTAGCCGTCTTCGCGAGCCTGCTCGACGACGTTGCGGAGGTAGTCGCGCACGGCACCGAAACGGGCGAAGTAGTCGGTCATGAGCTGGCGTGCCTCTGCCGTCTCGATGCGCAGCTGCTTCGACAGGCCGAAGGCGCTGAGCCCGTAGGCGAGGCCGTAGGACATGGCCTTGACCTTCGTGCGCATGGCAGGGCTGACGTCGGCGGGTTCCACCCCGAAGATGCGGGCACCGACGAACCGGTGCAGGTCCTCGCCCTCGTTGAACGCCTGGATCAGCCCCTCGTCACCCGAGAGGTGCGCCATGATGCGCATCTCGATCTGCGAGTAGTCGGCCGTGAGGAGCGTCTCGTAGTCGGGCCCGTGCACGAACGCGGCGCGGATCTCACGACCGACGGCGGCCTTGACCGGGATGTTCTGGAGGTTGGGGTCGACGGACGAGATGCGCCCGGTCGTCGTGCCCGTCTGGTCGTAGGTCGTGTGGATGCGGGCGTCGTCGGCGATCGACTTCTCGAGGGTCTCGATGATCTGACGCAGCTTCGTCGCGTCGCGGTGCTTCAGCAGCAGGTCGAGGAAGGGGTGCGGGTGCTTCTCTTGCAGATCGGCCAAGGAGGCGGCGTCGGTCGAGTAGCCCGTCTTGGTCGCCCGGGTCTTGGGCATCTCGAGCTGTTCGAACAGCACCTCTTGCAGCTGCTTGGGTGAGCCGAGGTTGACCTCGCGGCCGATCTCGGCGAAGGCCGCCGTGGCCAGCTCGCCGGCCTGTTCACCCAGACGCAGCGAGAGTGCCTTGAGGGTGTCGCGGTCCGCCGCGACGCCCGTGAGCTCCATGTCGCCGAGCACCGGCACGAGCGGCAGTTCGATCTCGGTGAGCACTCGTCGGGAGCCTTCGTCGAGGGCGGCCACGAGCGACTCGGAGAGCCGGAGGACGTACCAGGCCTCGGACGCCACGTTGACGTCGTCGTCGGCCGACACGAGCTGATTGGGGTCACCGACGGGCAGGGTCTCGCCCAGCTGCTCGTAGACGAGGTCGGAGAGTGCGAACGATGTGCGGCCCGGGCGCAGCAACCAGGCGGCGACCCGGGGGTCGCCGACGATGCCGGTCAGCGTCAGGCCGGCGCGCGAGAGAGCCTTGTAGGCCCGCTTCGCGTCGTGGACCACCTTGGGTGTGGCGTCGTCGAGCCAGGCCTCGAGGGCGACGTAGTCGCCGCGTCCGGCGGCCCACGGCACGTACGCCGACTCGTCGAGGGACGAGATGCCGAGCCCGACGATGCCGTCCGTCCCGTACTCGACCGTCAGGCCGACGGGCTTCTCGGGGTCGGACGCGTGTTTCTTCAGCCAGAAGGCGAGTTCTTCGTCGATGAGGGTCCGGACGACCGGGAGGCCCTCGGGGGCCGCCGTCACCGATGCCTCACCCGCGTTCGCCGTCGACGGGTCGCCCGACTCGGACAGAGCCAGGACGCGGTCGAGCAGTGTTCGGAACTGCAGCTTGTCGAACAGCTCGCGAACGGCGGCCTCGTCGATGCCCCGGCGTTCGAGGTCGCCGGGGCCCACCGGGAGGTCGACGTCGGTGACGAGGCGGTTCAGTCGGCGGTTGCGGACGGCGTTCTCTTTCTGCTCGCGGAGCTTCTGCCCGACGACGCCCTTGATCTCGTCGGCCCGCGCGATGATCTCGTCGAGACCGCCGTAGAGGTTGATCCACTTGACGGCTGTCTTCTCCCCCACCTTGTCGATGCCGATGAGGTTGTCGCTCGTCTCGCCGACCAGGGCGGCGACCTCGGGGTACTGGTGGGGCTCGATGCCGTACCGCTCGAAGACCTTGTCGCGGTCGTACCGCGTGAGCTCGCTGACACCGCGGGCCGAGGGGTAGAGGAGCGTGACGTCGTCGTTGACCATCTGGATGGCGTCACGGTCGCCGGAGACCACCAACACCCGGTACCCGTCGTCGCGACCGCGGGTGGCGAGGGTCGCGAGGATGTCGTCGGCTTCGAAGTCCTCTTTCGTGATCGTGGTGATGCCCATGGCGTGCAGCGCCTCTTGCAGGAGCGGGATCTGGCCGACGAACTCGGGCGGCGTCTCTGAGCGAGTGCCCTTGTACTCGGGGTACTCACGGGTGCGGAAGGAGAAACGCGAGATGTCGAACGCGACGGCGAGATGCGTCGGCTTCTCGGCCTTGAGCAGGCTGAGCAGCATCGAGATGAAGCCGTGGATGGCGTTGGTGTGCTGGCCTTCGCGATTCACGAAACTGTCGACCGGCAGGGCGTAGAACGCCCGGAAAGCAAGGGAATGGCCGTCGATGACCAGGAGGGTAGGCTTCGTGTCGTCCGTCACCACGTCAGCCTAGCGGGCACCCCCGACACCGTCGCCGGGCGCCTCGGTCCGATCACCCGGAGAGCCATGAGCAGTCCGTCCGCCGTCCCCAACGACGCCGAGAGGACCGTCTCCTCGGACGCGTCCCTGAGCGACGCCGCCGTCGAGCTGTTCCGCCGTCGAGGCGTCGGCGCGCTGGCCGAGAAGATGGGCATCGTCATCGACGAGATGAGTGCCGAGCGGGCCGTGGGCCGGATGCCCGTGGAGGGCAACACGCAGCCGGTCGGCATCCTGCACGGTGGCGCGCACGTCGTCCTGGCGGAGACCCTGGGGTCGGTGGCCGCGAACGTCCACGCCGGAGCCGGCCGAGTCGCCATGGGCATCGAACTGAACGCCAGTCACAGTCGGTCGGCGGCGACGGGGTGGGTGACGGGCACCTGCACGGCCCTGCACCTCGGCTCCACGCTCACCACGCACCAGGTCGTCATGACCGACGATCGAGGTCGTCTCCTGTCGACGGTGCGGATCACGAACTTCCTCACGGACGCTCGCGACTAGGGCACCGACGGGAGAAGGCCCGCTCCGTTCGTCGGGGCGGGCCTTCTCTCGTCGCGGACGACTACTTCTTGGCGCTCAGCTGTTCGATGATCGCCTGGGCCACGTCGTGCATCGTCAGGCGACGATCCATCGACGCCTTCTGGATCCAGCGGAAGGCCTCGGGCTCGGTGAGACCCATCTTCTCGTTGAGCAGGCCCTTGGCCCGGTCGACGAGTTTGCGGGTCTCGAACCGCTCGACCAGGTCGGCGACCTCGGCCTCGAGGGTGATGATCTGCGCGTACCGCGAGAGGGCGATCTCGATCGCGGGCAGCAGGTCGTTGGGCGTGAAGGGCTTCACGACGTAGGCGAGGGCGCCGGCTTCGCTCGCCCGTTCGACGAGTTCTTTCTGGCTGAAGGCCGTCAACAGGACGACGGGCGCGATGTGCGCCTTCGAGAGCCGCTCGGCGGCCGAGATGCCGTCCAGCTGGGGCATCTTGACGTCCATGATGACGAGGTCGGGGCGCAGCTCGGTCGCGAGGGCGACCGCGGTCTCGCCGTCTCCGGCTTCGCCCACCACCTCGAAACCGTTGTCGCGGAGGATCTCGACGATGTCGAGGCGGATGAGGGACTCATCTTCGGCCACGACGACGCGACGGGGTGCTGCTGGGGTTGCTTCCTGGTCACTCACGACGTGAAGCCTACGGTATTGTCGACCTGGTTGTTGTGCGCCGGATTGGCGGAATGGCAGACGCGGAGCACTCAAAATGCTCTGTCCGTGAGGGCGTGTGGGTTCGAGTCCCACATCCGGCACCAGCCCCTTCGAGAACCAGGCCGACGAGATGTGGCTCTCCTTGCCTCGTCCGGCCATCGAGACGACACGCCGACACGAGTTCCGCTCAGAGGGTGTGCCCGTGGGCATCCGTGCACTACGCTGATGACACTGGTTGTTGTGTTACGCATTTGTATCTCGCGACGTGCCGAAGGCCTCCTCTCACCGAGAGGGGTTCCGACGGTGGCGTCGTTCTCAGAGGGAGCGGACAAAAAGGCACCGCGACGAGCGATCTCGAAATCGAGATCGACAACTCTGATTGAAGGAACAAGAAAAATGGCAACAGGCACCGTTAAGTGGTTCAACTCCGAAAAGGGCTTCGGCTTCATCACCCCCGACGACGGA
>Ga0265780_10011753_pt1 | contig 10329 bp, 6 predicted proteins | sample P1T30metagenome_FD_192432 | JGI IMG/M metagenome (GOLD analysis project Ga0265780, IMG submission 192432) | Plant litter microbial communities from East Loma Ridge, Irvine, California - P1 T30 | ecosystem: Environmental > Terrestrial > Plant litter > Unclassified | place: USA: California... | reverse complement strand
TACGGATTGAGTATATTTAACATTCTTTTAATTGAGTAATCGTCAGTTTTCGGAAGGGCATTTTGTTAATTTGCCTGGTACCTCCGAAATCAATGCTAATCAGGAATTTATTATTTAATGTATTATTAATCAGTGGGCTGAGTTTAGTTGCCCAGGCCCAGGCCCCACTGACGCTCAGGCAGGCATTGCAACAGGTACGCACGAACAGCCCTGCCCTGCGTATTGAACGGCTGAACATCAATGCCGCTCAGGCCGACGAGGTGACTGCTAACCTCCGCTCGAACCCCACTGTTAACAATCAGACGTTATTCCAGCTTAATCAGGGGCAGCCCGCCGTGCCGGGTGTTGACCTGCCGGGTATGCTGAGTCGGCAACGGCGTCAGTTCTGGTTACAGGCCACCAAGGAGTTCGACATTTACCATAAGCGGGACTACCGCACGCGCTTTGCCCAGGCCAGCACGAAACTGGCTCAGCAGAACGTAGCGGAAACGGAGCGGACTGTTCTCCTCGATGCTGCGAACCGGTTTCTGGATGCCTGGTACGCTCGTATTCAACTCGTGTTGCTGGAGCGGGCGCGCGCCAATACCGATACGCTGGTCCAGCTTAACCGGGTGCGCCTGAAAAACCTGGCTATTTCCTCAACGGATCTGACCCGAACGCGATTGCTGCTGGATCAGTACGAATTACAGACACGCACCGCCCAACAGGATCTACGCAATCGGTTGAATGAGCTTCGGCTGGTGCTGGGAACGACCGACAGCGTCAACGTAGCCATGAACGATTCCATTGTGAATCCGGCCGTACCAAATCCGTTGGTACTACATCCTGTTCCACTAGCCCCCGCCGATAGTTTACTGCAACTGGCAGCCACCAGCCGGACCGATGTTGGCGTAGCCGCTGCAATCATCGAAGAGGCCCAGCGGAATCTGGCCCTGCAGCGCGTATTGGCCAAGCCACGTAACGAAGCCGGTCTGATCTGGAACCCGCAGAACAGCGTACCGTATGCAGGTATTTTTCTCACGCTCGAATTGCCGTTTTACAACCGCAATCAGGGCGAAATTCAGAAGGCGCAGATCGTGCAGGATCAGGCCAGCCAGGCGGCTACGTTTGTTCAGGCCCGTATCCGGACGGAAGTCAGTACGGCCTACGAGTCGTTCATTTCTAGCCGTCGTAATGTAGAGCGGTACACGGGTATCCGGCGCGACGCCGATCAGGTGCTGGCATCTGTACGCTACGCTTACCTGCGGGGGGCAACGACCCTGATTGACCTCTTCGAAGCGCAACGCTCTTGGTTCGAAACCCAGACGGCTTACTACGAAGCTGTGTATACCTACCGTCAGAATTACATCCGGTTGCTCTACTCAACCGGACAGATCAATACGTATTAATCCACAATCATCAGGCTAGCTACTCCCAAAATGGTATCGTTTCGTTATAGTATCGTCCTGCTGGCGCTCTTTACGGTCGCCTGCAAAGAAAAGCCCAAACCAGTTGTTACGGCTGTTCCCCGGCCTACCGTTAGCGCCGATGGAATGAAAATTACCTTTCCCGACGCGGCCATGATAAAGCCGTTCACGACAGAGCCCGCTCAGCCCGGCGCTATCCGGAACGACTTTGCCGCCCCCGGTCACGTTGCGGCTATGGTCGTTCGGTCCATCGAGAGCCCGTCCGAGCGGCTGGTGCTGTTCGACAACCCGGATCTGTCGGCCAACTACACGGCCATTCTGCAACACCGAATCAATATTCAGACCCAGCGGGGGAACCTGGCGCGGGTGCGCGATTTGCAGGCACACGGAGCCGCGTCGGGTAAAGAAGTGATCGAAGCGCAGACCCAGCTGGCCAACGAAGAAGCCGCTATCATCAGCGACGAAGCGACGCTGAAACTAGCCGGTTTTGACCCGGAAGCGTTACGTCGCGCCAAACCCAATACCAGTCTGGTCGTTTGTGAAATTCCCGAGAACCAGTTTGGCAGCATCCGCAAAGGGCTTCCCTGTACGCTCAACTTTGCTTCGTTCCCGAACCAGCATTTCCAGGGCCGGATTGACGACATCAACGACTATGTCGACAATACCACCCGGCAGATCAAACTGCGGATTGCGGTCGACAACCCCGACGGACGTCTGAAAGCGGGCATGTACGCTACGGTGCAGTTCGGCGTGGTCGAAGGTAATTCGATTACGGTATCGCGTGATGCGGTCGTAACGGTGCAGGGACAGGATTATGTCTTCGTGAAAACCGGTCCTAAGAGCATCGAACGCCGACCCATTCAACTCGGTCAGCAGCAGAACGCTCGTATTGTGGTCCAGAGTGGCCTGCGTAACGAGGACGCCGTCGTAGCCGCTAATACATTGCAGTTGAAAGGACTAAGTTTTGGATACTAAAAAGGAGGAAAGGGAGGAGGGAGGAAAGGTGGAAAATTAGAATAGACAGTATTATATGCCGTCAATTTCTTTCTCTATCCTTCTTTGCTTCCTCCTCCCCCTCCCCTTTTCCTCCTCCCATTTATGATTCAGAAATTAATCACGTTTTCCCTGCGTAATCGTTGGGCCGTTGTCGGGCTGGCAATTGTTATGATGGGGCTGGGCCTGTGGTGCTTCAAGCTGCTCAAGATTGAAGCCTACCCGGATATTGCCGATACGAACGTTATTGTCATTGCGAAGTATGACGGACGGGCAGCCGAGGAAGTTGAGCAGCAGGTGACGATTCCCATCGAGCGGGTACTCAACAACGTACCGCACGTAACGGATCGCCGGTCGCGGACGATTTTTGGGTTGTCGGTAGTGCAGCTCAACTTCGACGAAACGGTAACCGATTACTTTGCCCGGCAGCAGATTATCGAGCGGCTCAGCAACGCGCAACTGCCCGATGGGGTCGAGCCGGAACTAGCTCCGCTCACGACGGCGGTGGGCGAGATCTACCGCTACGTTATCGAAGCCCCGGCCACGTTTACGCCCATGCAGCTGCGCGACCTGCAGGACTGGGTCATCATTCCGCAACTCCTGCAGGTGCCCGGCCTGGCCGACGTAACGACCTTTGGTGGTCCCATCAAGCAGTACCAGGTCATTCCCGACCCGGCCAAGCTGCGCAAGTTCGACCTGACCTTGCAGGAGGTAGTTGATGCACTGCAGAAAAACAACCAGAACACGGGTGGTAACATCATTGCGCGGGGTGGACAGGGCTTTGCCGTTCGCGGACTGGGGGCACTGAAAACGCCCGAGGATGTGCAGAACATCGTCCTGAAAACGAACGAAGGCGTACCCGTATTCGTCCGTGACGTGGCTAGCGTCGAGATCAACCCGCCGGCGCCATCGGGAATTCTGGGCTACCGGATTCCGGACGAACACCTGGACGCGGTTGGCTCCACCGAAGGCATTGTCCTGTTACGTCGGGGTGAGAACCCCAGCGAGGTGCTGGAACTCCTGAAAGAAAAAATTGCCGATCTGGAAGCGCGCGAACTACCCAAGGGCGTTCATCTTCGGGTTCTGTATGATCGGGGCTTCCTGATCGATCACTCGCTCGAAACCGTTGCCCACACGCTGATCGAAGGAATTTCGATCGTCGCCATCCTGCTGGTGCTGTTCCTGGGTAGTCTCCGGGCCGCGCTGGTCGTGACGGTAACGATTCCGTTTTCGCTGCTGTTTGCCTTTATCCTGATGAAACTCGTCGGGATTCCGGCCAACCTGCTGTCGCTGGGCGCCATTGACTTCGGGATTATCGTGGACGGAGCCAGCGTCATGGCCGAGCACCTAATTCGACGCTACCGAAACCCACGATCGATGGACCGAACGGAAGGGCTGGTTACGGTCACCACCAAATCGGCGGGTGAGGTCGCGCGGGAAATATTCTTCTCGGTTACGATCATCATTCTGGCGTATATGCCGATCCTGCTGATGCAGCGGGTAGAAGGTAAGCTGTTCAGCCCGATGGCGCTGACGCTGTCGTTTGCCGTGATCGGGTCGCTGATCTGCGCCCTGACCCTGATTCCGGTATTGCTGTCGTTCGCGTTTCGGAAAGCGCTCGACCCGAACAGCAAGCCGATGAAAGAACACAAAAATTTTCTGCTGTCGCCCCTTGAGCGGGGATATCAGTGGCTGCTCCGGTCAGCACTGTTCCGTACGCCCCGGCTGGTGGTCGGCGTGGGGATGACGATCGTGCTGGTTATGATTGGCTTCGGCCTGAAACTTGGTACGGAGTTCCTGCCGGAACTGGACGAAGGTTCGATTTTTATGCGGGCGTTCATGCCGTCGGGGATCACGATTCAGGAGAACGCGAAGATCGCGCCCAAAATCCGCGACATTATCGGCAAGTACAAACCGGTCGCCTTTGTCATTACCCAGTCGGGACGTAACGACGACGGCACTGATCCCTTCCCGTCTGACCGAACCGAAATTCTGGTGGGGCTGAAGGACTACAGCACCTGGTCGGATAGCATTACCAAAAAAGAAATTGTCCGGTCGATGCAGGCCGAGTTGCAGGAAACTTTCCCCGGTGCATTTTTCTCATCCGGTCAGCCGATTATTGATCAGGTAATGGAGATCGTGACGGGAAGCGCGGCCGACCTGGCCATTTCCATCGTTGGTAACGACCTGCAGCTGATGCGCTCCCGCGCCGACAGTATCGCTACGCTGGTGCGCGGCATGCAGGGGGCGGTGTCGGTGAATATCGAGCAGGAAGGGCCGCAGGACCAGCTGGCCATTCGCATCAATCGCCCGGCTGCGGCTCGCTATGGGATCAACGTATCAGAGATTGAAGGCATGATCGAAGCGGCTATCGGGGGTAAAGCCGTCGGGTCACTCTACGACGAGGCCAAACGTTACGACATCGTTGTTCGTTTCACGCCCGAAAGCCGGGGCAGTATCGACGCTATCCGGCAGTTGCAGGTACCCTCCGCAACGGGTGCCCTGATTCCGATGAGCGAGCTGGCCGACATCCGTTACGTACAGGGGCAGACCAATATTTACCGGATCAACGGGAAGCGCATGGTTACGGTCCGGACCAACATTCGCGGCCGCGACCAGGGTGGTTTCGTGAAAGAGATCAGCCAGAAGGTCAAAGAGCACGTGCATATTCCGGAAGGGTACAGCATTATTTACGGCGGTCAGTACGAAAACCTCGAACGAGCGGGTGGGCAGCTGGCTATTTCGATCCCGCTGACGATTGTGGTGGTGTTTTTGTTCCTGTTCATGCTCTACGGCAACGTGCGGGATACGCTGGTGACGTTGACCTGTCTGTTATTTGCGCTGGCGGGGGGAATTGGTGCGCTGCTGCTGCGTGGCTATAACTTTAACGTATCGGCGGGGGTAGGCTTCGTCTCGATTTTTGGTATATCGGTGATGGCGGGCGTATTGCTGGTATCAGCCCTGAACCGGAGTCTGGAAAACAGCAACAAATCGTTGATGGAAATCACCATCGAAACGGCGCAGGAACAATTCCGGGCCATAATGGCGATCATGGTCGTGGCAATCATTGGTCTGGTACCGGCGGCTATTTCGAGCGGCATCGGCTCCGATGTGCAGCGTCCGCTGGCCACGGTAATCATCGGTGGTCTGACAACGACGTTGATCTTTACACCCTTACTGATTCCACCACTATTTTACCTGGTCAACCGCCGTCGGTTACGTCCTGCAGTAGGAATCGACGGAAAACCACAGCCCGAGCCCATTGAAGAAGGCACGGAAATTTGATAGAACAGAACGGATAAGGCTACTCAGACGAGTAGCCTTATCCGTTAGACAACATACTGAAGAAATTCGATTCGGTTGTCGAACGGATCACGAATAAAGAACCGCTGCCGCCCGTCGATTTCGGAGGAGTATTCTATAGGCATTCCTTTCTGAATGAGTTCCTGTTTGGCCGCTTCCAGATCGAGCACCTCAAAAGCCGGGTGCCGGGCCGAATAATACCCACCGGATTCTTCGCGAAGATGCAATTGAATATCGGCGATCTCGAACCAGATCGCGCCCTTGGGGTGGTTACCCGGAATCTCGGTCAACTCCAGCACTTGGCTGTAAAAAGCGCGTGCCTCGGCCGTCTTGCCTTCCGGGATCGACACCAGCATGTGGTCAAGTCGTTTGAACTGAATCATGGTTACGTAGTATACGAAAAACTCGGGCAAAGCTGGGGCCTGTATCTGCTTGATCAACAGCGTTAATAGCTTTGCCAGCGTTCGCGTAATTCTGCCTGATTACTCACTGCTGGCTAAATTCCTCAACTTTCCGGCGCATAAAGTCCAGACTGCCCTTGGCCAGTTCGTCGGCATTGTACCGCGACGGACGCCAGAGCGAGACGGCACTCGCCATGCCCGGCACCGCCGACGAGAAATTTTCCAGTACCAGATTGCCGTCGTAATTGATCGCCTTCAGCGCCCGGAACAGATCATCCCAGTGAACGTTACCTTCGCCCAGCATGCCCCGGTCGCTTTCGGTCATGTGGACGTGCTTCAGCGACGAACCAGCGGCTATAACCGGGTCATAGAAATTCGCTTCCTCAATGTTCATGTGGAACGTATCGAGGTGCAGCCCCAGGTTCGGTTTGTTGACGCGTGTCAGAAATTCCAGTACGTCGTTGGCGGAGGTGCAGACGTAACTTTCGTAGCGGTTAATCGGCTCAATACCAATGGTAATGCCCAGCTTCGCGGCATAGTCGGCTACGTCAGCCCAGACGTCACAAACGATGGTTTCTTCTTTCAGTGTGCGGGGCTGGCCGCTGAACACGCCGATGCCGCTGTGTAGCACACCGCCTAAAAACGTTACGTCCAGTTGAGCCGTTTTGTGGAGCGCGGCCTTCATGAGTCGGGTTGCTTCCTGGGGGTGAAACGGAATGTGCGCCGTGGGTGGTAAATTCAGGGAGCAGACAGCCGCTAGATTATGATCGGCTAACTGTTTTTTGACTGTTACGGCGTCAAACTCCATCGATGGCGGCAGCAGGATTTCGAGCAGATCGAAACCCACAGCGGCTGTTTTCTGAATGGCATACAAACCGGCTTCGGGTGTCCAGCGGGGCGGTATCCAGGAGAGGAGCGAAGCCCCAAATTTTGGATTCATAACACGTGAATGTCTTGGTAATCGATCGGCAAAAGTACCGGATCGATGGGATAAACGCATTACGCCGTTGAAAACAGGACTGGCTGTTCTCGACGGCGCAACGGACAGGAAACCGGTGTTATCCGGGCTTTCGCAGGAAACTATACCGGGGTTGTTCAGGGCGCTAACTTGACCCCTAGCCTGGTTTCCTGCGAAAGCCCGGATGACACTACTTGATGAACCGAAAACTGATGGGGTGCCGGTAGTACTCGCCGTTGCTGGCTTTAATGGCGGCAATGATGGTAAAGATGAGCCAGACCGCGCCGACGACCCAAATCAGGAAAAGGCCCACCAGGATGAAAATCAGAAAAAAAGAAACGGCGGCTGCAATGGCCATGGTAATGTTGAAATTGACGGCTTCTTTCCCGTGAAAATCGACAAAAGCAGACCGTTCCTTCTGAATCTGCCAGATGATAAGCGGAGCCACTACGCTACCGATCACCACAAACGAACCGGGGATGGCACTCAGGTGCGTAATAACGGCCCACGTACGGCTGTCGGAATCGCTGAACGGCGGCTGGCTTGAGTAAGGCGGCATGGGTGGTCGATTTTCCATTGTGGTCGTTTGAGTGAATGTTTAGTTACTATAACTTGCTGACAGCTAGTAATGTTGGTTTAGTAAGTTAAACAAAAAGCCCCGCCAGAATTTAGCGGGGCTTTCGTGCAAAAAATAGACCGGCAGCGATTACGCTAGTTCAACGACCCAGTCGTCCTGTTCCACTACGGTACTTTCTTTTAGAACCACTTTACTTATTTTTCCTTCCTTTGGGGCCGACACGATGCTTTCCATCTTCATGGCTTCGATCACGAACAGCGGCTGGTTTTTCTTAACCGTGTCGCCTTCCTGTACCAGAATCCGCGTCAGGCGGCCCTGTAGGGGAGCGCCCACATCGCCGGGTTTACCCACCTTGGCGTTATGCTCTTTGACGACCTTCGATGATTTGTCGCGTACCTGAACCTGGCGGCTCTGGCCGTTCAGTTCGAACGTAATGGTCCGCATCCCAAACTCGTCGGGCTCCGACATGAACAGGAGCCGTACCAGAATAGTCTTACCCGCTTCGATGTTGATCAGAATCTCTTCGTTTTCCTTCAGGCCAAACAGGAAGGCGGGCGTAGGGATAATGCTTACATCGCCGTACTGCTCGATGGCGTTGTAGTACTCTTCGTACACTTTCGGGTACATCTGGTACGACAGATAATCCAGGAAGCCGTCGTTCTTGGGGTATTTTTCCTGGAACGTTTTGAAATCGGCATCGAAGTCGATCGGCTTTAGGTGTTCGTTCGGGCGACCCGTAATCGGCTCTTCGCCTTTCAGAATGATCTGCTGAATATCTTTCGGAAAACCACCGACGGGCTGACCAAGAATGCCTTTCATCAACTCCTTCACCGACTCTGGAAAGGCCAGTGATTCGCCCCGCTCCCGAATATCGTCGGGTGTCAGGTTATTGGCGGTCATGAAAATGGCCATGTCGCCCACCACCTTTGAGGAAGGCGTCACTTTAACGATGTCGCCGAACAACTGGTTAGCTACGACGTAGTTTTTCTTCATCAACTCGAACTTGTCGCCAAGCCCGGTCGCGTTGGCCTGCGGCCGCAGGTTGGAGTACTGCCCACCCGGAATCTCGTTTTCGTAGACTTCCGCGCTGCCCGCCTTCATGCCCGATTCGAACGGATAGTAATACTCCCGAACATCTTCCCAATAGGTAGAGTACGCGTTCAGTGATTTCAGATCGACGGGGCACTCGCGTTCGTGGTCCTGCATCATGGCCACGACAGAGTTGAAGTTTGGCTGAGACGTTAGTCCCGACAGGGCTCCCAGTGCGCAGTCGATGATATCGACGTCGGCGTCAACGGCTTTCAGGTACGTAGCGGCCTGAATTCCCGCCGTGTCGTGCGTGTGCAGGTGAATCGGAATATCGACCGCCTGTTTCAGTTCGCGAATCAGGACGTCGGCCGCCTGTGGTTTGAGCAGACCGGCCATGTCTTTGATACACAGCAGGTGCGCCCCCTCGTCCTCCAGCTGGCGAGCCATGTCGAGGTAATATTGCAGGGTGTACTTGTTATGCTCACTCGGGTTCAATACGTCGCCCGTGTAGCAGATGGCCGCTTCGCAGAGGGCATCGGTACGTTCACGCACGGCTTTCATACTAACCTTCATCGCTTCGACCCAGTTGAGCGAGTCAAAAATCCGGAAGATGTCGATGCCCGTTTCCCAGGATTTTTCAACGAACTTCTCGATTAGGTTATCCGGGTAAGCCGAGTAGCCAACGGCGTTGGAACCGCGGAACAGCATCTGGAGCAACATGTTCGGCATGGCTTCGCGTAAGGCTTCCAGCCGTTTCCACGGGCTTTCGTAGAGGAAGCGCATCGATACGTCGAACGTAGCACCGCCCCAGACCTCCATCGAGAATAACTCCGGATGGTTTTTGGCGAAGCCTTCGGCTACTTTCTGCAGGTCCTGTGTCCGGACACGCGTAGCCAGCAGGGACTGGTGTCCGTCGCGGAACGTCGTGTCGGTGTACAGGATGCTTTTCTGATCTTTCACCCACTGCACAAACCCCTCGCGCCCCAGGGCCTTCATCCGGTCGCGATTACCCGACGGGTACGGGCCGAATACGTCGAAGGGAGGCACGACGGGCGTGCGAAAAATTTTGCTGTCGTCTTTCTTCTTGACTTCCGGATTGCCATTGACAATGACATCACCGAGGTAATTGAGCACCCGCGTGGACCGATCCTGCGGCTGCTTGAGCATGAACAGTTCCGGATGGTTCTCGATGAAGGACACCCGCGCTTCACCCCGCTGGAAAAGCGGATGGCTGATGACATTCAGCAGGAAACCAATGTTGGTTTTGACGCCCCGGATACGGAATTCGACCAGCGCCCGCGCCAGCCGCTGCGACGCGCCTTTGAGCGTGCGTCCCCGCGCCGAGACCTTCACGATCATCGAATCGAAATAGGGCGAAATTTTAACCCCTGCGTAGCTGCTGCCTTCATCCAGGCGGATACCGAAACCGGCTGCATTCCGGTAGGCGATGATCGTCCCGAAATCGGGTTTGAAGCCGTTGGCGGGGTCTTCTGTCGTGATCCGGCACTGGATAGCGAAACCATTCAGCGGAATCTCGTCCTGGTGGTGGATGTAGATGCCGTTGTCGGACAGTTTATAACCCATCGCAATCAGCAGCTGCGTCCGGACGATGTCGATCCCGGTTATCTCCTCCGTAATGGTATGCTCGACCTGAATCCGGGG
>Ga0265780_10011752_pt1 | contig 10329 bp, 4 predicted proteins | sample P1T30metagenome_FD_192432 | JGI IMG/M metagenome (GOLD analysis project Ga0265780, IMG submission 192432) | Plant litter microbial communities from East Loma Ridge, Irvine, California - P1 T30 | ecosystem: Environmental > Terrestrial > Plant litter > Unclassified | place: USA: California... | reverse complement strand
AAGCCCTTGCGGAGCAATCTGGTTGGTTGAGCGCTTGTCATAGTACGTGCCATTGAAGGAGATGCGGTTACGTAGGAAGGTCAATTCCGTACCCAACTCCAGTTCGCTAGTAAATTCCGGCGTCAAGTTGGGGTTGTTTATTCCGCTGCTGATAGCCAAACCCGATACCGAATTTGGCCCCCAGGGAAATTCGCTGGCTCCAGCATTGTTACCATAAGCAGGGTTGATGGTATAAGTGCTAAGCCCCGATTGGTAGGCGGGCGCATCTCGGCCTACGCGGCCGTAGGCTGCACGAACTTTAGCAAGGTCTAGCCAGGGATAGCTGATGTTCAATGCTTCATTGACAACGACCGAGCCAGCAATACTTGAATAGAAGAATGAGCGTCCTGTGTTGCCAATAACACCATTTTTGTTCAACGTAGAGGAAAAGTCATTCCGCCCCGTGACTGTTAAAAACGCATAGTTTTTATAGCCTAAAGTGGCGTTGCCGAGTAAGCCCATCAAACGCCGCTCGGCGAAAGCATAGCCATTCGTGTTTTTCTCACGCGTGTTCTCAATATTGTCGATACCAAAGATAATTATACCCCGGCCAACATATGATTCACCCTCAAATTTTCTTGAGTTAATGTTTTGTCCTACGCTGGCGGTTAGGCTGAAGTCCTCGGTTATGTTTTTGTTGATGTTCAACAAAGCAGTCTGCTCTAATTCCGTATTCTGAAAATTATCTTCTAATACGTTTCCAAGGCCGCCATATCCGTTCGAGCCAATCCGCGTAGTAGTCCGGCGGAAATCAGTGTAGGTGTTGACGCCGCCAGTATACGTTAGCGTCAACCAATCTTTGATAGCGTATGACAGCCCGACGCTGCCTACCACCCTGTCCACCCGTGAAGTATAGCTGTTATTTTCAACAGACCACCGAGGGTTGTCTGCTTGAGGAGTGAGCCACGCAAAAACTTGTCCTTTTGTAACAGGATTAGTATAAGGCAAGCCAAACAAATCGAGACTGCGGGTTAGGAAAAGGATGCGGGCAAATGCGGAGTTGCTGCCTACTGCATTATTAGCGCCTAGTTGCGGCCCTTTCTGCGTGGTATTAGTATAGGCTACGTTACCGCTTACCGTTAGTTTGTTAAACTTGCCCGAGCCACCAGCACTGATGTTGTTACGCACGAACGACGAGTATGGAATGGTGCCTTGCTGGTCAGCACGGGAGAGGATAGCTGTGAAGTTGGAGTTGTCGTTTGTGCTATTCAGCGAGATAGAATTCTCAAACACGTGACCCGTCTGGAAGAAGTCCTTCACATTGTTTGGATAGGCTTGATAAGGGATGGAGTCAGTAGCGGAGATATTAGGAAAGTTGGGGTCTCCAGCCTGGGGATGAAGAAGTTTCTTCGGTGCCATCTGGAAGACGTTACCAAACTCTGGGCCCCAAGAGCCATTAGAAGGGGAGTTTACGTACTCAGCACCTGCACCGTACTTATTCTGATAGTCGGGCAGGGCAGCAATCTTTTCAATAGAGTAACCAGTAGAGTACCCTACCTGAATGCCTTTCGGACCACGCTGGCCCCCGCCTCCTGTTTTTGTAGTGATAACAATTACCCCACCAGAAGCCCTCGAGCCATAAAGCGCTGCCGCTGCCGCACCTTTAAGCACGTTGATAGAGGCAATGTTATTAGGGTCCACATCGGCAGTGCGGCTAGAGTAAGCCGCGCCGTGAACGAGAGAGTTATCTGAGTCAGTCTGGGAGTTGTCGTAAGGAACGCCATCAACAACGAAAAGCGGCTGGTTCTGACCAAAGAAGGATGTGTTGCCACGAATAGTGATGCGAGATGAAGCACCTGGCACGCCACTTGAGCTTATAATGTTAACCCCAGGAACTTTTCCCGAAAGAGTGCGTAATATATCGGGTTCCGATTTCTGGACTACCTGCTCGGCTTTAACCTCAGACACTGCAAAGCCTAGTGCACGTTTTTCACGTGATATACCTAAGGCAGTGACGACCACCTCGTTCAGTTCTTTGTTGTCTACTGCTAGGGCAATGTCAACAGTTGCTGAGCTACCAGCTGGCTGTTCTACCGTTATATATCCCAAGAACTTAAACTGGAGAGTAGCATTATTGCCTGCTACATTCAAGGTATACTTCCCATCGGCATCAGTGGCCGTACCTGTGGTAGTTCCCTTTACAATCACGCTTACACCTGGTAAGCCTTCATTCGTGCTTTTGTCAATAACACGACCCGAAACCGGATGGCTTTGGGCCCAGCTCTGCCCTACTAATGTCAGTAGTAAGAACAGGCTTAATAGTAAGGTTTTCTTCATTGAATTAAAAAGTGTGGGTGTGAGAAAAAGGGGGAACTAAACAGGGTGGCCGCATTTTAAAAGGTGAAAGTACAGCATTTGCCCAAAATTTCCGATTTAAAGGCGATTTTTATATAGTATATGAATTTTTTGGTCGTCAGTTGTATTGGCATTGACTGAATGATGTTCGTGGGTATCAGATTACACACTTTATTTAATAGAAGAATCGTGTTTCCAAATACCCACTTGTTCCTGAGGCAGATGGTGGTTCCATATGCAACAGATTATGGTCATATTTATGGCGCTAGTTCAGTCGCGGCCGACACAAAGTAGGTCTAGCCATACGCTATACACTGTGCAACAACAACTAGCCAAATGGCAATTTCAGCAAAAACACTAGCTCCTGTATGTGGCACTGATATGCTCGGAGAACTCAAGATTTTACTTCTGTAAAGCATTTTATCTAGATTACCAAAGAAAAAGCCTCCTCACATTAGCGAGGAGGCTTTTTCTTTGGTAATCTAGAGGTATGGCAATCTGCCATATGCGCTAGAGTCTATCCCACCAAAGCTTTGTAGTAATAGCATCGGCTCCTTGGCGAGCTACTGCCGCCGCACGGCTGGCAGCGTTAGTTGTCTGCTCGTTAGCTGGGTAATTAAACCGTACTGGAATCTTTCCACCAGCCGCGCCCACTGCACTGGCTGCTACCCGAAGCTGTGGATAATCAAGGCGACGCCATTCCGACCATGCTTCAACGCCTTGGCCAAACAGAGCAATCCATTTCTGGTCACCAATGCTTTGTTTATAATTGGCACTATTGTAAGCCACACCAGGCTGAGCCAAATACGCAGTAACATCGGCTGCTGGGACTTCATACTGGGCCATTGATGCCCGAATAGCATTTTGGTATTCGGTCCCTGCATTGCCAGTAATTAATCCACGAGCAATGGCTTCGGCCTTGAAAAACAATACCTCCGCATAAGTCATTAGCACGCCGGGAGCATCAGCGGCTAGGAAATAACTCCCAACTTTCGAGCTACTGCATAGAGGACCCAAGAGTGCTACGTTGGCATTCGTCAAGCCATTTGGAATACCACGGTAAAGACCTGTAGAATCAGGACCAGTACTAGCAGGAGCAGCGCACTGAGCGGGGTCAGCATATATGGGCAGACGTGGGTCATTCAGCCGGCTTAAGCGCGAAGTGATGGTCCGGCTTACACGGTGGTCGTCCCGAGTTAGGCGGTTTGTGTAGATGGGGTTGGTATTAGCAGGACTGTTAATGAATGCAAATTGAGCATTATCAGCATTACTACTTATCAATGGAGTAGTCCCATTGAGGATTTCAGTCACTGTAGTACGAGCCAGCGTGGGATTGGCATCGATAATACGCATTGCTAAGCGTAAGCGCAATGAATTTGCGAAGCGCTGCCATTTAGCCATGTCGCCCCCATAAATGGCATCGCCACCAACTTCAGCACCACTGGTTTGAATAAGGGTACTAGCCGTTTTAAGTTCAGCTATCATTCCCGTGTAAATATCCTGCTGGGCATCGTACTTCGGTGTCAGGACATTACTAGCCAATTGCAGTGCCTCAGAGTACGGAACATCTCCATAGGTATCGGTAAGCACTGAGAAGAAATAGGTTCTCATAATCATGCCTACTGCTTGCAGGTTAGGATTATTACTTACCTGCCCTTGGCGAACCAATTCGCTAAAGTCTTGTAAACCGTTTGCGTAAAAGCCATCCCAGATGCTTTGGTAGGAACCAGGCCTAAACGCGTAACGGTCCTCATCGGTGTACTGTACTTTCGCCCAGTGCTGAACAATCAGTTCTCCGCCATCTTGGTTGATGGGCACATCGAAAAGGCGAGAAATATTTGAACGCTCCGCTCCAGTCAGGATATAAGCTGGGTTGCCTTGAGTAGCGTTGTTCGGGTTGGAATTTATGGCATCAAGGTTCTTTTCGCAAGCAGAGAGAGCAAGAGTAAAAGATGCCGCTAATGCGAGGCTGGATTTTCTTGAAATCATGATGTATAGAGCTAGAGGGTTACGAATGGGCCTGAACGTCAACGCTAAAATTTATAGCGTGAAGTTCACGTTAAAGCCGTAGCTTCTGGTAGACGGAATCTGAGTAGATTCTAATCCCTGTGCGTTGCCGTTGTTGAATGACGTTTCAGGGTCGATGCCAGGTGCGTGTGAGCTAATCAACCACAGGTTACGACCAACGAAAGAAACGCCAACCCCTTTTATGAAGGTTCCGTCAAGCAAGGTTTTGGGAAGCTGATAGCCCAACCGTACCTCACGCAGTTTAACGTAAGAAGCATCGTAAACAGTGCTTTCGCGAGCATTGTAGGAAAGGCCACCGTAGTAAGTTTCTGCATCAGCTCGTACGTCATTGGGACGGTAAGTGCCATCGGGATTCCGTTGTACGCCGGCCCCAATAATGCCTTCTTCACGACCTGGTAACGTGGAAGTCAAAGCTCCCGAGTAGATGCCCCACAGGTTCGTTTCGCTTTGAAGCTGGCCACCCTGGCGAGTATCAACGGTTACGCTGAGGTTGATGCCTTTATAGCTGAACTGGTTAGTTATGCCACCAATCCAATCGGGAGTATAATGACCCAGCACCCGTAAGGTTGGGTCTGCCAGAGGGGTCCCGTCGGTGCCATATATAATTTGCCCTTTGTACTCACCATCTGGAACCCGCTGAAATGCGCTGCCAAAGAGAGCACCATACTGCTCACCTACCCGAGCTTCAACGTTCACGCCGAAGCCAGAGCTGCCAATTACATAGTTTTTGATTTGACCGGCATCGTCAAACTTAGTTACACGGTTGCGGTTAGCTGCGAAGTTGGCCGAAAGGTTCCACTGGAAAGCGCTAGTAGGCGATAATGGAGCTACGGTCAGAACAGCTTCAACACCACGGTTTGATAAATTGCCGGCGTTTAACAACTTGGAAGTATAGCCAGTGGAAGCAGAAGTCAAGACCGATAGAATTTGGTCATAGCTGTCGGTGTTATACCCCGTTACTTCGAGGCCAATCCGATTCTTCAGAAAACGCACCTCTATACCAGCCTCAGTAGACCGGGTCCGTTCAGGGCGCAAGTCAGGATTATACGCAGCATTATAAACCGTCTGCACCGGGCTGGTACCATAGGCAGTACCACCGGTGAAAATATCGGTCAGGTTGTATGCGCCTGCACCATTACCTGAAGTAGCGTAGCTGGCCCGAACTTTTGCAAAAGATAAGAAGGACTCAGTGAGGCCTATTGCATCAGTAATAACGATAGACCCATCAACGCCACCGTAGAAGAAAGAGCGGTTGGCCGCTGGCAGGGTAGAAGACCAGTCATTACGGACGTTACCGCCCAAGAAGGCCCAGTTCTTGTAGCCAACTCGTGCCGAGCCATATACGCTATTGATGCGGAGGTTTTGTACAGGGTTCAGGATGTTCGTATTGTTCGAGTTAGCGTTAGCATCAAAATTGTTGCCAGTCACTAAAGCGCCTGAAGCGTTACCTAGGGTAAATAAGCCAGGAACTGCCAGGTTAGGGGCTGCAATCTGACTTCTATTGAGTTCATTGTCGCGGCGGTTCGCACCTACCAGCAGGTCCAAATTAATGTCTTCCGTAACGTTACGGTTTGCAGTGGCCAGGAATTCGGTATTGCGCTCCAATACCCTGATTCTTTCTTCCGTATAGTCATCTTGAACAGCATTGCTGACCGTTTCGGCTGGTACCCGTCGCTGGTTGAACTGATTGTAAAGGTCGTTGGTAGTGCGAGCGGTCAATTTTAGCCAATCGGTCAGGTCATAAGTCAAGGTGAGGTTGCCAATTATCCGGTCACGCTCGTCATCGTTTGTTGCCTGGCCCAGCACATAATATGGGTTGTTGTGGTAGTTATTATTCCAGTTAGCATTGCTGCCAGTGCTTTCATACAAACTCTTTAGGTCGCGTACGTCAACCTGACGGCCAAACCACGTATACATCTGCTGCATAACGTTGAGTTCGTCATAACCCTGACCTGGGCGACGGCCAAGAGTGTTGGAATAGTTGATGTTGGTGCTAACCTTGAACTTGTTCGTGACATCAACTCCACCATTGACATTTACCGTATTGCGACGCAGGTACGTATTGTAAAGAATGCCCTTCTGGTCGAGATTAGTATATGACACGCGTACACCAGCTTTCTCATTACCACCCGAAATCGCAACGTTGTTGGTGAGAGTGTGGCCAGTTTCAAAGAAGTACTTTCTGATGTTGTCTTTACCTGGGCTAACCCAAGGAGTTGCCTGACGAACACCATTCACAACTGGCGAATTGAACTGGGGCAGAAGACGACCATCTAACCGGGGACCCCAGCTTTCGTCATAACCGTCGTTTATGCCTGAGCCAGCGCCATCAACATAAGAGAACTCCCCACCGGTGCCTTGGCCGTATTGATCTTGTAAGTCAGGTGTTTTGAGGGGTGATTCGAACGAGGTTGTGCTGTTAACCGAAATTCCAATGCCTCGAGATTTTCGTCCCGATTTAGTTGTGATAACGATAACCCCATTAGCGCCACGTGAGCCATAAAGCGAAGACGCATTGGCTCCCTTCAACACCGTCATGCTCTCAATGTCATCAGGGTTGATATCAGAAGCAGCATTACCATAATCAATTCCTCCGCCAGAACCCGAATTGGAGAAAGAAGAGTTGTCAATAGGTTGCCCATCGATAACGAACAGCGGTTGGCTACTACCTGAAATGGATTTAGCGCCACGAATCACGATGCGAGCTGAGCTACCTGGTGCTCCCGTACTGTTCGAAACCTGCACGCCAGCCAAACGACCGGTCAAGGAGTTCACTACGTTAGTTTCACGAGCTTGGGTAAACTCCTCTCCTTTAATGTCTTGTACTGCATATCCCAGACTACGTTTCGTTTCTTCACGGCCTAATGCCGTTACAACTACTTCTCCCAATTGTTTGGTGTCAGTAGCCAGTGTAACGTCAACAGTATTAGAGCTACCAATAGCTTGTTCTTGCGACGCATAGCCAACAAAGCTGAATACAAGGGTAGTAGTCGAACTAGGGACTGCTAGAGAGAAGGCTCCATCGGAGTTGGTGCTAGTACCAACGGTAGTGCCCTTGGCAAGTACTGTAACACCAGGCAGACCTTGGTTGGTACTCCTGTCTGTCACTTTGCCAGAAATGGTCCGGTCCTGTGCCCAAGCCTGCTGCAACAGGCCGTTGACGAGCAACAGAAGCAGAAATAGAGATTTTTTCATTGTGAGTGTTTGTTTGATGGAAAATGTAGAAAAAAAAGTATGTTTCCTGTGAATTCAAGCAAAGATGTCTTTTCTGTGAATTCAAGCAAGTATAATAAATAAAAACCAACTAAAGTAAATTTCTGGGTACTATCTGGGGCATAAGGGAAGAGGAATGCTATTCGTTTATATATTATAAAATAAGTATTAACATAAATATTTTTGTAACTATTGTTATAGTTTTTAGCAACAAAATGAGGAGAGTAATTTGTTGCGAAAGGGTATACTTAGTGTAGTACAAGTGCTGTTTGCATTGCGAAGACCATGAACCCCGTGTAGGAATTAGTGATCTAGCTCTGCATCAAAAAGCCCTTAATAAATTCATCTAGGTCCCCATCCAGCACGTTCTGCACATCGGTGCGCTCGATGCCAGTGCGCAGGTCCTTGATGAGTTTGTAGGGATGGAGCACGTAGTTGCGAATCTGCGAGCCAAAGTCGATGCGTTTTTTGGTGGCTTCTACCTTATCTCGTTCGGCGTGGCGCTTATCCATCTCAATCTGGTATAGGCGTGATTTGAGCATGCGCAGAGCATGTTCCTTATTCATGAGCTGGCTGCGCTCAATCTGAACGGCGATGATGATGCCAGAAGGGGCGTGCGTGAGGCGCACCGCCGTTTCCACCTTATTCACGTTCTGTCCGCCAGCCCCGCCAGCCCGGAAGGTATCCCAGGAGATATCGGCAGGGTTGATTTCAATGTTGATGGTATCATCAATCACTGGATAGGCGAAGACTGATGCGAATGAGGTATGGCGACGGCCACTGCTGTCGAATGGCGACATACGCACCAAACGGTGCACCCCAATCTCGCTCTTGAGGTAGCCATACGCGAAATCACCATCAATCTCCAGCGATGCAGATTTGATGCCCGCTCCCTCGCCAGGCTGGTAGCTGATTTGTTTCACGCCGAAGCCATGGCTCTCGGCCCACATGATGTACATGCGCATGAGCATCTCGGCCCAGTCTTGGCTTTCGGTGCCGCCAGCCCCCGGATTGATGTCGATGATGGCCGAGAGTTGGTCCTCCTCGTCGGAAAGCATGCGCTTGAACTCCAAGGCTTCCACTTTCTTCAGAGTGGCATCGTAGTCGGCCTGCATCTCTGCTTCGGATACCTCGCCTTCCTTATGAAAGTCGAACAGAACTTCCGTATCGGCCAGAGCCTGCTGAACGGCCTCATAATCGTCCGTCCAGTTTTTGATGGCCTTTATTTCGCGCAAGGTAGTCTCGGCGGCTTTGGAGTCGTCCCAGAAGCCAGGGGCAGTGGTTTGTGCCTCAGCGGCGGCTATTTGTTCTTTGCGGGCATCGTAGTCAAAGATACCTCCTCAGGGCCTCGGCGCGGCCCTTCAAGTCCTTAATCTGGTCTTGGGTCATTGGTGAAAAAAAGAGAATGAACGGCCAGCTGCCGCATTTGCTGAATGCAGCAAAATGCAAAATTACGGCATTTCGGTCCAGCAGCTGCCTTGGTGGAAGAATGTATCTTTGGGGCAGCATCGTTTAATCAGATTTATCAGCCTCTATTCGCGGCAGGAATCGGAAAATGGCGGCCCTTTTTGCGGCCCAGTGCTTGGCTTTTCTGACATATATTTTACCCTGCCATGACTGCTGAAGAGCTCAAGCGCGACTTTGAATCCGCACTTATTAAGCATGTGCATTTCAAGTCTCGCCTAAGGTCTTTTTTGTTCGGTAATGAAAGCGCTGAAGGACCATTGCGCGACCCTGAACAATGCAGTCTGGGGCTGTGGGTGGCCGAGCGGCTGCGTGGCAGTGGTCCGTACGCGCATTTACCAGAAGCTTCACTATTCGACCGCCAGCATGTTGCCATTCATCGGGAAGCTAACCGGTTGATGGATATCCATAAGGCTGGGCGTACGGCTGAGGCCAGCGGCGGTTATGCGCCACTACAGGCAATAGCTGACAACATGATAGAGCTGCTGCGAACTATGGAAGACAAGCTACGTAGGGAGATTTGAACAAAGCGCAACGGAAATCCTACCTGCTTTAATGAAAATTACCCTTAAGACAAAGCTTTTTGCCGGCTTCGTACTGTTGCTCGCACTCTTCGCGATAGTAGTGCTTTTCTATTACCAGCTAGCCGGGCAGGTATTGCGCAATGCGCGGCAGGTGGAGAAATCACAGCGCATATCAAACGAGGCGGTGACTTTGCTGCGCAACATCGTGGACATGGAAACCGGTTTTCGGGGATACGTGCTGGTGGGCAACGAGCAGACGCTGGACGTGTACTACCAGGGCGAGCGGGAGATGGTCGGTCGCTTTGGCGAGCTACGCGCCGTACTGACCCAAGCGCCTAAGCAGGTACAACTAGTCGACCAAACGCAACGCCTCTTTCAGCAATGGACTAGCTACAGCCATTTGCTCATTTCTGAAAAACGGGAAGCCCGGCGGCGGCACCCCAACCAACGCGGGTTAGAGTTCATGCTACACGCCGACTTGGCCGAAAACCTGACTGGCAAGCAGATAATGGATAATATTCGTGACCGAATGGCCCGGTTTGAGCAAAACGAAGCCACGTCGCGCGAGCAGCTCCGCCGTCAGCTTGATAATAGCATTCGGCGGGCCGAATGGCTTTCGGTGGGGTTGGGTTTGGCGGCGCTGTTTTTGGGGTTAGCATGGGCGCTGTACATTGTGCGGCTGTTTTCAAAACGTCTGAACGGTATGCTCACCCTGGCGCAGCGCATGGCTGATGGCGACTACAGCACCCAAATAGTGGATACTGAG
>Ga0265780_10011751_pt1 | contig 10329 bp, 7 predicted proteins | sample P1T30metagenome_FD_192432 | JGI IMG/M metagenome (GOLD analysis project Ga0265780, IMG submission 192432) | Plant litter microbial communities from East Loma Ridge, Irvine, California - P1 T30 | ecosystem: Environmental > Terrestrial > Plant litter > Unclassified | place: USA: California... | reverse complement strand
GCATCGCCTTTGTAGTATAGCGGAATGACGTCGCGCACTTTGAGTTGTGTTGGTATAAAAGGTTCCTGAGGCAGGTAGGCTATAAGCTGTTTTGGGATTACATCTTTAGCCGAAATTTGCTGATTATTAACCTCTAAGCCAGAGGGTAACGCCTTTACCGTACCGAAAAGTATTTTTAAAATTGTTGATTTACCGCTGCCGTTGCTACCGAATATACCTAATATTTCGCCGGTTTTTAAGGTAAAGCCTGCATTATCAAGCAATACCTTTGTGCCAAATGATTTTGAAAGTCCGTAAACCGATAGCTGCTGCATCATGAAATAATGCTATTTAAAATTATAAAGGGTATGGCTATCAAAGTATTAACGCTAAGCACTAATAAAGCCAGCCTGCTGCGCGTGTAGCCAAGGTTGTGGTAAAAGTAATACTGGTTTTTAAAGAAGTAGTTATACATAAACAACCCGGCCAGCAGCCCTGCAGTGCAAAATATAAAGGGTAATGCAACAGGCCCGGTAATCACGGCCAGTATAATACAAAACATGAGGTTAAATGCATTAACCGTTATAACATACTGGCCCAAAGCACCCATAGCTTACTGCTGCTTGTTGTGCTCCAGCAGTTTTTTAACTATTTTGCCGGTAGCGTTATCGGTAAGGGTATCGTTGCCGGTTACCAGCACGCCTTTGTGGCCCGAAGCCGATTCAATACCATATACAGTTGCCTCATCGTCAGGGTTTGTGGCGCCTTCATAAAAATATACGTGGCTTATTTCAAACTCCTCATCGCTAAATTTACCTACGTTACTGGTAAGGAAATTCTCGTCAAGGTTAAAATCTTCACTAAATCCTTTTTCTCTTAACTCTTCTATCGCTTTTAATACGGTGGCATAATGATATACTATACTCATAATCGTGTTTTTTGGTTGTTTACCAAATATAAGAAAAACCTGCTATATGGGCTAAACCTCAATATTAAAATAATTGTAAATAAAAGGCTACATCTATCCGGTCAAAAATGCTTAATATTTCACTTTCGGAATTTGGAATCGGTTAAAGTTGGTGGCCCAGATGTTGAAGTCGAAGTCCGGTATTAGATATTAGTTCTGAACCATTAAAAATAAAAAACCTGAAATTTTCATTCCAGGTTTAATTTTATTTTTCAAATGACTTCTGATATTAATACCAGCGTTTCTTATTTTTTTTAGAAGCATCACTTTTGCGTGAATTGCTGTTGGCATCTCCGGCAGGTTTTGGTTTTGCACTGCGGTTGTTGTTGCCGTTGCCCGGCGCTTTAGGTTTGTTGCGCAGGTCGGGCTTTGCGCCTTCCTTCACGGCATCTTCGCCCATGCCATACGGGTAGGGGTGACCGTCAATTACTTTTATCTGCATACGGATAAGCTTCTCAATATCTTTAAGATACGGCTGCTCATCTTTTGCGCAGAATGATATGGCAAGGCCGCTGTTGCCGGCGCGGCCTGTACGGCCTATACGGTGTACATACGTTTCAGGGATGTTTGGCAGGTCAAAGTTTACCACATAAGGCAGGCTCTCAATATCAATACCGCGCGCGGCAATATCGGTAGCTACCAGTACAGGGATTTCTTTATTTTTAAATGCTTCAAGCACGCGCTGGCGGCTGGTTTGCGATTTATCGCCATGTATGGCGCCGCCTTCAACACCGTTCTTTTTAAGGGCCTTAACCACGTTATCGGCACCGTGCTTGGTGCGGGTAAATACTAGTACGTTGTTCAGGTTTTCATTGCGGATAAGGTGGTACAGCAGCTTGCGCTTATCGCCTTTGTCTACAAAATACACCTGTTGTTTTACCCTTTCGGCAGTAGAGGATACCGGCGTAACCGATACATACTGCGGGTTTCTAAGAAAGGTATCGGCCAGCTCACGGATGGGTACCGGCATGGTAGCGCTAAATAGCAGCGTTTGGCGGTTATCGGGTGTAAGCTTTACAATCTTCTTTACATCGTTTATAAAGCCCATGTCCAGCATCTGGTCGGCCTCATCAAGTACAAGGGTGTGCAGGTGGTCAAGGTTTACATGGCCCTGCTTGTGCAAATCAAGCAAACGGCCGGGTGTGGCAATAAGTATGTCAACCCCTTTTTTAAGCTGGTCTACCTGGCTTACCTGGTTAACCCCGCCAAAAAGCGTTAGCTGCCTGATGTTAGTATACTTACCGTAGGTATCAAAGCTTTCGCCTATCTGCACGGCAAGCTCTCGCGTAGGTGTAACCACCAGTGCGCGAATGTATTTTACCTTTTTTGCCGAGCCCACAATGCGGTGCTGGGCGTTTAATATAGGTATGGCAAAGGCCGCCGTTTTACCGGTACCCGTTTGGGCACAGCCCACAAGGTCGTTGCCTGCCATAATGATGGGAATGGCCTGTTCCTGGATGGGGGTGGGCGACTCATAGCCTTCTTCAGTAAGGGCTTGTTGTATATTTTTTAATAAGTTAAGATCTTCAAACTTCATGTAATAGGGTACTGATAACTCAGTATTAAGTATTTATAATGCAGCAAAGATAAGGTTATTCGGCGAATAACTATAATAATGGAACGCGGATGACACGGATTTAGCGGATTTTCAGGGATTTTTCCCTTAAAATCATCGCGAGGCAAAAAGGAATATTATATGAATGAATATTTTTAATGGAATTTGAGGGCTTTCAGAGTACTTATGATTAAGCACAAACTAATCTTGTACTGTAAATTACAATGTACCATTCCAAAGTTTATAAATCCTGTAGGTAAGCAGAAGACCACCTATCACAACAAATAGTAGCCACCTTCTCTTAAATGATTGTAAATCTTCTCTTTTTGAAAATTTTATCAGTATTCCTGTAATTAAAATACCTAAAGGAGCTATTATACTAAGTATTTGGCTAAATGTCATGATCGAATATAAAATTATTAGGTTATTAAGATTATTCATTCCTCGCTAGCGCGAGCATCTTTCTCGTGTCAGCATAAATTAAGCCTTTAAGAGCTTCAAAACGTGCAGGAGGTAGATCGCTAACATGCTATTTATCAAGAACATTGGAGCTTTATACGGATTTACCACCCCGCCCTACGGACACACCTCCAAATGATGGAAACCCTCCCTCTAACGTTAAATCCGTGGAAATCCGCTAAGTCGTTTTCCATCTTTATGAGATCGCTTCGTACCTTGCCATGACGTGACCTGAAAAAATCGCTCAATCAGCGTTACCCGCGTTTCATCCCTGTAGACTGCGACTGCGACTAAAAACTAATGCCTACTCATTCACAAACGCAACACTGTGCGCCGCCACAATAGCAGCAGTCTCTGTACGCAGGCGGGTGTTGCCTAACGAAACGGGAATATACTCCAATCCCAGCGCCAGGTTAATCTCTTTGGTGCTAAAATCACCTTCGGGGCCTATCAGTATAGTTGTTGCTGTAGCGGACTTAATTTCAGTTTTAAGCAGCTTTTTGTCCGTTTCCTCACAATGGGCAATAAACAGCTGGCCATTGCGGGGTTGTTTTATAAAGGTATTAAAAGGTATGGGTTCGTGCAGTATAGGCATATAATATTGCAAACTCTGCTTCATGGCGCTTTGCAATATCTTTTCAAAACGGTCGGCTTTAAAGGCAGTGCGCTCGCTGTGCTCACATATCAGTGGGGTAATTTCTGTCACGCCTATCTCTACGGCTTTTTCTAAAAACCACTCATAACGGTCGTTCAGTTTAGTGGGTGCTACCGCTAAATGCAGTGCGTAGGGCATGGGTTCAAAAAATTGCTCCGCGCTTACATTCACCTCACATTTTTTTTCGCTACCAAAAATTATATTAGATGTAAATAAATACCCTGTACCGTTGGTAATGTGTATGGTATCGCCTTCCTTTTTACGTAATACTTTAACTATGTGACGGCTTTCTTCCTTATCAAAAGAAAACGTTTCGGCTCCGGGTTGTATGTCTGGATTATAAAATAACTGCATTATAATGCTATACGCGATTTACTGGTTACGGCGGCATCATTAAACTGCTGCTCTAAATATTTTTGGTAGCCCACAATGCCTATCATAGCGGCATTATCGGTAGTGTATTCAAATTTTGGCACAAAGGCTTTCCAGCCATATTTGGCCTCAGCCTCCTTTAATGTATTGCGAATGCCGCTATTGGCGCTCACGCCGCCGCCTATAGCCACCTGATTAATTCCCGTTTCTTTTACTGCGAGTTTTAGCTTATCCATCAAAATATTAATGATAGTATGCTGTATGCTGGCGCAAATATCGTTCATGTTCTTTTGTATAAAATCAGGATCTTGCGCCACCTGCTTTTGCACAAAGTACAAAATCTGGGTCTTTAGCCCGCTAAAGCTAAAGTTAAGCCCCGGCACTTTCGGTTTGGTAAAAGGATAGGCTTTTGGGTTGCCCAGCTGAGCATATCTATCAACCAATGGGCCGCCCGGATAGGGCAGGCCAAGTATCTTCGCGCTCTTATCAAAGGCTTCGCCCACGGCATCATCGGTGGTTTCGCCTATTACTTCCATATCAAAATGGCTATTTACCCGCACAATCTGGGTATGCCCCCCACTAATCGTCATGGCCAGAAACGGAAAGGTTGGCTTGTCAAAGCCGTCTTCATCAATAAAATGGGCCAGTATGTGCGCCTGCATGTGGTTAACAGCAATAAGCGGCACGTTAAGCGCCAGCGCTAATGATTTTGCAAAGGAGCTCCCCACTAATAACGACCCCATAAGGCCCGGGCCCTGGGTAAAGGCAATGGCGCTAAGTTGTTGTTTATCAATGCCACTTTTAGCTAAAGCTACATCAATAACAGGCACGATATTTTGCTGGTGGGCACGGCTGGCAAGCTCCGGTACAACGCCGCCATATTGCTCGTGCACATCCTGCCGGGCCACAACATTACTAAGTACTTTGGCGTTTTGTAGTACCGCAGCGGCGGTATCGTCGCACGAACTTTCTATTGCTAATATGTATACAGGCTTAACGGCCATAATCAAGGCATAGATTTTGAGTTATAAAAAACGGTTAAAGGAAATTAACACGAGGTAAAAATTCCTACTTTTGCCACTAAACGTGCCATATATATTTTGGAAGACAAAGTTAAGACAAATAGCGGTTTCAAAAAATTTAAAAAAATACTGCTGAGAACCCTGGTGGGGCTGCTGGTATTTTTTATACTGCTGGCAATAGCGTTGTCCCTTCCTGTGGTGCAAACAAAAATCGCGCACTACGCTTCAGATGAGATTAACAAGGAGTTTGGCACCCACATCAAGATAGACCGAGTGGGCATTACCATTTTTGGCAGTGTAAAGCTAAAAGGTGTGTTAGTGCTCGATCATCATAATGATACCCTTATTTCTGCCGACAGGCTGCAAACCAACATACTCAACTTTAGGGCCGTTACCCAAAGCAACCTTCAGTTTGGGACCATCCGCGCAGAAAAGCTTAACTTTCATATGAAAACCTATAAGGGCGAGAAAACCTCCGGCCTTGATGTTTTTATAAAGATTTTTGACGACGGTACGCCCGGCAAGGGCAAATTTCGGCTAAGGGCCGACGATTTATACGTGTCTGACGGTCGTTACAGGCTTACCAATGAAAACGGCGTTACCCCCCGTATACTTGACTTTAAAAAGCTTAGCGGTCAGCTGGAAGACTTTACCATAAAAGGTGCCGATATTACGGCAGGCATCAAGCGCCTGTCTTTGCTTGACCACCGTGGGCTTTTTGTAGAAAACCTGCAGGCTGATTTTACCTACACCAAAACAAATATTAAGCTGGATAAGCTAAAGCTTGCCACATCAGAGTCTACCCTGGAGGGTGGCGTAAAGCTAACCTATACCCGGGAGCAGATGAAAGACTTTGTAAACCAGGTGCATTTTGATTTTAATGTTACAAAGGCAGCCATATCCAGCAACGAGCTTAATTATTTTTATCCGGAGTTTGGCAAAGACCAAAAATACTATCTCTCTGCGGTTCTTACCGGCCCCATGAATAATTTTGTGCTGCACGACCTTAACCTGCTTGATAGCAACGAAAGCGAAATTATAGGCAACATAAACTTCCGCCATTTGTTTGATAAGCAGGGGCCGGGCTTTTACATGAACGGTAATTTTGACAGGATATCCTCTAACTACAGCAACCTTCGCAACATTATGCCCCGCATACTAGGCAACAGCCTGCCGCAGCTGCTGGAAAAATTTGGCCGGGTAGACCTTGTAGGCCATGTAACCCTGACCAAAACGGATCTTGATACAGAAATGTATATAATGTCGGAACTGGGCGAAGCAGAAACGGTGCTATCTGTAAAAAACTATAATAAGCCCATCGAGGCTTTATATACGGGTACTATAGACCTCGAGGAATTTAACCTGGGTGCTATAACGGGTACAAAAACCGTGGGCACCACCACCATGCACATTGAGGTAGATGGTGGCGGGTTTACCCAGCAATCGCTTAATACGGTGGTTAAGGGCAGCGTAACGCGTTTAGCTTTTAACGGTTATAATTATAAAAATGTAACAGTAGACGGCCGCTTTAAATGGCCTTATTTTAAAGGCACCATAAACAGTAACGACCCTAACCTGCTTATGACTTTTGATGGCCTTGTAGATATGAGCAAGCCTAAAAAAGTATACGACTTTCATGCCCAGATAGATTATGCCGATCTCGCCCTGCTTAAGCTCATGAAAAAAGATACCCTTTCTATTTTTAAGGGCGATATGATTTTTAATGCCAGCGGAAACAACCTTAATGATATGGCCGGCAAGCTGCAAATATCGCAGTTGTCTTACCAAAACAGCCGCGACAGCTATTACTTTGAAGATTTTACACTGGAGTCTACCTTTGATGAGCAAAATGTGCGTACGCTTACCCTAAGTTCTAAAGATATTATAGAAGGGCGCGTGCATGGGGTGTTTGATGTAAACCAGCTGCCTAAGGTTATAGAAAATGCGGCGGGCAGCCTCTATACAAACTATTCTCCGCACAAGGTTAAAAAAGGGCAGTACCTTGATTTTGACTTTACGGTATATAATAAGGTTATAGAAATTGTATTGCCCGATGTAGTACTTGGGCAAAATACGCGCCTTCGGGGCAGTATCAATTCTGATAAAGGCGATTTCAGGATGAACTTTTATTCGCCTACCATAGATATTGGCACCAGCAACCGCATCAGCAATATAATGGTAGACATCAATAACCGCAACCCGCTGTATAACGCTTATATAAGCGTGGACAGCCTGCGGATGAAAAGTTACAAGATATCAGACTTTAGCCTTCTTAACGTTACGCAAAACGATACCATGTACATGCGCAGCGAGTTTAAGGGAGGTACCCGCAATCAGGTAAACGATGTTTATAACCTTGACTTTTACCATACCATTGATAAAAAAGGAAGCTCGGTAGTAGGGTTTAAAAAATCAGAGATCAACTTTAAAAATTACCAGTGGTTTATAAACGAAGGTAACGGGCAAAACAACAAAATTGTCTTTAATAAAAAGCTTACTGATTTTAATATAGACAGTATTTCACTTTCTCATAACAACCAGCGTGTAGACCTTACAGGCCTTATAAAAGGTAAAGATTTTAAAGATGTAAACCTCTCTTTTAAAGAGGTAGACCTGCATAAAATAACGCCATCTTTAGACAGCCTTAATTTTGGCGGCCGCCTTAATGGCAAAATAAGCCTGAAGCAAAACCGCGACCAGTTTGAACCTACAGCTGCACTAACCATAGATACCCTAAGGGTAAATAAATATGTGCTGGGCGATATGAGGCTTAATGTAGAGGGAGACAGGTCTTTTAAAAAGTTTAATGTAGATACCAGGATAGAGCGCGATGGCAACGAAACTTTTTCTACCACCGGCTTTATAGAAATAGCGAACAAGCAAACCCAGTTAAGCCTGGATGCTGAATTTGCCAATTTTGACATAAGTCCGCTTACCATGTTCTTAAAAGCGGTGTTTCCGCAAATAAGGGGGCGTGCCACGGGCCGTGCGGCCATTGTAGGCACAGCATCAGACCCTGAAATAGATGGCAGGCTGTACATTAAAGGCGGCGGCGTAAAAGTAGGCTACCTTAATACTGATTTTAATTTTGAAGAAAATGCCACGGTAGACCTTACAGAAAGAGAAATATTGTTCAGGAATATTGAACTTACAGATGCCAAATATAAAACAAAGGGCAGGCTGGATGGCGTAGTGCAGCACAAGCTGTTTAAAAATTGGGCGCTTGGGCTTACCATTAAATCAGACAGGTTACTGGTGCTGGATACTGAGGACAGCGATGATGCCCTGTACTATGGAACCGCATTTATTAAAGGGGAGGCTACTTTAAACGGGCCTACAAACAGCCTTGTAATTACGGCCACCGCCACCGCTATGGAGGGTACTGACCTTAAGATACCTATTAACAACTCTGGCGCCGTAAGCAGCACCAGTGCCGCATATATAAACTTTTTAAGCCCGCAGGATAAGGCAAACCTTGGCAAGGGTATTACCACCCAGACAAAGACTTTTAACGGGCTCGAAATGAAGTTTGATTTTATAGTTACCCCGGATGCAAATATTCAGGTAATTATTGATAAAAACACCGGCCATATGCTTAAGGCTAAGGGTAATGGCAATTTGCTGCTTGAAATAAATACCCTGGGCAAATTTAATATGTGGGGTGATTACTCTGTGCTTGAGGGTGAATATTTTTTTAGGTATGGCGGTTTTATAGATAAAAAGTTCAGTGTAAAAAAGGGTGGTACCATAAACTGGGAGGGCGACCCAAAACGTGCCAGGCTTAACCTTGAAGCTATTTACAGAACTCAGGCCAATCCGTCTGTACTGCTGGAAACACCTACATTTAGCCGTAACATACCAACCGAGGTGGTTATAGCGCTTACGGGTAACCTTACGGCACCTGAGCCCGATTTTACCATTAACTTTCCGGGTATAAGTTCTGTGCTGAAATCTGACCTTGAGTATAAACTTAACGACCCTGATACGCGTAAAACACAAGCGCTTGCACTGCTTTCTTCCGGCGGGTTTATAAGCCCTACAAATGCTAACACGGCCGTATACGGCAGCCTGTTTGAACGTGCCGGCAGCCTTTTGAGCGATTTATTTAGCGATGGTAACAGCAATATAAACATCGGCCTTAACTATGTGCAGGGCAGTAAAAACCCGTATGTAGATGTAAGCTCTCAGGTGGGGCTAACGCTATCCTCTCAAATTAACGACAGGATATCTATAAACGGTGTGGTGGGTGTGCCGGTGGGCGGTGTTAATGAAAGTGCCATTGTGGGCAACGTAGAAGCGCAAATCAGGATCAACGAAGACGGTACACTGAAGCTAAGGGTGTTTAACCGCGAAAATGATATTAACTTTGTAGGAGAGGGTATAGGTTATACGCAGGGCGTGGGCCTTACTTATGAGGTAGACTTTGATACCATGAAAGAACTTATCAATAAGATATTTAAAAAGGTTAAGGTTGAAGATACCGATACTAATAATGGTACCGATATTCCGGACAGCGAACTGATGCCCGATTATATACAATTTAACGAGTCTAAAAAGAAGAAGAATACCGACGATAAAAAAGAACCGGAGCGTATTCCTGAAACTGACTAATTAGGCGATTACCAAATATATAATTTTGTTTTCCTGAAAAAAACGGTTGTTTTTTTATCAGAAATATTCTTTTACTGCCAAAATTAACAGACGTTAATAAAAAACTTATTAACGAAAACGTTTGAAAACTTGCGTATTTTATAATAGATGTCTATAAGATTTACATTTATTGTATAAAATTTATAATTTTACAATCAAATAATAAAAAATGTCAATTGAGATTAAAAAAATAGGCGTACTCACATCGGGTGGTGATTCACCGGGTATGAATGCCGCTATCAGGTCAGTTGTCCGCGCTTGTGCATATCATAATATTGAATGCGTAGGTATTTACAGGGGTTACCAGGGAATGATAGAAGGAGATTTTAAAGCTATGGGCCCCCGCGATGTAAATAATATTATAAATAAAGGCGGTACTATACTTAAGTCTGCCCGTTCTAAAGAATTCATGACGCCCGAAGGCCGCAAAAAAGCCCATGAAAACCTGGTTAATGCAGGTATAGATGCTTTTGTGGTTATAGGCGGTAACGGTAGCTTTACAGGTGGCCTTTTATTTAATGAAGAATATGGATTTCCTGTAATAGGCATTCCGGGTACTATTGATAATGATATTTATGGCACCAGCTTTACACTGGGCTATGATACTGCACTTAATACAGTTGTAGAGGTTATTGATAAAATTCGTGATACAGCCAGTTCTCACAACAGG
>Ga0265780_10011748_pt1 | contig 10329 bp, 4 predicted proteins | sample P1T30metagenome_FD_192432 | JGI IMG/M metagenome (GOLD analysis project Ga0265780, IMG submission 192432) | Plant litter microbial communities from East Loma Ridge, Irvine, California - P1 T30 | ecosystem: Environmental > Terrestrial > Plant litter > Unclassified | place: USA: California... | reverse complement strand
ACGCCGCTTGATGCGCGGAATCCTCCGGGAGAGGGGAGCCAACCGCAAGCGAACGTAACCAGTCGTCAGGCTCCCCCTCTCCCGGAGGATGCCGCGCATCAAGCGGCGAGGGGCCGGGGGGTGGGGTCTGCGCACCACCTGTAATGCCACCACCATTCCACCGATAAACCCCGCTATATGCCTGAACTCCTGCAAGCCGCCGTTTTGCCGCCCAATTTGCTGGCCACTGGCCTGCTGGTGTTTGTGCTGCTGTACTGGCTCACGGTTATCATTGGGCTGCTCGATTTCAAAACGGTTGATTTTCACCTGGCTACCGACGTGGATGCCGACGGCCACCTGCTGCACGCCGACTCGGATTGGCTCAATGGGGCGCTGGCTTTTTTCAACATCGGGCGCATCCCGCTGATGGTGTTTGTCAGCTTTGTGGCCCTGCCGCTGTGGGTGGGCAGCATTTTGGCCAACTACTACACCGGCAATACCTCGCTGCTGCTGGGGCTGGGCTACTTGGTGCCGCTGTTTGTGGGCAGCGTTTTTCTGGCTAAGTTTCTCACGCTGCCCTTTGTGAAGCTTTTTGCCGCCCTCGAAAAGGACCACACCGGCGCCGCCGTGGCGCTGGGCAAAGTGTGCACCGTGCTGCTACCGGCCACCGTCGAGCACCTAGGGCAAGCCGCCGTGCACATAGACGGCGCCCCGCTGATGCTCAATGTGCGCACCACCGGCCTGGCGCTGCGCAAAGGCGATACTGCCCTGGTCATCGATTACGACGAAGCGCGCCGTTGCTACCTGATTGAGCCCTACGCCACCGTGTAGCCCACCCTAGGCCGATGTTTCCCTTCCTGAAAAAAGCTTGCGCCGCCCTAACGCGCTGGCTAGCAGAAGCTGCCGCCGAAGCTGGCGAAGACACAGTGGCAAATCAAGCAGCGGAATCGCATTAGCTGCTTAGCTTTCCTTTTTAATTTCAATTCTCCTGCCTAGTCAAAAAAACTTTACTTTACATGGTTGCACAACTTTCCTGGGCCATTCTGGTCATCCTCGGCATCTTGTTGCTGGGTTTTATAGCCATTGTGGCACGCATGTACCGAAAGGCGTCGCAGGGCGAGGCCTTGGTGCGCACCGGCATGGGCGATACCAAAGTGTCCTTCTCGGGCATCTTCGTGGTGCCCATCCTGCACCAGCTAGAATTGATGGATATTAAGTTGAAAACCATCATTATTGCCCGCTCCGGGGCTGAAGGACTAGTCTGCAAAGACAATATGCGGGCCGACGTAAAAGTAAATTTTTTCCTGCGGGTCAACAAAACGCACGACGACGTGGTGAACGTGGCCCAGAGCATCGGCTCGCACCGCGCCTCCGACCCCGCCGCCCTCGAAGCTTTGTTCGATGCTAAATTTTCGGAAGCGCTGAAAACCGTTGGAAAGCACTTTGATTTCATTGAATTATACAATTCGCGCGAGCAGTTCAAGCAGGAGATTTTGCGCATCATCGGCACCGACCTCAACGGCTACGTGCTCGACGACTGCGCCATCGACTACCTAGAGCAAACGCCGCTGCACGCGCTCAACCAGGATAATATTCTGGACGCCGAGGGTATCAAGAAGATTATTGCCCTGACTTCGGAGCAGAAAATTCAGGCCAACCAGATTCAGCGCGACCAGCAAAAGACCATCAAAAAGCAGGACGTGGAGGCGCAGGAAACCATCTTGCAGCTCGAAAAACAGCTCACCGAGAACCAGGAAAAGCAGCTGCGCGAAATCGCCAGCATCCGGGCCCGCGAAGCCGCCGAAACCGAAAAAGTGCGCCAGGAAGAGCACCTGAAAGGGGAGAAGGCCCGCATTATCACGGAGGAGGAAGTGAAGGTGGCTGAGCAAAACCGCGACCGCCAAGTAATCGTGGCTGAGCGCAGCAAGCAGCGTACCGACGCCGTCGAAACTGAGCGCGTGGCGCAGGCCAAAGCCCTCGAAGCCAATGAGCGCGAGCGCATTGTGGCCCTGGCCCAGATTGAGAAGGAAAAGGCGCTGGAAGAAGAGCGCAAGAACATTCAGGTGATTATCCGCGAGCGCATTACGGTGGAAAAAGCTACCGTGCAGGAAGAAGAGCGCATCAAGGACACCCGCGCCCAAGCCCTGGCCGAGCGCGAAAAGCTGGTGGCCCTGACGGCCGCTCAGCAGAAAAACGAGGCGGCCACTATCGCCCTCGTCGGCAATGCCGACATGGAGCGCCAGGCCGCCGAATTCCGTGCCAAGCAAGTAGTAATTGATGCCGAGGGCGAGCGTACCGCCGCCGACCACCGTGCCCAGGGCATTCGCATAATGGCCGAAGCGGAGGCCAGCAAAGCCACTGCCGTGGGCCTGGCCGAAGCGCAGGTGATGCAAGCCAAAGCCGCCGCCCACCAAAAAGAGGGCGAAACCCAAGCCGCCGTGATGCAGCTCACCGCCTCGGCCGAGGCCCAGGCCATCCAGGTGAAAGCCACCGCCCAGGCCGAAGCCGACGAGAAAATCGGCTTCGTAGCCGCCAAAGTGAACCGCGAAAAAGGCCTCGCCGAAGCCGGCGTAGTCGAAGCCCGCGCCACTGCCGACCAGAAGAAAGGCCTCGCCGAAGCCGTGGTGAATGAGCAGAAATTCACGGTCGAAGCCAAGGGTATTGAGGCCAAGGCCGATGCCATGAAAAAGCTCGATGGCGTGGGCAAAGACCACGAAGAATTTAAGCTGCGCCTCGACAAAGAAAAGGCGGTGGAACTGGCCCAAATCAATATTCAAAAGGACATCGCGGCCTCGCAAGCTGATGTTATCGGCGCGGCCCTAAAAGCCGCCAAAATCGACATCGTGGGTGGCGAAACGATGTTCTTCGACCAGATTATCGGTTCCATTACCAAGGGCAAATCCATCGACCGCGCCGTGCACAACAGCGAGGTGCTGAGCACGGTAAAAGATACCTTTTTTGGCCACGACGGAGGCGGCGACTTCAAAGCCAACCTGCGGAAGTTCGTCAATCAGTTCGGTATCAGTAGCGAGGAAATGCGCAACCTAAGCGTATCGGCGCTGCTGCTGCAACTGATGAACAAGGCGGGTGACGAGCAGACGCGCAGCACGATTTCGCAACTGTCGAGCACGGCCGCGGCGCTCGGGATTGGGGATAAGCTGGTGAAGACGATTGATTTGAAGTAACGACTCGCTGACCGGGGCACCTCACCCCCTAGCCCCCTCTCCAAAAAAGAGGGGGGACTAGTTTCTAGCTCTAAGCTAATTTTTAGAATTAGTCCCCCCTCTTTTTTGGAGAGGGGGCTAGGGGGTGAGGTTTACGCAAGGGGACGCCCCCACACGTGGCGCCTCACCCCTAGCCCCTCTCCGAAAAGGAGAGGGGGACTAGCCCCTAGTTTTAGTCTTACATTATTTATCCTATTCTACACCTACTAGTTAGCTGGCATTAGAGCTAGAAGCTAGTCCCCCTCTCCTTTTCGGAGAGGGGCTAGGGGTGAGGCGACTACCACATGGAACCAACTCCCCAACTCGAAGGCGGTACCTACGAAATCCTCCGCAGCCGCCTCCAAAAGAGCGGCCTCGACCTTCAGGCCCGGCTCGAAAAACTGAATACCGAGCGCAAAGCTGTGTTCGGGGCCATCGACACGCACCTGCTGGGCACGAGCCGCATCACGACCACCAACAATTGCGTGCCGTGGGATATGGTGCCGGTGGGCCGCCAGTTCATCTTCGGTTTCAACGTCGTGATTGGCTTGAAAACGGAAACGGATTTGGCCGACGTATTTGGCGTGTATAAGTATACCAATCGGGAGTTTCAGCCGCTCGATTTGAAGCTGCTCGAAAACCCGCAGTTTTTGGAGGAGTTTCGGAATTTATACAAGTATTATAAAAACACCCAATTCGTAAAATTCGCGGTGTTGGGGCCGCACTTATTCATGGTGTTTCGGGTGGGCAAAAGCCCGAACGATATCAAGACGTTTAAGTGGCTGCTGAAGGACGACACGCTCACGTATCTCGACAACCGGAGCGACCACGAATACGTGTTTCCGCCGCAGCACGAGTTTGTGTGGAAGCGGGCCACGCGCGACATGCAAGTGCCGGGCAAATACCCCCATATTAGCATCGAGGACAAGGTTTTTGTCGAAACCATCGGCGGCGACCTCACCATTAAGGTCGAAAATAATACCGAAAGCGGCCGGGGAATATTGGCCGAGCCGGTGGCGGACAAAGACCAAACGCTCGACGATTCGGAGATTTATTTTGCGGTAATTGATAATTTAATTCTGCTCAAAATTCGGCCGTATCAGGAGCCGGATTATCGGTATTTTTTATTCAATACCAAGCTGCGCACTGCCCAGCGCCTAGACGCGCTAGCCGATGCCTGCGTGCTGCTGCCCGACGGCCAGGGCCTGATTTTTCCGCACGGTTTTTACCTGCAAACTGGGGAGGGAAAACTGTTCGAAAATGGCCTGCGCGACATGCTGTTTGAGAAGCGCATCGCATCGCCCAATGGCGAAGATTTTCTGTATGTTTTTTATAATAAAGAGAACGGCACGTACTTATTACTGTCGTACAATTTAATTGCGCAGCGCGTCGATAACCCCATTATCTGCCACGGCTACGCGCTGTTTGAGGATGGGGAATTATGCTATTTCCGGGCCGATAGCGAAGCGAAGAAGCACCACGCCGTACAAATCTGGCAGACGCCCTACGTGGCCCCCGATTATGAGCTGCCCGTAACCCAGGATTCGGCCCTTTACCAGCTCGGTAATAAGGAAATAGTGCGGGCGATGGCCGAGGTGCAAGAGGTGCTAACTCTGGTGGGCAAGGAGGACAGCTACGCCGGCCTCTACCTTGACCTCATCAAGCGCACGACCACGCTCGCTGACACCTATCACTGGCTGCGCAACCCTGCTACCCAGGCCCTGGCCGAGCCCCTAGGGGAAATTCAGCAAACGGCCACGGCGGCGGTGGAAGAGTTTGACAAAGTGCGCGCTATCCGCAAGAATACGGCCGATGCGGTACAGCGCGTGCTGGGCCAGGCCGACGAGTTGCGCGCCCGCATCGGCCGCATGCCCGACGTGACGGAAGTGAATGAGTACGTGCGCCTGCTGGCCGAATTGCGCGCCACGCGGGGCGAGGTAATTTCGCTGAAAGAACTGCGCTACGTGGACGCGCCGGCCGTGGAAAAATCTGCCGCCGACCTCGCCGACCTCAGCAAGCAGGTGGCGGGCCAAACGGTGGAATTCTTGCTGCGCCCCGATGCGCTGAAGCCCTACGCTGTGCGCGTGCAGGCCATTGCGGAGGGCGTTGAGAAAGTGCAAAAAACCACCGAGGCTGGTGAGCGCGAAAAGGAAGCCAACGCGGTGTCGAGCGAGCTGGAATTGTTGATTGAGGTGGTGGGCAATTTGCCGATGGAAGACCCCACGCAGACCACGCGCATCATCGACAATATTTCCACCATTTACGCGGGTTTCAACCAAATACGGGCGGCCCTGAAACGGCGGCGGCAGGCACTGGCCGGCACCGAGGCCCAGGCCGAATTCACGGCCCAGCTCAAGCTGCTGGAGCAGGCTTTGGTAAACTACCTCGACCTGAGCGACACGCCCGCCAAGTGCGACGAGTACAGCACCAAGCTGCTGGTGCAGCTGGAAGAACTGGAAGGCAAATTCCCGGATTTTGACCAGTTTCTGACGCAGATTTCGGAGCGGCGCGAGGCGGTGTCGGAGGCGTTTGAGTCGCGCAAGGTGAGCTTGGTGGAGGCCCGCAACCAGCGCGCTTCGGCGCTGGCGCAGTCGGCCGAGCGCATTATAAAAGCGGTGCAAAACCGGCTGGCGCGCCTCGAAACGGTGGCCGAAATCAACGGCTACTTTGCCGCTGATATGCTGGTGGAAAAGGTACGCCAAACCGTGCAGGACCTGCTGGCCCTAGGCGACACCGTGAAGGCCGACGACCTGCAAAGCCGCCTCAAAACGGTGAAGGAGGACGCCGTGCGCCAGCTCAAGGACCGCGCCGAGTTGTTTACGGACGGCGGGCAGGCGCTGAAATTTGGTTCGTATGCCTTCACTGTCAACACCCAGCCGCTGGAGCTCACCATCGTGCTGCGCGATGGCGAGCTGCACTATCACCTCACGGGCACCAATTTCTTCCAGAAGATAACCGACCCCGCCCTGCTCGCCGCCCGCCCCGTGTGGGACCAAACGGTGGCTTCCGAAAACGCCGACGTGTACCGCGCCGAGTACCTGGCCTGGCTGCTGCTGCAAGCCGCCGAGCACCCTAGGGCTGCCCAGGCCGACGCGCCAGCCATCCTCAGTATCGAGGCGCTAGCCAAGCTAAAACCCGAAGAACTAACCGCCTACGTGCAGCAGTTTATGGCCCCGCGCTATGCCGAGGGCTACCTAAAAGGCGTGCACGATGCCGATGCCGCCCTGCTGCTCGGGGCGCTGGTGCGCCTCACTCGCACGGCAGACTTGCTGCGCTACCCGGCCGCCGTGCGCGCCGCGGCCGCGCTCTACTGGCAGCGCTTCGCCCCCGAAACCCAGCGCGCCAGCTGGCAGCGGCAGCTGCACGGCATCGGGGTGCTGCTCCAGGTATTCCCCGACGCCCGCGAGTTTCGGCCCCTGATGCAAGAGTTGCAGCTGGCCGTCAATGACTTTGCCCTCGCCACCGGCCTTTTTGCCCTCGACGAGGTAGCCGAGGCCGGCGAATACCTCTTCTACGAGTTGACCCGGGGCGAAACCTTCGTCATTTCCGCCGAGGCCGGCGCGCTGGTCGAGCAGTTCCGGCAGTCCCTAGGGGCGCGCCGGGCCACGGAGCAGTACAAGGCCTCGGTGGCCGCTTTGGCCGACCAGCCGGCCGCGCAGTTTCAGCTGGTGCGGCAGTGGGTAGGGGCGTTTGTGCGGGCTAACTCTAACGCGGGTAACCCCACCCCCAGCCCCGTTAACCTCACCCCCGACCCCTCCCCTTGGGGAGAGGGGAGCCTTGCGCCTACGAGCGTAAAAGTCAGTGAAACAGATACAAGCAATAATAGCATTGACAACGAAGTTCGTCAGGCTCCCCTCTCCCCAAGGAGAGGGGCCGGGGGTGAGGTTAACGGGGCCGGGCTAGTAGAAGCGGCAACGTTACTTACCACCAATACCTACGACCCCGCCCGCGTCATCCGCACGCCGCTGCGCGAAACCTTGCCTAATCTCCAGGGCACGCACCCGCGCATTGAGGACCGAAATTATCAGCTTGATTTTCCCGCTTTTCGCCACCGCCTAGGTCACTACGCCCGTACCGTGGTGCCGCAGTTTGAGGCGTACCAGCACCTGAAAAAAGACCTGCTGGCCCGCGCCGCCGAGGACCTGCGCCTCAGCGAATTCCGGCCACGAGTACTGGCGTCGTTCGTGCGCAACAAGCTCATTGACGAGGTGTATTTGCCGCTCATTGGGGCCAACCTGGCCAAGCAAATCGGCACGGCGGGGGCCGACAAGCGCACCGACCTCATGGGCCTGCTGCTGCTGGTGTCGCCGCCCGGCTACGGCAAAACTACCCTGCTCGAATACGTGGCCAACCGCCTAGGGCTGATTTTTATGAAAATCAACGGCCCGGCCATCGGCCACGCCGTTACGAGCGTAGACCCCGCCCAGGCCCCCAACTCCGGCGCCCGCGAAGAGCTGCTGAAGCTCAACCTGGCCTTCGAGATGGGCGACAACGTGATGATATATCTCGATGATATTCAGCACTGCAACCCCGAGTTTTTGCAGAAATTTATCTCGCTCTGCGACGCCCAGCGCAAAATTGAGGGCGTGTACCAGGGCCGCGCCAAAACCTACGATTTCCGGGGCCGCAAGGTGGCCGTGGTGATGGCCGGCAACCCCTACACCGAGTCGGGCGAGCAGTTCCGCATCCCCGACATGCTCGCCAACCGCGCCGACATCTACAACCTCGGCGACATCATCGGCGATACCCGGCCCGCCTTCCTGCTCAGCTATATCGAAAACGCGCTGGTGGCCAACCCCACCCTGGCCCGCCTCGCCGCCAAAAGCCAGGCCGACGTGTACCCGCTGCTGCGCCTGGCCGAAACCGGCGACAGCACCGGCCTCACCTTCGAGGCCACCCACTCGCCCCAGGAAATAGCCGAGTACGTGGCCGTGCTGCAAAAGCTGCTGACGCTGCGCGACGTGGTGGCCCGCGTCAACGAGGAGTACATCCGCTCGGCGGCCCAGGCCAACGACTACCGCACCGAGCCGCCCTTCAAGCTCCAGGGCTCGTACCGCAACATGAGCAAGCTGGCCGAAAAAGTCAGCCCCATCCAGAACGACGCCGAAATCCAGGCCCTGCTCGCCACCCACTACACCAGCGAAGCCCAGACCCTCACCAGCGGCACCGAAGCCAACCTGCTCAAGCTCCGCGAGCTGCTCGGCTGGCTCACCCCCGACGAAGCCACCCGCTGGGCTGACATCAAAGCCACCTTCGCCCGCAACCTGCGCACCAGCAGCGGCGGCCAGCTGCTCCAGGTCCTCACCCAGCTAGAGAATATCTCCGGCGGCATCGGCGGGATACGCGAGGCATTGGAGAAAGGATAAGACGATATCACCGTCCAGCTTGCATTTTTTGGTAATTGGTCCAACTCCGCTAGTTCGGAGCCAATGCCCAGCGGTTTGAGCTTAGCGCGGAGTTTCTTGGCAATGTCCTGACGCTGCACGACCCGGTTATGAAATGCCTTCTTATTGGTCTGCTCATGGGGCGAATCAGGCAGTGGGTCTTGCTGCAGAAACAGCACTAGCTTCCACTGCGGCGGCCGAAGGGTAGCCGTACGCAGGTCGGCCGGAATTGACTCGTGCTGGCCGCAAGCAGCCAGGTACAGACCTGCGCAAGTATGCACCGCTTTTTGGACTACTTCCAGCACCAGAGTTCCAGCTTTTAGCTCGGCATCTAACTCCTCCTGATAATCACGGAAGTCCTTTATTTCTAGTAGCCACACCTGCGCAAAGCGCGGAGGCAGTCCCGCTACGAAATCAACGCCTTTCGTACCGTCGATGACTTCCATTCGGGTTTTATAAAACCCAGGCTTTTGCCGGTCGTCATACTTTAACAAGTACCACGTTTCTGGAAAGTCAAAATTAAGTCGACCCTCGGTCTCAGTTGGCATCGTCGTGGTCGAGGGCTTGTTGGAAATCGACTGTTTGCTCCAATTCCGCATCTAGGGCCGCAATATGCTCCAGGGTTTCGAAGTCGTCGGTAGCCTCAACCTGTGTGGCACCGTCCAGACCTTCGTAAAGGCCAAAATAGCGGATGGGCGTAGGCTCTTGCTGAGCTAGGATATGAAATTCCTTTAATAGAAATAGGCTATGCGTGGCGAGGATAATTTGAAACCCACGCCGCGCCAGTTCAACTAACAAGACTGCCAGCTTACGCAGGAGCGCAGGATTCAAATTAGCTTCAGGTTCATCCCAAAACAGTGTAGAAGTCTGCGTCAGGCTTCCATTACTAAGCAACCGTTGGAGTGTACCAAATTTGCGCAAGCCTTCAGCCACTACATTTATATCCATTGGCTTCTGCTTCGCAAACGATAAGTAGAAACGACTGCCCTCAGCTTCTACCGTGCCACCTAGTTGCTGTGTTAATTGCGTAATAACGCCCTCGGCACCCGGCTTTTTAAGAGGCAACCGATTCAGTTGCGTCAATAAGTCTAGATAGGTTGCGTCCAACGGCAGATGCAATTGCTCAGAGGCAGGATACATCCAGCCTAAAGAAAGTACTTCTTTTGCCGGAATGAATACAGGGGCGGTATTCGCCGCTTGCACCTCATCAACCGCCGTAGCAGGCGTAGCAATCAGTTGGGATTCAGTGGAGATTTCGGGCGATAGAAATACTTGCCCAGGACTTAGCCTTTCGTCATCTAATGCATACTGCACCAGTGCGCTGGTTGCTACCTGACGGCGAATTAACTCACTTACATCGGCTGGGATAGGGCGAAAGATGTCTCGCAAAGAAGTTAGTGGCGAATCTAAACTAGTGTTCCAATTGCGTAATCTGCTTGTTAGGCTCCGTAATACCGCATACCCCAACTTCAGCACATGGCTTTTCCCTGTTCCATTCGTGCCCACAATCACGTTTAATCCTTTGCTGAACTCGAAGTCGGCTTCAGCAAAAACGGTAAAATTGCGAATGTTGAGGTGCTTTAGCATACCGCGAAGCTACAAAAGAAGCCTCACCGGCCCGTTTAGCGGGGCTTTTCGTTGTTGCTGTCTTCAGCCGAATCAAGTTGCCGGCATGGTATTGTCGTAGTTAGTCACACCCCGCCAAACCTACCAGCCCGCTAGCGGTTGGAGGAGGCAACTGCTCGTTTCTTAGTGAAACGCCG
>Ga0265780_10011747_pt1 | contig 10330 bp, 6 predicted proteins | sample P1T30metagenome_FD_192432 | JGI IMG/M metagenome (GOLD analysis project Ga0265780, IMG submission 192432) | Plant litter microbial communities from East Loma Ridge, Irvine, California - P1 T30 | ecosystem: Environmental > Terrestrial > Plant litter > Unclassified | place: USA: California... | reverse complement strand
GCTGTGCCTACTTTTCCAAAGGCATAATTGCTTCTTATGCCGTTTACCTTGCCGTCTGTTGGCAAAATATGATGCGCATCAGAAACCATAGGCATCGCCTCGTTAAATACACTTTGTGGCATCAAATGCTCGCGGTTATAACAATCTCCTTCTATGCTATAGCTACCACATCTGTCTCCAGTGTTTGTGGCAGAGTAAGTATAAGGATCAGTTCCCGCCGGATTTTCTGAATAAATGTCTAAGATTGTTCCATCATTTTCATAAAAATAATCCCTGTCAGAAGTCTGGTAGCAGGTGTAAAGCGCATTGTAACTTTTTGCGGAATGACCTGAGGTGATAATTGTTTTTAGTTGCGTTTTTAAGGTGTAACCTGTTCCTGTAGCGTTGTTGTAATAATTTGCAGGCGCCTGAGGAAAAGCAACTGCGACTACAAAAAGTAGTGCTAAAGTGTAAATTTTTTTCATTTCAATTAATTTTGGTCGACAAAAGTAAGGGGTTTAAACGGTTTCATTTAAACTTTAACGTTTTTGGGCAAAAAAAATGCCCGATTTCAAATCAGGCATTTATTATATAGGCGAAAAAGCTTTAATTGATAATCACTTTTTTAGTGGTTGTTTGACCTGCTGCTGCTACTTTTAAGAAGTAAAAACCAGATGGCAAGTTTTCTAAAGTATAAGTGTTGTTATAAAAATTCGGATTTTTTATCTGCTGCATCAATTGTCCGTTGACATTTATCAGCTGAATTTCATCTAAAACTTGTTCTGTTTCGATGTTGATCTTGTGATTGTTTGATGGATTTGGATACACTGAAATTGAAGCGAAGTCAAATGTAGTCGTTCCTAAAGGCAAGCCCCAAACTGTAGTGACATAAGAATTATTGTCGATGTACGGATTTCTGTTTCCTTGAAAAGCATAGATAGCATTGTTAAAAGCTATTTCTTTTGGACTAACCGGGTCATTTAGATTCCAAGTCAATAAAATATTTAAAAAAGTATCTGAAAAAACTTTATTGCTTGATCCGTCAAACATAACGGTAGCTTCCGGGCGGTTTGGATCTGCCATGGCAGTTGTGTAAAGTCCTGGCATTTGGGTTTCATATCTTGTGGCAAAATATAAAAAGCTTCTTGCGATATCACCTTTAAATTCATCAATCGGCTCGAAAACGATTCCTGAAAATCCCGCAGAATATCCTGAATTTTTATTAGTCCCTTTTTTAGAGCCATTTTGGCTGTTGCAAGGCGTGTTTGATGCGCCACCATTACAAGGGCTTGTTGTGGTTGCGTCAACAACTCCAAAGGCATAATTGCCTCTCCAGCCATTCACCCTTCCGTCAGAAGGAACAACATGGTGTGCGTCAGAATACATTGGCATGGCCGAATTAAAGTAAGATTGCGGAATTAAGTGCTCTTTGTTATAGCAAACTCCCTCAGCGTTATAATTGCCGCATTGTTGAGAAGTTCCAGTATAGTTATATGGGTCTGTTCCGGTTGGATTTTCCGAATAAATATCTAATAATGACCCATCATTTTCATAGAAGTTGTCACGCAAAGATGTGGCATACAAACTCCATAATCCTGCACCATAACTTTGCGGATTATGCCCATTTGTAATAATTGTTTTTAACTGCGTTTTCAAAGTATATCCGGTTCCCGTTGCATTATCATAATATCCTGCTGGAATCTGCGCAAAACCCGCAACTGTTAGTAAAAGCAGCGAAAGTGTGTAAAGTTTTTTCATATCTCTGTTATTCTTTTCTTTCTAATAAAGCCATATAAAATCCGTCAAAACCGGACTCAGAAGCCAAAATTTTTGTATCCTTCACAAAGGTAAAGCTTTTTCCGACTTCAGTAGCTAAGAATTTTTCTACTTGTTCTTGATTTTCAGATGGTAAGATGGAGCAAGTGGCATATACCAGCTTGCCACCCGGCTTCACGATTTTAGAATAATTTTCTAAAACTTCAGCTTGTACTTTTCTGATGTTGTCAATGAATTCAGGCTGCAATTTCCACTTCGCATCTGGATTTCTTTTTAAAACTCCCAAACCGCTACACGGTGCGTCAATCAAGACTCTATCTGCTTTTTCATGCAGTTTTTTAATGACCTTGGTGGTGTCGATAATTCGGTATTCGATATTAAAAGCACCGTTTCTTTTGGCTCTCAGTTTCAACTGCTTTAATTTGCTTTCGTATAAGTCCATTGCAATCAATTGCCCTTTGTTTTCCATCAAAGAAGCCATGTGCAGTGTTTTTCCGCCGGCTCCGGCACAAGTGTCAACGACTCTCATTCCCGGTTTTACGTCTAAGAATGCAGCCACTAATTGAGAACTCGCATCCTGAACTTCAAACATTCCTTCTTTAAAAGCATCTGTCAAGAAAACGTTCGCTCTTTCTCTTAAAACCAAAGCATCTGGCTGGTCTTTCAAAAAGTCAGTTTCAATATTTAAATCCATTAAAATCGCACGAAGTTTTTCTTTCGTAGTTTTCAATGTATTTACTCTCAAGATCACCTTGGCAGGCTGATTTTGCGCCGCAATTTCTTTTGACCAAAGTTCTTCCCCAAGTTCTTGGATTCCCACTTCATCCATCCAGTCTGGAATTGATTCTCTGTATTTTCTTATTTTGGAAAGCTCATCAAAACGGCCTTTAATTTTTCGCTCAGGAGTACCTTCCAATTGTCGCCAATCTGGAATCGGATAGCCTCTCAAAACGGCCCAAACTGCAAAAACTCTCCAGATGTTATCTCTGTTCAAGGGTTCTTTTACTTCGGCAATTTCCATATATAATCGCTTCCAGCGAACGATGTCATAAATGGTTTCGGCAACAAATTTTCTATCACTGCTTCCCCAACGCTTATCTTTTTTCAAAGCTCTTGCCACAACCTTATCTGCATATTCCTTATCATTGAAAATTGCGTTCAATGAATCGATGGTCGTGTAAACTAAATTTCTGTGTAATCTCATTTTCTGTTATTGAGGTGCAAAGGTATTATATTTTTTTGGTTGTTTGCCAATGTGTTGCTTCGCTTTAAGAAGGTTAGGTGCAAAAAAAAGACGCTTCTGATGAAACGTCTATTATTTTAAAGATGAATATTGATTCTTATCTTCTTCCGCCAGCATTGCCTCTTGATTCACCGCCAGAACTTCTCTGGCTTTGTTGCGGTGCTGCACTTCTTTGCTGCATTTGTGGCGCCGCACTTCTTTGCGTGGCTTCTGGTCTTGGCGAAGCGCTTCTTGTACTTGTATTTCTTGGTGCAGAAGACGTCGTTCTTGATGGTGAAGTCGCTTGTCTTACCGGCGCGTTTGCTCTGGTTTCACTTTGCGAACTAGTTGCTCTTACTGAAGAACTTTGGTTTCGAACCGGAGTTGATGTCGTCGTCCTTGCAGGGCTTGCCGTATTTCTTGTTTCAGAAGAAATATTCCTAACAGGATTCGTAGTGTTTCTAGTTCCAGAAAAGCTTGAACTTCTTGTCTCTGAACCGCTATTTCTTACTGAATTTGCGGTATTTCGTGTTCCTGCAACTCCTGAATTTCTTGTGGAAGTAGTGCTTCTTGAGCCTTGGTTTCTGGTTTGCACTAGTTCATGCCTGTTTGAAACATTATTTCGCTGTGCAAAAGAACGGTTGGGATATTGTCTTGCATAACCATCTGAACGTCTGGTGTTGTACATTGCCACGGCTCTCGAGCTTCTTCTCGTGTTCACATAGTTGTAATTGTTGTTTACATTAATATGAACATGCACGTTTCTTCTGTATCGGTAAACCGGATAGGGATTCCAAGCCACAAAATAAGACGGATAGTAGCTGTAATAGTAAGGAGAATAGTAAGGTCTGTAATAATTGGTCCAAAAAGTAGTATAGATTACAGGACGACTAACGTAAACCGGCTCATAAATGTAATTGGAACCATACATATAAACGTCTCCAACTACTTGAACTTGAACGTTGTTATTGCTGTCTCTTTCTACTTCAACGGTGGCAATGTCTTGAAAAACATCTTTTTCTAAAACCGATTGAATAATGATCAGGTGTGTGTTGTTCTCTACTGTTTCAATGACTCTCAAATAATCGACTTGGTTGTCGTTGTTCAAGTCAAGGTTCGAGATTTGAATTTTCGGATCGTTAAGCCTTCTTTCAAAGTCAGCCAAATCTTCTGATTCCCCAAAGATAGACGCCACCGCTTTTAAATCTAAGTTGTCACTGATGTCGCTGTTGCTTGCTCTTACCGTAGTAACGTCTTGCGCTTGTATCTGGCCTGCAAAAAGAGAAGCGAAAAGTGCTAAAAGTATAATTTTGGTTTTCATGATTTCTAGTTATTAAAGAGTCTTGAGTTTCTTTTTATTGTTCTTGTTTCAGGATAACCAATATCTGTGCCAAGAATTAAAAGCTTACTTATAATTCTTTAAAAATCCAGTAGGATTAAGGCCTGTAGCTTTTTTAAATAATTTTGAAAAGTAGGCATAATCTTCATATCCCAGAGAAAGTGCGATTTCAGAGAAGTTGTTTTTGGTATGTAACGCGCGTCTTTTTGCCTCGAGTATAATTCGGTCTATGATTACTTCAGAAGCCGTTTTGTTGATGATATTCTTCGTGATTCTGTTCAGATGTTTTGCGCTGATATGCATCCATGCAGCATAGGCAGATGGCGATTTTTCTTGGATGTAGTTTTTTTCTAGTAGCGCCTCAAACTGCTGCATTTTTTCGGAATAAGAATTCGCCTTGATGATTTTTTGAAAATTTTCTTCCAGATACAAACGAGATAACGCTACATAAATGATGGCAACGTAATTTAAAAGCTGATGCTGCTGCAAGGGAAGTGGCTCGGCATACTCCTTAAATAAATTTTTGAAAAGCAAGTTGATTTCAGCTGCATTTTCAGGCTTCAAGTACAAAAAAGGAGCATTTTGAATCGAATAAAAAAAAGGAAACTGGTGGATTCTATTGTGTGAATAGTGCAAGTCATAGAAGTTTGCCGTATGGGAAAAAATATAGCCGTCAATATCTTCAGATAATTCCCAGTGGTGGGTTTGGCCTGGCGCAAGCATGAAAACGCTTCCCGCTTTTATTTCATACGAATTGAAATCAATCTCATGTCGCCCAGAGCCTTTTGTGAAAAGAATAGTCAAAAACGAATTGTGCTTGTGAGGTTTGGTGATGCTGCTTTGGTTTTCTGCAATATGCTTCGGAATTTCATTGATGAAAAAATCCTTAAGATTGCCACCTGATTGCAATTGGTTGATGTCTAAGATGCGTATCATTTCCATTTTGTAAATATATTGAATATTTATGAAAATGTCTTAATTATACAAATTTTGGGGTAATAGCTATAGCATTTCGTATCGCATAATTCATGAACTTTGTACTATTAAAAACTAGAACTTATGTCATTCTTAAAAAATGTTATCCAAAATAAGTGTCCGCATTGCGAGCAAGGAAAAGTGTTCCAATCAAATGGGAATCCGCTGTTGTTCAAGATGCCGAAGATGAATTCAAAGTGTTCAGAATGCGGCCATAATTTTCACAAAGAAACAGGTTTTTTCTTCGGGGCGATGTATGTCAGTTATGCTTTGGCGGTTGCCCAGATGGTGGCTATTTTTTTGATTTCAAGATTGTTCGTGACCAGCTTGGTGCACAGTTTGCTGTTTATCGTTGCGGGAATCTTGTTGCTTTGCACCGTCAACTTTAAATATTCAAGACTGCTATGGATTTACATCTTTGATTCAAAACCGGGTAAGTGATTTCTTTTTTGGCTTCTTGTTTTTTCTTCCCCAAAAAATAATGAATCCAGTTACAGGAAGCGCTGCGGCAATCAAGCTTGCAATAAAAGCAATTATTTTGCCGGTCAGGCTGAAGAATTGCCCCGTATGCAGTCCATAATTCATTTCTTGAAATTGCATGCCGGCACTTTTATCCTGATACAAGGTTGCTTTGATCAGCTCGCCGGTTTTTGGATCAAAAAGCCAATTCGACTGGTGGTGAAATCCCAAAGCTTCTGGGTAAGAACCTGTGATTATGGCAGCTTTTTCGCCTTGGTTCCATACGAAAAACATTTCGTCTTCAGGCTTGGCTTTCATTGTTTCTGAAAGCGCAATATCAAGCGGTTGAACGCCGGGTTTTTGAATTAAAGTGGTATCAATTACAGGTGTATAATGGTCTTCTGGATAGTCTTTGCCTAAATTTCCAGCCACGTACATTGCGTCGTGCATCCACTCATAAGAAAAGCTCAAGCCCGTAATTGCAATGATCAAGGCAATCATTGAAATATAAAATCCGGTAACGTTGTGCCAGTCATAGTTCACGCGGCGCCACTTGGCATTCCACTTTATTTTGATGCGGTTTTTAAGGTCTTTCTTCTTTTTTGGCCACCACAAAATAATTCCCGAGAACAGCATCACTACAAAAATAAGCGTGGAAATGCCCACGATCTGCTTTCCTATTTCCTGCGGGAGAAGCAAATGCATATGCAGGTCTTCAACGATCTTGAAGAAGTCGGTGTTGAGGTTTTCTTTGTAAATAAATTTTCCTGAATACGGATTAAAATAGAGGTAATGCGGGATTTGTTCAATCGTTCCATAAACCAAAGCAGGGCGGCCTTTTCCGGAGAAAATTACCATATCAGCAGTAGCTGTGGGATACAAGTCCTTGGCTTGACGAACTAATTCTGAAGGAAGAATGTAAGGCTTATTTTCAATTTCTACTTTTCGATAGTCCCTAGTCAGGTCTTTTATTTCGTCGTGAAAACAATAGATACAGCCTGTAATGCTTACTATAAATACAATAAGCCCGGACGTTAGTCCGAGCCATTTGTGTAAAAACCGTATCTTTTTCTTAAAACTCATTTAGAATTTATACGAAATACTTCCCATGAAAGTTCTTGGTGCTTGAACGTTTATGGTTGTATATCCATTAAAATATAATTCGTCTGTTAAGTTGTTTACTTTTAATGAAAGCCTGTATTTTGGCTGGTCATAATATAAGGCGGCGTTGACAACTGCGTAAGATGGCAGTGCAAATGTCTGCACGTCTTCACTGTTTCCTGAGCTTAGCGGATTCCTGTTGTAAATCAATGTTTCGTCGGCGTAATTTCCTCCAAAACCAATTCCCAACCCTTTAAATCTGCTTGTCTGCAAGCTGTAGCTGATCCAATAATTGATCAGATTTTCTGGGCCTGCCGTTTCTGTTCTCAATCCGTTTACTTGCGTATCGGCTGCTTTGTTCAGCTTGCTGTTGTTGAACGCATATCCAAAAATTAAATTTAAACCCGGTGTTGGGTTTGCAATAAATTCTGCTTCAAAACCTTTGCTGGTCTGATTTCCGTCTTGAATGCTAGTATTTGCAATACTTCCCGAAACAGATCTTACAATGTCTTTTACTTCAATATTATAGTAGCTCAAGGTTGCGCTTACTTTATTTTGAAAAGCGTTGATCTTAATTCCAGCTTCAAATTGATTGGCTTGTTCTGGGTCAAAAGCTTTCAATTGTGGCGTTGAACCCGCTACATCTGCTAATAAAAAGCCTACATTTTTAAAGCTATTCTGATAATTTCCAAAAACAGATACCTGGTCTTTTACCACTTGGTACACCAGTCCGAATTTTGGCGAAAGCGCATTCTGAGAGAAATCTCCGGTAGTCGTATTTCCGGCAGGATCAAAAGTGCCGTCATTATTATAATGGTCAAAACGCAAGGAAGCTGACAAAATCAATCGGTCGGTAACATTCAATACATCTGAAATATAGGCGCTGTAGGTTGACAACGAGCTGTTCGTATTGAATGAAGTGCCTTGAGCAAATAGCGCTTCCGTTGCTTTTGGCGTAAAATCATAGTAGTTTGTATTGGCTTCAGCATAATTTACCGTATCAAAATAGAAGAAGGTTGGAAGGTATCCATACCCAATTTTACTTTCTAAGCGGTAAATATCGCCTCCAAGCAAAAATCTATTTTTCATTCCTAGAATATTGAACTCGCCATTGAAATTTTGCTGGAATTCAACAATGTTGTCTCTTCCGTCAATATTCCAGGCATTTCTTGACATTTCATTATTTCCTAACAAATAAAACCAAGTTTGTGGTCCGAATGATTGGTTGGAACTTGTGCTTAAAACCGTCTGAGATTTCCAATTTTCTGACATCTGATAAGTCGCCTGTGCAAAAATATTTGCTGTTTTGGTATTCATCATGAATTCATCTCCGGTAAAAGATCTTTTCCAATTCATTTTGATTTCGTCAGCGCTGTGCAGTCCCAATGCATCTGGAGTTACGCCAAAAGGAATATAAATCAAAGGCATTGAAGAAGCATCTACGTTTGATAATTCAGCATCAATGGCAATCGTCAGTTTTTCATTTACTTTATAAGAAAAAGATGGCGCGATGAAATAGCTTCTCGTATGTCCATAATCTTGAAAAGTGTTGGCGTTGTTATAGGCGCCATTTACGCGTAATAATGCGGTATTATCATCATTCAAAGCCGTATTCACATCAACGGTAATTCGGTTTAATCCATAACTTCCTGATTGGTAAGATATTTCACCGCCAAAATTCTCTGTAGGCTTCTTGGTCACGCGATTGATCAAGCCTCCATACGAAGTCAAAAGGCTTCCAAATAAAGTCGCAGAAGGACCTTTTATGCTTTCCAATCTTTCTAAGTTGGAAGCGTCTACATTATTGGTGATTTTTCCGGCAATTCCGTTTCTTAGCAAACTTTGGGTAACAAAACCTCGAGATGAGAAGTAAGAACCTCCGTCGCCAACACGTCCTGTTGATGCCCAAAGCTGGTACAATCCTGGAACATTTTTCAAGGCTTCGTCTTGATTTACAACCAGTTGATCTTTCATCAATTCTTTTGTAACCACGCTATAAACCTGAGAATTTTCAAGGTTTTTAATAGGCATTTTTGCTACGTAGTTGCTTTCAGACTTCGTATATTTATTCGCATTTCCGGTGATAAAAACCTCTGTAAGCTGTTCGCTAGTGGTGTTTAAAGAAATGGCTGGCAAAACAGTCGCCTGATTTCCTTGGATAGAAAAATTGACTTCTTTAGATTTAAAACCTACAGAATTTATTTTCAAGACATAATAGGCCGGGGTTAAATTTTTGATCTCAAATTGACCGGAAGCATCTGTTTGTGTTCCAAATTTTGTTCCTTTGATAGTCACGATAGCATTGTCAAGCGGCGCTGCATTTGAAGTTATGATCTGGCCTGTGACGCTTCCGTTCTCTTGTGCAAAAGCAAAAATGCTACATACCAAAGTGAACAGAATTGAAGTAATTGATTTATTCATTTTAGAATAGATTATAATTATTTGGCTGCAAAAGTAGTTACGGCATCAGGTTCTTGCAAGAATTATTTAGATTAATTATAAATTAAAGATACGATTTGCGATTTGTGCTACTAATTAAAGTTATAGCTATGCATTTGTATTTTATTATATTAATTTCATCCACATTATGAACCGATTAGAACGAATCGCTGTCGGATATCAATAATCAAAAAAACATCCATTAATGTCAAAAATATATTTAATTGCAGCATGTTCGTTTTTAGTGAGCTGTCAGAAGCTAGCAACATCTACCAAGCCTTTTTCAAAGATCGAGACTGCCGTTCTGGTTGAAGATACGTTTAGTATTCGGGCTATTTCGCTAGAGCATGATAAAATCTGGTATGCGGCTGACCATGGAAAAATGGGCTGCTATGATCTCAAAACGGGTAAAAAATTCCAAAAAATAATTTCACACCATTCAAAGGCGCCTGAATTTCGGAGCATTGCACAAAACAAAGACTACATCTTTTTGCTTTCTATAGGAAGTCCGGCACTTCTTTATAAAATTTCAAAAAAGAGTCTCGAAGTAAAATTGGTGTATCAAGATGACGATAGCAGGGCTTTTTATGATTCGATGCAATTTTACAATAATAAGGAAGGAATTGCTCTTGGAGATCCAATCGATGGCTGTTTTTCTGTACTTACCACTGAAGATTCTGGCGAAACGTGGCAGAAAATGTCCTGCGACAACTTGCCTCAGGCACTTGCTGGGGAAGGCGCCTTTGCAGCAAGCAATACTAACATAATCGTCAATGAAAACGCTACTTGGATGGTTTCTGGAGGAAAAAGTGCCAGAGTATTTTTTTCTTCGGATAAGGGAAAATCATGGCAGGCTTATCCAACTCCGATAATTCAGGGCGAAGAAACGACCGGCATTTTTTCTGCCGCTTTTTATGATAACAATATCGGCTTCGCCGTAGGTGGCAATTATAGCAATCCTGGAAATAATTCTAAAAACAAGGCGTTAACGTTGGACGGCGGCAGAACCTGGGAAATAAAATCCGATAACGAAGCTTTAG
>Ga0265780_10011746_pt1 | contig 10330 bp, 9 predicted proteins | sample P1T30metagenome_FD_192432 | JGI IMG/M metagenome (GOLD analysis project Ga0265780, IMG submission 192432) | Plant litter microbial communities from East Loma Ridge, Irvine, California - P1 T30 | ecosystem: Environmental > Terrestrial > Plant litter > Unclassified | place: USA: California... | reverse complement strand
AGCAGGGTATGACCTGCGCCATGCTGAAGTACCGGACGCCGCAAGTGTGGCCGAAGGAGAATGGAAAGCAGCAGCGGCCGAATGTGCTATTAGGTTTGGAAGACGCTCAGCGCGCGATGGGGTTGCTCCGGCAGCGGGCTTCTAGCTACGGGATCGATCCGAACAAGATCGGCGCGATCGGCTTTTCGGCCGGGGCATATCTTGTAGCGAATATGAGCAACACGGAAGAGCGCACTTATCCGCTCACCGACGCGGCCGACCAACAGTCGCCACGGCCTGATTTTGCGATTGTTGCCTATACGGCTCGCATCCTGGACAACAGCAAGGGAAAGAACAACCTTGACCTACAACCGTGGGTGAAGATCAGCGCGAAGGCACCGGCGACGCTTATCATTCATGCCATGAACGATCCTACTGACAACGTCCGGCAGGCGATGGCCTATGCGCTGGCGCTAAACGACGCGGGCGTGCCGGTCGATATGCGACTCTACGCGAAGGGGGGCCATGCCTTTGGAATGCGTCCGACGATCGATCCGATCACGAGAGAATGGCCGGAACAGGCCAAGCAATGGCTGCACACCATTGGCGTGCTGTAACGCCCGCGCCGCTGTGAGCGGTAGCCTAACGCCAGAATCTTAAGAGCTGCACCTGAAACATACGGTCGATCACACTCTGGACGAGCGCCTTCTACGATCCCATGTTGCGGACGAAGGGAGACGATTATGGTCAGCACATCTAACGACGGGATCATGTCCGAATACCTAGTCAAGTACGCTACCATTAAGTCGGAAGGTCGCGAGCGTCCGACAGAACTGCTCGAAACACTTTACATGACTGAGCGTTTTCGCGCAGGCGACGATCTTAAATCACTGCGCCAAACTTATGACTATTCGGTTTGGAACGGCGTGCCCGCCGCCGATATCGAGCGCCGGCTTTCCGATCTTGACGAGTACATGAAAGAACTCGCCCGTGATCGGGCCGAAATGTGGCGCGTCAACTAACGTCCTATCGATTTCAGCTATCGACGCCAGCTGTGCCGGTAGCCGACCATCCGAAAATTCACGAAACAAGTCGTTCCTAAAATATCATCCTTCCGGGAAAGCGCTGGTCTTTTCGATCGTCGTTCCCGGTCGGGAAGCCGCGGAAGCACCCTACGGCGTCTTGCTGGCGTAAGCGCTGATCCAAGCTGGCGGCTCCTGTTCTAGCCGCCCGTCAACCTTCACCTGTCGTTCCCGCGCCCATCTGTACGCCCACATGGGACCGAACTTGGTCGCGACCGCAGGCATCGCCGAATAGGCCGGGTCCGCTTGTGCCTGCGCGAGCGAAACGAACCCGTAGCCTGCTGATCGGAACAGGCCGAGTAGCGGTTCGATCGTCGCAGCATTCAAGCGGTTCGCGTGCAGGAGCATGATCGCCGGCACATCGCGGCCGAGAACCTTGCGCTCAAGGTCGCCATAATAGGCGATCTGAACGCTGGTATGATCCAGATAGGCCCGCGCGACCCGCTGCATCATGGCCTTGTCGCGCTCGATGAAGGCGCGTTCGTAGGCACTGTTGAACAGGTAATCGGACGTATCGATCGTCGATGCGGCCAGTCTGTAGCCATGACTGGCGAGAAGCCTTTCGATCTCGAGCCGCTTGGTCTCGGTGTCGCCGACGTGGTTGTAGGGAAAGCGGAAGAACGGGATGGGACGATCGCTCGATGTCGCCATTGGCCGGATGGTTGCCTCCCCCTTCATGACCTCCTTCTCGATTTCTGCAACGTCCAGGTCGTTGCTATCAAAATGGCTGGAGCCGTGATTGCCGAGGGCTAGGAGGCCCTTGTTCCACTCGGCAAGTAGGCGAGGACCAGCAGGCCCAAGTGCCTGCACCTTATCCTCGTTTACGAAGCCGGTTGCGGGAACGAGAGCGCGCCGCAGGGCGCTGACGATCTGGCGCTGCGCTGCGTTAGCGGCGTCGGGGGAGATGGTCGGTCCGTCGCTAGCATACGGGAGATCATCGAAGGTGATCGCGACGACCCGACCGGCCTTTGCCGGCGGAGGTCCTTCAGCTGACACGGGGACTGCCAAGTAAGCGAAGCCGACAAGCGCCAGCGTGGTCATCAAGGACCGGCAAAGAGAACGAGCTGTGGGACGGACTTTCATGTCCCAACACCTAGCCGATCGTGGTCTAGGGTGAGAAGCTTTCCCGATTTACCATCGATTCGAGAACGCCCGTGCCTTCTTCCTGGCGGTTCCTTCTGAAAATGCCTCAATCCGCCCCGCGGCCTCTGAAGAGACGGACTAGCGCCGTGAGAGTAAGGCCGCCAAGAACACGTCACTATCTCGCCGTAAAGTTCTTTCATCAATGCACCGCCCACTGCCGGTGAGGCGATGTGACGCGACAACTGGTAGGGGATTGATCCGTGCAGGTGAAACGGTACGTCTGGTCGTTGATACCCCGATCGCTGGTTTCTGTGGCTGTCCTCTGCTCTCCAGCCCAAGCGGATGAGACAGCAAAACCATCGGGCAAGGTTTTGGCCGATCCGAGGGTGAAAAAGTCTGCCGGCAGCGCTTGGCGAACGATTGTAACCGGGCGCCTCGGGAACGGCGTGCGTTTCGCGATCCTGCCGCGACGCTCCAACGAACCCGGGGTGGGGTTGCTCATGCGCAACGCAGGGGGTTTCATCGCAGAACGGCGACCTGGCGAGCGGGGTCTGGCTCACCTGATTGAACATATCGTGTTTCGTAGTCCTACGACGGGCTCCCCGGACGATCTCGGGCATTTCCCGCACATCGGGTTGCCGCTGACCTTTCCGGCGGCGCAGGTGGCGACGACGACGTGGCGGGAGAGCAACTGGTTCCTGTCGACCAAGACCACGCGGGTAAACGATCTCGATCGCATCTTGGCTCTATTCCGCGAAGCCGCGACCGACCTTACTTTTCGTGCCGATGCGGTGGATATCGAGCGCGTCTCGGTGATACGGGAGATGGCGGACAAGACTCTCGGAAACCGGATATACGCTGATTACATCGCCGCACTCGCGCCGGGATCGCCGAACGATGTGCTTGATGCGCAGAACTCCGACGAGGTGTCGACCGCGAGCATCGATACGCTCCGCAGGCTGTACCATCGGCTCTACCGGCCCGAGGCGATGATGATCGTCGTGGTGGGCGACGTCGATCCAGCGGTAATCAGGGCCTTGGTTGAGAAGCGCTTTGGTGACTGGAAGCGCGACAAACTTGGGCCGAGACGGGAGTCTGTACCCCTGTTCCAGAAGGACCGGTTGCGCCCCGTCAGCTACTCCGCGCTGCCGCAGGGGCGCCGAACCGCGATACTCGGCATCGTGCTGCCGACGCCAAAGCTGACGGTCTCGCGCGCCGCTCAGGCGAAGGCGATGCTGATGGATCTCGTTGCCGTACGCGCGGTCAGCGATCGTCTAACGGCAATGCAGCCGGGCGCTTCTGCGGATAAGACGGGACTCTACATCGAGAATGCCGAGCCAGGACACCGACAGATCGAGGTCTGGGACGGCTTCGCTGCTGGCACGTGGCGGCCGGCCATCGCTCGATTAAGGCGAGTGACGTGTGCGCTGAAAACCGCCGGTTTCACGTCCGCAGAGTGGCGAGCGGCCAAACGCAGGGTGTTCACCGATCTCCAACAGCGCACGACGACTATGGCCACAGTGCCGAACGTCGAACTGGCGAAGGACCTGTCCCATGCGATGGCCGATGGCCGCGCGCTGATTTCACCGGACGAGATGCTTCGCCATGCGCAGGTTCTATTGCCAGCGATCGATGCACGGGAGGGAAGCGATTGGTGGCAACGGCAGTGGCATGCGGGGATTGAGCATTTGAGGGTAGAATCACCCGAATTTGCGCAGGTGTCGGACCCGATCTCTACAATCCGTGCTGCGGATAGCGCAGTCATACCGGCAGCTTGCAAGAAGCCGCAATATTAAGGCCACGACCGCTTCGCAGACCTTGCCATCCGTTGCCAGCAAACGGGATTCCCATTCCGCGATGGTGTTTCAAAAATGTCAGGTCTGAGGCTTCGAGACGACCGGCAATGACTATGGCGTCTTTTCAAGCGGCATACGACGATCCCATGCCGCGCGCTGATTTTCCTGAGCGGCTAAGGGTGGAACATTGCTGGCCTTACGGACGGCATCGGACAGCAAGCCGGTTTGGTACGGCTCCTGTGTAAATGTGGTAGTCGGCCGAGTGAACTGCGTGCCATATATCTGAGGTCGGCCGCTGTACTGAAGATACCGGTCGAGGGTTGCCGCTCCGATCCACGTCGCGTCTGAGCGTCCGCGTGCAATAGCGATCATAGCCAGTGCGTGTGCCCTCATGAAATCGTCGGGCTTCTCGCCATGCTGAAAAACAAACGCAGCATGATAAAAGTCGTCGCCGCTCGACAATCGACCACTATCAAGCAGTTTTTGCGTCTGCTCTCGCCGGGCGCGATCCGCAGGGAGAACCAATTTCCAGTCGATGTGCGCCGGATCGAGGCGATCAGCTTGGTCGGCATTAAAGATAGCGGTCATAGCGTCGCTGGTCGATCGAATCATGTCAGGTATATACCCTCGATCAGTCTGCCACGGACCCAGCCCAATCGGTGACGCTACCCGCGTCAGTTCATATCGGGTTGGATTGAAGGCTGCCCACTGCATGCTGGCGTGGCTCGGGCTGTCCGCATGGATCGCGATATGATCCGGCGCCCCCCCAGGCCAAGGATTATCGAAGACAAGCTCGACGCCATCTTCAATTTTATGCGCCTCGCGAGAGCGTCGAGTAATGGTGTTAGCTTTGATGTCGTTGAAATATTCCCCGTTGGTGTCGTAGCTGCTTGGCTGCGTCCACGATCCGGTCCAACCCTTGCGGCTGCGCGATACCTCAAGAAGCATTAGCGTAGAGCCCTGTGCGCGGAGCGCCCATATACCGGCAACATCCGCTGCGCACGTTGGTGCGGCACCGCCGATCATTCCCAAAACGGTAACACAAAACTGGATAAGCATTTTCACTGGGCAATCTTGGCCTAAAGATCGAGGCCGTCAATATCGACGCATCGCTGCTATCCTACCCGGCGAGACCGCTGAACGGTCGCGCCCGGTATTATCTTCTTCCACACGCACCAACCGTTGGGAGTGGGGCAAAAGTGGCCGGACCGCATTCCCAGAAGGATCGATTTCGAGAACGCCCATCCCTTCTCGCCTGCCGTTCGCTTGCCGGAAGAACCGATAGATTGCCGAAGCCATTTCACTCAGTAAGATAGCTGGTATGCGTTTGCGTTCGCTGAGCCTCACTCTGCTTTTACTCGGCGCGTCCAACGCACCTCGCCAAGTTACCAGCCCCGTGCAGTATACGCTTGCACCTGATTTATCTGATGACGCGCTTACTGGGCTGCGCGTTCAGGTCCGCTTCCGTGCCGATCCGTCAGGCACGACCGGCTTCGGATGGGGCGATGGTTGGGCCGGAGAGCGGAGGTTGTGGCAGTGGACGCGCGACTTCAACGTCCAAGGGGCAACGGCTGTTGAGAAAGATGGGGATGGCCATTGGCGCATCAGAGCCGCTCCCGGCGTGGCGCTTACAGCTACTTACCGCATAATATCCGCCTACGATCACGACCCAACCGTGGACGACAGTCAGCAGCCCCGACCAGTCATTCGACCGAAGTGGTTTTATGCAGTCGGCAATGCACTGTTCGGTTACCCCGATGATCATGAGGACGCGCCAGCCACGTTCGATTGGTCGGGCTCAAACGGTATAAGTTTCGCCTCCGACTTGGAACATCTTGCCGGGCGAAAACGCAAGGCGAGCCGCCCCGGCACTGTGGCCGACGCGTTGGAAAGCGTCGTCATCGGCGGGCGTGATCTTCGCACCTTCCCGGCGCAAGACGGGTCGGGTGTCAGGGTCGCAGCCGTTGGCAGTTATTCGTTTGCACCGGAGCAACTGGATAGCCTGGCGCGCCGCGTGATCGCAGTGGAGCGCGCCTTCTGGAACTCAGGTCGCCGTACTCCTTTCCTTGTGACCGCCGCTCCCATCGTCGGCAGCCCGACGACGACGGGCTTCGCCGGCACCGGACGCGGGGATGCATTCGCGCTGTGGATCGATCAGCGAACGCCTTCGGCAAGCATGAAATGGCTTCTCGCCCACGAGTATTTTCACACATGGGATCCGGGGCAACTTGGTGCCCTTCCGGAAGGTCGGGAAGAGCGGCCTGTTGCCTATTGGTTTAGCGAAGGCTTTACTGACTATTATGCGCGCGCCCTGATGGTGCGCGCCGGCCTGATAACGCCAACGGAGTTCGCGACCATCTGGAACGAGATGCTGGCGGCCTACGCCGGTTCTCCTGTCCGCACCATGCCGGGCGCGCAGGCTGCGGCTGCCTTCTGGAGTAACGATGCGGCGCAGAAGCTACCCTATCAGCGCGGCGCGATGCTGGCGGCGATCTGGAACGCGCGCTTACTGGCCGTGAGCCGGGGCGCGGTGAACCTGGACACGGTGCTGCACGCGCAGATCACGACCGCACAGTCTTCGAAGGAGCAGGCGACCTACCTGTTCCAGTCTCTAACTCGCCAGAAGGGTTTGAACATCGCTGACGATATGGCCCGATACCTAGTCAACGGCGAGCCGGTCCTGTTGCCGGCCGGGACGTTTGGACCGTGCGCCATGATCGTTACCGAACAACGGCCGTCGTTCTCGCGAGGCTTCGACGCGGACCTGACCGACAACGCCGGTAATGTCGCGACCGCCGTTGATCGGCTGTCGCCAGCGTATGCGGCAGGGTTGCGGGATGGCATGAAGATACTCGCCCGAACGGAAGGCGAGCCGGACAACGCGTTGGTGCCTTATGCCTTGCTAGTCGAGGACAAGGGCAAACAGCATACGATCCGGTATCTGCCGCAGGGACGTGAGCGAGTCGCGGTGCAGCAGATTCGTATTACGAATGCGCAAAGTCCAGAATGCCCACGTACCCTAGGGGGCTTGTAAACCACCAAACGCTTCCCAACCCGACCCAGCTACTCCCGAAACTCGATCGTTTGCGGGAAGGCGTCTATCGGCGGCTCGCCTCAAAAAAGCCTCCCCGCAGTCCACCGCCTAGCGCATGCCGCTGTCGCAAAAGTGGCAACATTCTAGACGTCCGAAACTTAGCAGTTTGGCGACACAATTGCTTTCCCGCTTCTCAGTTGCCGCTACCTCGTTTCGAGAAAGAGCAATCGGGAACAGGTTTTGGGAAAACGGCCTCGCGGGAGGCAGCGACCCCTGCCCTGGTCTGTCCGGATATCTCTATCGACCTTCGTTTTTGGGAAAGAGCGGGATCGGCAGAAAGTGTCCAATTGCGGACATTCCGTTCCCGAGATAACTTACCGGCGTGGCGGCAAGGAGCGAAGACAATGAGGGTCGTGGATTGGGTGCGGGACTACAAGGCTAGAAGCGGACTCATTGCGGTTGCACTCGCCAACTTCCTCTATTTGGTCTCGTGCGCGATGGCAGATACTCCGACATCATCGCTTTCAAAGTTTCTCACCCCTGTTCTAATTTTCTCTGTTGTATTCATTAATAGACCGGAAGGACGCAAGAGCAGCTAGCCTTCCATTCCGGCCATTCCTGATGCAAAGATCAACAATTTTGCATCAGATCGGCAGGGTTGGTGATTGGTTCGAAGAGCCCAAAACAGAATTAGCCCCAACAAATCTGGACGCATGTAGGCTTGGGTGACATCGTCTGTTTGGCACCATGACGCTGCGGAGAGATGGTCCGTGCTTATTTCGATCCTCGCCTTATTCCTCGCCCTTGAAGGCTCATCGGCCACCGATGTCTCGTCACCCCGCACGCTTGAAATCGATGTCGAGCTGTCCGAATTCACACCGCCGCGCCGGCTAACCCTTGACCTTGCGAGCGGCGGATACCGGATCGTGACGCCGGCCGGGACCGTTTGGCCCATTCATCTTCCCCAACCCAAGGATCTTAGCGGCACAGTTCCCGCGCGTCGGCTTGCCGCTATCCGCTCTGCGTTCGACACTGCACTGCGCAAGGGCGTGGGCTACCCCGATTGCGAAAGCCGCAAGCATCGATGGCAAGACATGGTCATCACCAACGCCCCGATCCCTGTAATCATGATCCGCGCTGGTGCGCAGCGTTTGATCGCTCCCGCTGATTGGTCGTGCATCACCCCCGCCGCGCGCCGGCTTCAAGATCTAGTCGATCGCAATATCGAGGGTGTATCGCCGTAGCAACACGCTGTCTGATGCAAAATTCACAAGTTTTGCATCAGATTAAAAACCGCACAAAACTGGGTACTTCCGTGGTGCATAAATCCGATGCACATTGTGGGCATGATTTATGGCTACGCACGTGTCTCATCCACCGGCCAGGACCTGGCACAGCAGCTCGCCCAGCTCGATGCGGCCGGTTGCACCAAGATCTACCGCGAGAAGGTCAGCGCGGCAACGGCCGAACGGCCGCAGCTCAAGCGCGCGATCGGTGCGCTCGATGCCGGCGACGTGTTGATGGTGACGTCCACCGATCGCCTTGCCCGCAACACCCGTGACCTGTTGAACATCCTCTATGCGGTGAAGGAGGCCGGTGCCGGTTTCCGATCAATCGCAGAGCCGATGGTAGATACCACCTCGCAGTTCGCCGAGGTCATCATAGCCGTGCTTGGGGTCGCAGCAAGCTATGAGCGCTATCGTATTACAGAGCGCACGGCGGCCGGTAGGGTCCAAGCCAAGGCCCGTGGCGTGAAGTTCGGCCGACGAGCGGCCCTTACCCCTCACCAGCAGGCTGAAGCGCTACAACGGCTCGCCGCTGGCGATACGCAACGCACCGTCGCTGCCCTGCTTGGGGTCAATCAGGGGACGATATCGCGGCTGCACTGCAGTATGGCTGAATAGCGGGTCTGGTGGATCGCGGACGTGCTGCTTTACCAGCCCGAGGTGGACGTTCGACGACACGATAGTACAGGCTCTGTGCGCAGGCCGGTAAATGGGATCCAAGCGTGTTAAATGGAGCAGCTCATGATCATCGGCATACTCTCCATCCTACTGTCTCTCGGCCAGACGCAGTTGCGTGATGCGGGGCCAGCACCATCCAGCGGCGACCGAAACGTCCGTCACGCCATCATTCCTGGGAAGGTCGATGTAAGGCTTAAGCCGATCGACGGCTTCTCATGCCGCAGCTTCCTTGGTTACGCAGAGGTTCAAACGTTCATGAACCTGCTCCAAGGCGATACGTCCTGCTCCGGTGAAGTGCTCGATCAACAGACGGGAAGTTTCCGGCAGGTCAATTATCTGCCGACTCCCGCCGGTCTGCTTGCGGTGGTGATCCACAGCCCGCGGGATCGCGTGGACGCGAAAAGTCGGATTGTGATCTTCCTGACTGGCGGCCCCCGCACCGTTGCCGTCACGCGTCCGCTGGCAAAGGAGATGGTCGCCAAGGGATACACGGTGCTGATGCCAATCTACCTAGGGCAGCTTGAAACACGACATCCGAACTCGGACCTACCGGGAGCAATAGAACAGGTGGAGGCGCTAACGCGCTGGGCGAACACCCGCTTGGTAGCGTACGTAGGCGTCAGCACGGGGGCGTATCTTGCGGCCGCGGCATGCGTGAAACACTGCGCCCCACGCGTGTTGCTCGCACCGCCACTCACGACCCCCGAGGATCTCCTTTCCGATAAGCGCGTCGACTGGAGCAAGCTTCATAACGGCTACTGCCTCTGGCGTCATAACGGTTCGGAGAAAGTCTGCGCTGACGATCAGCCATTCATCAAATCTTTTTGGGGCGAAGATCACTACCGCAGGAAGTTAACGGACCTGCTGAAAGGGCAGTGTGACCGGGTCAGGATCGTTGTCTCTCCCGCCGATAAGCGCGTGTACGATCCTCGTGGCGTGGCGAATTTGCGCGCTGTCGGGTGCAAGGTCGAAACTCCAGCCGGCTACGAACACTCGCAGATCGACGAGAACAAAATGCTGAACGATCACACGCTTGAATTGATTGCACAGCAGAATGGCACCGACCGGTCGAACAGATGACCTTGGCTCTTGACGGCCGATTTGGACGTGTCGGCAACCGATCATAGTGGATATAGACAACTACCGTCTGACTGCTTTCACAACCGGCATAATACGCATCAGATCTGTGCATCACGCAAGTATAGGCACTAGCTCCGTTCATGCCTGATGCAAAAATTGTGATTTTTGCATCATGGTATCGGATGGCGATCACTGTTGGCTAAGTGGCATTCGGTGATAGTCTCCATGCTGCTGCGTCATTGCAAAGGGCCTATCCATGATTGCCGTCCTCACCGCTCTCCTGCTTCCGATCATGCCTCTCGAAGGCTATGC
>Ga0265780_10011745_pt1 | contig 10332 bp, 7 predicted proteins | sample P1T30metagenome_FD_192432 | JGI IMG/M metagenome (GOLD analysis project Ga0265780, IMG submission 192432) | Plant litter microbial communities from East Loma Ridge, Irvine, California - P1 T30 | ecosystem: Environmental > Terrestrial > Plant litter > Unclassified | place: USA: California... | reverse complement strand
TCTGCGCGCACGCCATCCTGCAGGACGACGTGATGGTGGTGCGCGACGCCCGCGCCGACGCGCGCTTTGCCGACAATCCGCTGGTGCGCGGCGAGACGGCGGCGCGCTTCTACGCCGGTTCGCCGATTGATGTCAGGGACGGCATGCGGATTGGTACGCTGTGCATCATCGACAGCGTCCCTCGTGAATTTTCCGACGCCGACCGCGCGATGCTGCGCGACCTGGCCGGCATGGTGGCGGGCGAAATCGCCACCATCGAGCTGCGCGCCGCCTGCGAACGTGAACGCAGCAGCGCGCGCGCACTGCGCACGCTGCTCGAACACCTGCCCGACGCCGTGCTGCTGCTCGACGCCGGGGGCCGGATCCTGTCGTGCAATCCCGCCGCCGAGCAGTTGTTCGGGGCGCCCAGCCGCGCGCTGGCGGACCACCCGTCGGCTCTGCTAATCGGCATGGCGCCGCAGGTCGTCTCGCGCCGCGAGGGCAATGCCCGCCGGATCGATGGCAGCAGCTTTGCCGCCGAAATATCGATTGCCGAAATGACGCTCGACGAACATGTACACCTGGTGGCCACCGTGCGCGACATGGACGGCCTGCGCGCAGAGCGCGAACGGGTACGCGCCGCCAACCAGCGGCGTCACGATTACTTCCGCACCGCCAGCCACGAATTGCGCACGCCGATGGCCAGCATCCTCGGGTTTTCGGAACTGCTTCTCAAGCGCGAGTTCGACCCGACCACCGGGCGCGAGCTGATCGACATCATCCACCGCCAGGCCACGCGCCTGATCGGCCTGGTGAACCAGATGCTCGACCTGGCGCGCATCGATGCCGGCGGCGCGGCCCAGCTGCAACCGACCCTGCTCGACCTGGCCGACATGATGACCAAGATCCAGGGCGCGCTGGCCAACGACGTGCACGCCGCACGGATCGCGCTGGCCGTGGCGCCCGGCCTGCCGCCCGTGACGGCCGACGCCGCGCGCGTGCAGCAGGCGCTGGGCAATATCGTCAACAATGCGCTGGCCTACTCGGCGCCGGACAGCATCGTCGATGTCAGTATCTCGCAGCAGGAACGCGCCGGGCAAGCCGGCGCCGCAGTGCGGGTGCGCGACCAGGGCGTGGGCATGACGCCCGAGCAGCGCAAACAGGTGTATGACGCCTTCTGGCGCGCCAACGCCCTGCCCGACGTGCCTGGCAATGGCCTGGGTATGACCATCGTGCGCGAGATCGTGACCGCGCATGGCGGCGTGATCGAGATCGTGTCGGCGCCGGGCGATGGGACTGAAGTTGCGTTGTGGTTGCCGGCGGGTGCTGGTGCTGGGAATGAAGCCGCTGTCTGATGCACCGGATTCTGGGTAGGCGATGACCAGCCATCCTGCGGTTGCTGACTGGCCTCAGTCTGCTTGCACTGCTCAGTCGGCTGTCGGCTGTCGCCAGGTCTTTACAGCGCCTCGCCCATATGAATGATCAGTTGAACCATGGCTTCAGACTGGTCACTCGTGATCCGCAGGGCAATCGCCAGCAAGCTTGACCTGGTCGGGAGTCACTGATACCAGCAGGTCAACCACAACGTCGCCCCGAAGTGGGCCTTCGACAAGTTCAGCAAATTCACGCATCCGGTCTCGCAGCTCGACCATACGGCCGGTCAGCTCGGGTTGTGCAGCCCAGAAGGCTTCAGATGGCCATTGCGCATAGGCGAAATAGTAGCCATCGGCGCACCGATGCAACCGCGACCCCAGACCGCCTCGCTCATCGCGTATGAGTTCGGTAAGTGTCAGCCAAGCGCTCTCGAAGTGTCGTTCACTACCAGAGGCTACTTTCCATTTGAAATAAATAGCGTGCATACCATCCTGTCGCGTTAAGACTTGACCCCGCAGTCCGGAAGTGAATGCCAGCTTGCCGTTATTCGTGCAATCAACAGGGCGCGTCGGCATCTTGATAACCGCGACAAAACCATTCTAGCGGAACGAGGAAATGCGTGACAGGATGCGCATCGCAGTCTTTCGTGTCAAACGTTATTATTATGTTTTCAGCATGGGCACCGTGACGCTGAACCGTAAGGGAACCAGAGGGCCGCTGTGGGCGAACAATAAAGCCTGAAAGTGCAACAATAAAATTGCGCATAATCTGCTGGTTCCTTCGCCCAATACGACCGGTTGAATCCAAGGTCGTTTCCTACCCTTCGTGACATTCCGCGACTTTTTCAACTTGGTGATCTGATATGCTCAACTGAACGGCCGGGTTCGACCAAGAGTGGATGTCTGGCCGTCGCCATGATAGTCAATGGATAATTATCCATGTCCTTAATAAGCAACGCTTCTGCCGTCGTACTGTTCTCCATTTCTGCATACCGATTGATTTCAGGGGATAGCTCCACTCTTGCAACCGAAATATTCTTAATTTCGGATGCGACATTGTTTTTTCTGAGCTGATACGGCGAAAAAAGCTGAAGCAAAAATGCAGCATGAGACCAAGTCATGCGTGCATGCTCTAGGGACCAAATGAGATTTCGCCCAAGGACAGCAACTTCGCTGACCTGAACGGCTCTAATCGGCCAGAAGCGGACGGTCAAAGTAAGTTGAAACTACTTTCTAACTTAATGATCTGCTGACGTCAAAGTAAGTTGACCCGGCCACTCTTGGCGCAAATACTGTCGTTCACACATTTAAAGATTTGGTAACCCAATGCTACTTTACGTTGATTCTCAGTACACAAGCCCCTATGCGATGTCAGTATTTGTAGGGCTTAAAGAAAAAAATATTCCCTTCGAGTTACGGACCATCGACTTGGAGAATGGGGCAAACCATGACCCTGAATATGCAACGGAGTCTTTGACGGGGCGGGTGCCCACTTTAGTAGACGGCAATTTCTCACTGTCTGAGTCTTCAGCCATCACCGAATATCTGGATGAAGCCCATCCAGGCGTGGCTCTTTATCCGACTGATCCAAAAGCGAAAGCTCGTGCACGGCAAGTTCAGGCGTGGATCAGAAGTGACCTCCTGCCGATCCGCCAGGAGCGCTCAACAGTCGTCGTGTTCTACCAACCTAGCCACGCTCCCCTGTCGCCCGCTGCAGAAATCGCAAGTCGCAAACTGTTCCGGGCGTCGGAGGCCCTGCCTGCGCACAACGGCGATCATTTGTTCGGCAGCTGGAGTATCGCCGATGTCGACTTGGCACTCATGTTGAATCGGCTTGCCCTGAACGGCGACGCTGTACCTGAAAAGCTTGCTGACTATGCCCGTAGGCAGTGGCAGCGACCATCAGTACAGGAATGGGTGAGCTTGAAACGCCCAAAACTCTGACGAAACCAGTCCAGTCTGAGGTTGACTGCGCCAATCTTTACTTGGCCGCCAGGCTGCTATGGGGCGGTTGCAGTCTATCGTGGTCAGGAGACGAATTTTTGACAGAAGGGCTGGGGCGCGTGAAGACCGAAATGAGCCTGTACGTGCTCCCTCATTACGTCAAACGGTTGATGAATGTTAAGGCTTATGCAACTCCTGAAGACGGGTAGCAGGATTGGCCAGTCGTGGATCGGCACTGAGCGCCTGTTCGTATGCACGTATTGCCAAGCCTGTCTCGCCCAGCGCTTCATAAGCCCGGCCCAAGCTGTCGAAGGTGTCGCCGTAGCGCGGATTGACGAAACCGGCTAGTTTGAACAGCTCGACCGCCCCTTTGGCATTTTTGCGCGCCATGAGTTCACCACCCCACGTATACAGTTGCAACGGGCGCAGGGCAAACTCGGGGGACTGTGCACGCAGCGCTGTGTAAATCGCTTCTGCATCTGTGAAACCGTGTGCCACGAACGTGGTGACGAAGCTCTCAGCGGTGAGCAAAGGCACGGAGGCGGGGCGGATTTCGAGCGCCATCATCTGCGCAGGTGCGCCGTTTTTCGTTGGCTGGTCGTGCAGAAATGCCAGTGCGCCGCGGTCCTGACGCAGATAGGCGTCGAGAAATTCCTTCACGTAGCGCAGGCTCCACCGATACGCGGAGGTAACGTCAACCCGGCTATCGGCGGTATAGCCCACCTCGCCGTTGAAGCGCAGCGCCCACGATGAAAAGTCCATGTGCAGCATGGGCGCCAAAGTGGCAAGATAGACATCGGAATAGTGCATGCCTTTGAAGTAGTCGGTGGCCACGGCGCGCCCTTGTTCGAACCGTGGGTCGGCTGGCATTGGACGCGAGCCGATCCACAGCAGTGGCATCGCCGTGCGCGCTGGCGCGATGGTACGGGACCTGGTGAACAGCGCTGTGTGAGAGCGCGCCGATCCATCCAGGCTGACCAGTGCCTTGATCTTGTTCGAGCTGGCGGCCGCAAGCACGTTGGCTACACCACCCCAGCTAAAACCCACCACCGCTAGACGGCTGCTGTCGGCATGTGGCAGCGAATGGGCGAAGGCAACCAGGAACGTGATGTCGGCCGCCTGCGCTTCCAAGCCTTCGACGTCGTCGCTCATATCGGCGCCGCGTGGTCCAGTGCTAGGGCTGGCGATAACGATATAGCCGTGACTGGCCAGGTATTCACATAGGTCGGCGTTTTCATGTGCTCGCGCGCGGTAGCCGGGTGCATAAATCACGACCGGGTACCTGCCCCTGGCCATTACGGCATCGCGCATGGCCAACATCGGCGCGTTGAACAGGGCACGATCTTCACTGCGAAGCAATGCGTCACGCTCTTTTGCAATTGCGGCGCCAATAACGCTGAAGTCGTTATCGGAGAGCGCTGTCAGTTCGTAGTCAATCGCCTTCATTGACATGCCCCCCCGCCTTGGCCGGGTACCATAGCAGCGTTTGCACAGGGCGCGATCCGGCGCGGCGGGCAAGCTCGCCAACCGCGTTCACGGCGCGCTCCATGCCGCGCGCATGGTCGTATTGCTGCACCACGCGCATGCCCACAGGGTAAGGCCCGATTTGCGGGATCAAGCCAAGGCCGGATGCAGCATGGGCGAGAGACGGGCCGATGCAAAGGGAAAGCACGAGAAGAGCGCGCATGTGAACTGTGGCGGATGACGGCGCAGCGCGCGAGGGGGCCGAGTATATTGCGACGCTTGTGCCAACAGTGACCTTCCAATCACATTTTTGGCTAATAACTGCGACGATTTTTCGCTAAATAGCTGCGACTGATTCTTAGGGATATCGAAATAGCTGCTACCCACTTCGTCCCCGAGCTGATAACGTCGTAACGCCACCAACAGAGGCAGAGTGTGGGACCGGCTGCTTCCGACCCTAACCGGACCTTACGCGCGACGCTATCGGGACGTCGCGTATGGATGAAGTCCGAAATCTTGCTTTAACAGCGCGTATACGTGTTGGTCGACGAAAACACCGTTGAGGTATTCTTCTTGCCTTAAGATTCCTTCATGCATGAATCCTAATTTCTCGGCAACCCGCTTGCTGGGCGCGTTTTCTGTAGCACATCGCAGTTCGATCCTGTTCAGATTGAGCGGTCCAAAACAAAATCCGAGGACTGTACCCACCGCTGCAGTGATTATGCCTCTGCCGCCGAACCGATGGTCAATAAAGTACCCGATCTTCGCCTTGTGATCGTCTCTGTCGATGTCTTTCAAGCGTATTGATCCGCACAAGGCCCCCTCAACGAAAAGGTGCCACTCAAAAATTTCACCTTCAGAGGCCCTTTCCAAAGCAGAACAAAGGTGATCATTAGCGGCCTCGATCGACAATAAATTTGCGACAGCGGGCAGAAAGGTCACGAGGTGCTCGATGTTCGTCTGTACCAACGATGCAAGAGCAGCTGCGTGCTCGACCGCGACCGGAATGAGGGAAACGCCTGAGGAAGTCTGGAGCGGTTGAGGTAGCATGGCGTCCTTATCTTGACAAATTATGCTGTGATTTTCGAACTTTCGCTTTCGGCCGAAAGCGAAAGTTGCCAGAGCATGTCCACCCGAGCCCCTTGTGTCAACTTTATCGTCTTGTGTCCGGCTTTATTGTTCGTCCACAGCCGCGCAGGCATTCAACGCTCGGCCCTGTTCAATGCTGGCAGCGCCAACATTAACGATATTTAACGAATTAACCACCCCCGCTTAAGCCTGCGCCGGGCATAGTCGAAGGTAGGGAACAATACGCTCTCCACCTTGCAAACGGATCCGACACCCATGCCCTCGATGACCCTTCCGCGCCGCCCGGCGCTGGCGACCGCCATAACGGCCGCCGCGCTGCTCTCCGCCTGCGGCAAAGACCCCAAGCCTGCCCCGCCTGCGGTGCCCGAAGTCGCCATACTGACCATGGCCACCACGAACGTCGCGCTGAACATCGCCCTGCCCGGCCGCACGGCGCCGTTCCTGCTGGCCGAGGTCCGGGCCCGGGTCGACGGCATCGTGCAGGAGCGCCGCTTTACCGAAGGCGCCGACGTGCGCAAGGGCGAGGCGCTGTACCTGATCGATCCGGCGCCGTACCGCGCCGCCGTCAAGAGCGCCGAAGCCGAGCTGCAACGGGCGCAGGCGACGCTGGCCAGCAATGTGTCGCAACTGAATCGCAACCGCGTGCTGGTGAAGGAAAATGCGGTCAGCAAGCAGGAATTCGAAACCGCCGAAGCAGCGCAACTCGAAGCGGCGGCCGATGTCGCCGCTGCCAAGGCCGCCCTTGAGGTGGCCCGCATCAACCTTGGCTACACCACCGTGACCGCACCGATCGCGGGCCGCAGCAGTGTGTCGGCCGTGACCCAGGGCGCGTATGTGCAAGGCAGCGCCGCTACCTTGATGACGACGATCCAGCAGATCGATCCGATGTACGTCGACCTGCAGCAATCGAGCAGCGAAGGCCTGGCGCTGCGGCGCGAGATCGCCGCCGGCCGCGTGCGCATGGATGGCACCGACGCCGCCAAGGTCAGCCTGCAACTGGAAGACGGCAGCACTTACAGCCGCAGCGGCACGCTCGCGTTTTCCGGCGTGACGGTCGACCAGGCCACCGGCTCGGTCACGCTGCGCGCGCGGTTCCCGAATCCCGACAAGCTGCTGTTGCCAGGCATGTTCGTGCGCGCGAGCGTCAGCCAGGGTGTGCGTCAGGGCGTCATGCGCGTGCCTGCGACCGCCGTGACGCGCACGCCGCAGGGCACGGCCACCGTGATGATCGTTGGCCAGGACAACAAGGTGGCGCTGCGCACCGTGCGCACCGGCGCGCTGGTCGATGGTTTCTGGCTCGTCGACGATGGCTTGAAGGCCGGCGAACGCGTGATCGTCAGCGGCGTGCAGAAGCTGCGGCCTGGTACCGTGGTCAAGGTCGCCACCGCACCAGCAGCGCCAGCAGCGGCACCAGCGGCCACGGCGCCTGCCGCAGCCACCGCCGCGCGCCAGGAATAAACCAAGATGCCAAAGTACTTCATCAACCGTCCGATCTTCGCGATCGTCATTTCGCTGCTCATCATGCTGATCGGCGGCATCGCGCTGCTCAAGATGCCGATCGAGCAGTATCCGCCGGTCTCGCCGCCTTCGGTGCAGATCCAGGCGACCTTCCCCGGTGCGTCGGCCGAGACCATGCAGAACACCGTGATCCAGGTGATCGAGCAGCAGATGACGGCGATCGACAACCTGCTGTACATGCAGTCGACCAGCGATGACACGGGCCAGTCGACGACGTCGCTGACGTTCGCCGCCGGCACCGATCCCGACATCGCCCAGGTCCAGGTGCAGAACAAGCTGCAGGCGGCGGTCCCGCGCCTGCCGAGCGAGGTCCAGCAATCGGGCCTGCGCGTGACCAAGTCGACGTCCGACTTCCTGATGGTGGCGGCGTTCGTTTCCGACGACGACAGCATGACCAAGTTCGACATCGCCAACTACGTCGCATCGAACATCCAGGATCCCCTATCGCGCATGCCGGGCGTGGGCAGCATGAACCTGTTCGGCACCCAGTACGCGATGCGCATCTGGCTCGACCCGGTCAAGCTGACGAGTTTTGCACTGACGCCGCTCGACGTGACCGACGCGATCCGCGCGCAGAACGTGCAGATCTCGGGCGGCCAGTTGGGTGGCACACCGGCGGTCCAGGGCCAGACCCTGAGCGCCACGATCAACCAGGCGACGATGCTGCGCACGCCCGAGGAATTCAAGCGCATCCTGGTCAAGGTCCAGCCGGACGGCTCGTCGGTACGCATCGGCGACGTCGCGCGCGTGGCGCTGGGGCCTGAAAACTACAACGTCGACGTGCGCTACAACGGCAAGTCGGCGTCGGGCCTGGGCATCCAGCTCGCCCCGAACGCCAATGCGCTCGATACCGCAGAAGCCGTGCGTGCGCGTTTGAAAGAGCTGGGCGAATTCTTCCCGCCCGGCCTGCGCACCGTGTATCCGAACGACGTCACGCCCTTCATCGAAACGTCGATCAAGGGCGTGACCCACACGCTGATCGAGGGCATCGTGCTGGTGTTCCTGGTGATGTACCTGTTCTTGCAAAACTTCCGCGCCACCCTGATCCCGTCGATCACGGTGCCGGTGGTGTTGCTGGGGACCTTCGGCATCATGTCCGCGCTGGGCTTTACGATCAATACGCTGTCGATGTTCGGGCTCGTGCTGTCCATTGGCCTCTTGGTCGACGATGCGATCGTGGTGGTGGAGAACGTCGAGCGCGTGATGCACGAAGACGGCTTGGCGCCGAAAGAAGCGACGATCAAGGCCATGAGCCAGATCACCAGCGCGCTGATCGGCGTGGCCCTCGTGCTGTCGGCCGTGTTCGTGCCGGTGGCCTTCTCGAGCGGCACGGTGGGCGCGATCTACCGCGAATTCTCGCTGACGGTCGTGGCCTCGATGCTGCTGTCGGCGTTCATCGCGCTCACGCTCACACCGGCGCTGTGCGCCACGATGCTCAAGCCGGTCGACCCGGAACACCATGAAAAGAAGGGTTTCTTCGGCTGGTTCAACCGCTCGTTCGATGCAACCCGCGACCGCTACCTGGGCGGCGTGACCCGCATCCTGGGCCGGCGCGCACTGTGGATGGTCGTGTACCTGGTGCTGGTCGGCGCCGTCATTGCGCTCTTCATGCGCCTGCCGGGCGGCTTCCTGCCAAAGGAAGACCAGGGCTATATGTTCGTCCAGGTGCAGACACCGGCCGGCAGCACGCAGGAAACGACGGGCCGCGTGCTGGAAGAAATCAGCCAGTACCTGCTGAAAGAAGAATCGGCAGTGGTGGAAGCCACCTTCATGACCAATGGCGCGAGCCAGCCGCAGCGCGGCCAGAACCAGGGCCGCCTGTTCGTGCGCCTGAAGACCTGGGACGAGCGCAAGGACGAGGCGCTGGGTGTGTCGGCGCTGGCCAACCGCATCGCGGCGCGCTACGCCAACTACCAGGGCGCGACCATCAACACGGTCGAACCGCCATCGATTCGCGGCCTGGGCTCGGCCAACGGCTTCTCGCTGCAGCTGCAGGATCGCGGTGGCCTGGGCCACGACGCGCTGGCCAAGGCGCGCGACCAGTTACTCGAGCTGGCGCGCAAGGAACCGAACCTGCAGCGCGTGCGCTTCACGGGCCAGGCCGACAACGCCACCTACAAGATCGACATCGACCGCGAAAAGGCCGCCGCGCTGGGCGTGAACCTGACCGAAGTCGACCAGACCTTCTCGACGGCCTGGGGCTCGCGCTACATCAACAACTTCCTCGACACGGACAACCGCATCAAGCGTGTGTACGTGCAGGCCGATGCCCAGTTCCGCATGAACCCGGACGACATCAAGCTGCTGTATGCGCGCAACGCCGCCGGCGAGATGGTGCCGTTCTCGAGCTTTGCCAGTGCGCGCTGGGCCTGGGGTTCGCCGGCGATGGCGCGCTACAACGGCATCGAGTCGGCCGAAATCCTGGGCCAGCCGGCGCCGGGCTTCAGCTCCGGCGAGGCGATGGCGATCATGGAGCGCCTGGTGGGCGAACTCCCGGAAGGCATTGGCTTCGAGTGGAGCGGCATCTCGCTGCAGGAATCGCAGGCCGGTTCGCAGGCACCACTGCTGTATGCGCTGTCGATTCTGGTCGTGTTCCTGTGCCTGGCCGCGCTGTATGAAAGCTGGGCGATTCCGATCTCGGTCATCATGGTGGTTCCGGTCGGTATCCTCGGTGCGTTGAGCGCGGCGACGGCCTTCGGCATGGAGAACGACGTATTCTTCCAGGTAGGCCTCTTGACCACCATCGGCCTGTCGGCCAAGAACGCGATCCTGATTGTCGAATTCGCGCGCGAACTGCAGATGCAGGGGATGGGCATTGTCGAAGCAGCGCTCGAATCGGCCAAGGTGCGACTGCGCCCGATCATCATGACGTCGATGGCGTTCATCCTGGGCGTGCTGCCGCTGGCCTTGTCGAGCGGTGCCGGTTCGGGCAGCCAGAACGCACTGGGCATCGGCGTCATAGGCG
>Ga0265780_10011744_pt1 | contig 10334 bp, 9 predicted proteins | sample P1T30metagenome_FD_192432 | JGI IMG/M metagenome (GOLD analysis project Ga0265780, IMG submission 192432) | Plant litter microbial communities from East Loma Ridge, Irvine, California - P1 T30 | ecosystem: Environmental > Terrestrial > Plant litter > Unclassified | place: USA: California... | reverse complement strand
CCGACATCGTCGGCCGCATCCTGAAAGAAAAGGACCCGGTCAAGAAGTTCAAGGCCATGCGCGATTCGACCAACCCGCAGGCGCAGTTCCTGTGGGCGATCTTCCGCGACGCCTTCCACTACATCGCGTTCCACCTGGACACGATTGCCGACAACGCGCGCGACATCGATTTTGCGATGCGCTGGGGCTTCGGCTGGAGCGTCGGTCCGTTCGAGACCTGGCAAGCGGCCGGCTGGACCCAGATCGCAGGATGGGTGAAGGAAGACATCGACGCGGGTAAAGCGCTGTCGAATGCGCCGTTGCCAGCCTGGGTGTTCGAAGGCCCGGTGGCAGAGAAGGGCGTGCATACCGCTGAAGGCTCGTACTCGGCCACCAGGAATGCGTATGTGCCGGTGTCGGATCTGCCGGTCTACAAACGCCAGCAGTTCCGCGCACCAGTGCTCGGATCGACCACGCTCGACGCCAAGACCTTCGGCACCACCGTGTTCGAAGATGAATCGGTGCGCCTGTGGCATTCGGACGACGAAGTGCTGGTCATCTCGCTCAAGACCAAGATGCACGTCATCGGCGATGGCGTGATCAAGGGCATCCAGCGCGCGCTGAAAGAAGCCGAAGCCGGCTTCAAGGGCATCGTGATCTGGAACACCGACGCGGCCGAAGGCGGCGCGTTCTCGGCCGGCGCCGACCTGCAATCGGCCCTGCCGGCCTTTATGGCCGGTGGCGCCAAGGCGATGGAGCCGATCGTGCGCGAGCTGCAGGACACCTTCATGGCGATGAAGTATTCGAACATTCCGGTCGTCGCTGCCGTGGCCGGCCTGGCGCTGGGCGGTGGTTGCGAGCTGGCGCTGCATGCGTCGAAGCGCGTGGCCTCGATCGAGTCGTACATCGGCCTGGTCGAAGTGGGTGTCGGCCTGGTGCCGGCCGGCGGCGGCCTGAAAGAAGCGGCGCTGCGCGCGGCGAACGAGGCCAAGGGCAACGATATCCTGCAATTCCTGAAGACCGGCTTCATGAACGCGGCCACCGCGCAAGTATCGAAATCGGCCCTGGAAGCCAAGGCCATGGGCTACCTGAAGGAAGACGACATAATTGTCTTCAACGCATATGAACTGCTGCACGTGGCGAAAACCACCGCGCGCGCCATGTTCGATGCGGGGTATCGCGCACCAAGCCGCCGCACCTTCCCGGTGACCGGCCGTTATGGCTGGGGCACCATCCGCGGCCAGATGGTCAATATGCGTGACGGCGGCTTCATCTCGGCCTACGACTACCAGCTGGGCGACACCATCGCCGAGATCGTGACCGGTGGCGACATCGACCAGGGCAGCGTGGTGAGCGAGCAGTGGATCCTCGATTTGGAACGCAAGGCCTTCGTGGCGCTGCTGAACAATCCGAAGACCCAGGAACGGATCATGGGCATGATGCAGACCGGGAAACCTGTACGCAACTGAGCAGTGCGCAACTGACAAGCCTAAAGAACAGGATAACTGACATGAGCAAACAACTTCAAGACGCATACATCGTCGCAGCGACCCGCACCCCGATCGGCAAGGCGCCACGCGGCATGTTCAACAAGACCCGCCCGGACGACCTGCTGGTGCACGCGATCCGTGGCGCCATGGCCGCGGTGCCGAACCTGGACCCGGCATTGATCATCGACGCGATCATCGGCTGCTCGTTCCCGGAAGCCGAGCAGGGCTTCAACATCGCCCGTAACTCGGTGGTGCTGGCTGGCCTGCCGAATACCGTGGGCGGCGTTACCGTCAACCGCTATTGCGCTTCGGGCATCACCGCCCTGGCCATGGCGGCCGACCGCATCCGCGTGGGCGAAGCCGACGTGATGATCGCCGGCGGCGTCGAATCGATGTCGATGGTGCCGATGATGGGTCACCACCCATCGATCAATATGGACACCTTCAAGGACGAGAACGTGGGCCTGGCCTACGGCATGGGCTTGACCGCCGAAAAGGTGGCGACGCAGTGGAAGGTATCGCGCGAAGACCAGGACGCCTTCGGCCTCGAATCGCACCGCCGCGCCATTGCCGCCCAGCAGGCCGGCTACTTCAAGGACGAGATCACCCCGGTCGAAGCCATCACCCGCACGCCGAACCTGGCCACCGGCCAGATCGACATCAAGCGCCGCATGGTCGACACCGACGAAGGCCCGCGCGCCGATGCCAGCATGGAAGGCATGGCCAAACTCAAGCCGGTGTTCGCGGCCAAGGGTTCCGTCACCGCCGCTACGTCGTCGCAGATGTCGGACGGTGCCGGCGCCCTGATCGTGGTCAGCGAAAAAATCCTGCGTGAGCACAACCTGACCCCGCTGGCCAAGTTCTCGTCGTTCGCCGTACGCGGCGTGCCGCCTGAAATCATGGGCATCGGCCCGAAGGTGGCGATTCCGGCTGCGCTGGCTGCCGCCGGCATCACGCAAGATCAGTTGGACTGGATCGAGCTGAACGAAGCCTTCGCCGCACAGGCACTGGCCGTGATCCGCGATCTGGGCCTGGATACCAGCAAAGTGAACCCGATGGGCGGCGCGATTGCCCTCGGCCACCCGCTGGGCGCGACCGGCGCGATCCGCGCCGCGACCGTGGTGCACGCGCTGCGCCGCAATAACCTCAAGTACGGCATGGTGACGATGTGCGTCGGCGCCGGCATGGGCGCGGCCGGCATCATCGAGCGCGTGTAAATGTTGAAGGCGGCGCGAATCAGCAGCCGCCATGTATCACCGCGTGGGCGGGAGACCCGCCACCCTACGAATGCCGCTGTGTGTCGTAGGGTGGGCGGGTTTCCCGCCCACGGGTTTATCCAGCCCAAGAATAATCCGGAGACCTGCATGTCCATCCTCACCACCATTTCCGCCGGCATCCTCACGCTCGAATTCAACCGCCTGGAGCGCAAGAATGCCATCACCGGCGCCATGTACCAGGCCCTGGCCGACGCCCTGCGCGGCGCCGAAGCCGACAGCGCGGTACGCGCCATCCTGATCACCGGCAAACCCGAGATCTTCACCGCCGGTAACGACCTCGATGACTTCCTCAACAACGCCAGCGTCGGCGCCATGACCGAACAGCGCCCCGTGTTCCAGTTCATGACCGCGCTGCAAGACTGCACCAAGCCGGTGGTGGCGGCCGTCGCCGGCGCCGCGGTCGGCATCGGCACCACGCTGCTGATGCACTGCGACCTGGTGTACGCCGCCGACAACGCCAAGTTCTCGATGCCGTTCACCCAGCTCGGCCTGTGCCCGGAATTCGCGTCGTCGCTATTGGTCGCGCAAGCGGCCGGCTATACCCGCGCCGCCGAGAAGCTGCTGCTGGGCGAACCCTTCCTGGCCCAGGAAGCGCTCGAGATGGGGATCGTGGCGCGCGTGCTGCCAGCCGCTGAACTGCTGGCGTTTGCCCAGGGCCAGGCCGCCAAGCTGGCAAAGCTGCCCCCAAGCTCGGTGCGCACCACCAAGGCGCTGATGCAGCGTGGACGTTCGCCGATGATCAAGGAAACCATCGCCGCCGAAAACGAGCGCTTCAGCGCCATGCTGCAAGGCGCCGAGGCGAAAGAAGCGTTTACCGCCTTCTTCGAGAAACGCAAGCCCGATTTCAGCAAGTTCGACTGACAGCCTATCTTGAAGGCGGCCAGGTCAGGGTGGTCCAGGCCAGCGTGCAAAACAGCAGGTTAACGAGGCCGCGATGGCCTCCTGTGATCCACACACCCAAGGTGCAGATTGTCAGGGCAAGCCATTCCTGCGTCGTGAGCAGGTAGTAGCATACGGCGCTGAAGAACAGGACGGTTGCCTCTGACGGCCCGGCCGCTGTCTGCATCCGGATTTGCTCGGCATAGTCGGGATCGGCCTCCAGCCGGGCGTACACTTCTTCCACGATCTGCCGGCGGCGCGCGCCGTCGATCAGATGCTTTTGCGCGTCCACCCGTGCGCGCAGGGCGAGCATGTGCGGCGCCGTTACGATGCCATCCTTGCACAGCGTGAGCAGCATGTCCGAGATCGACGCGATGCGCCAGGCATGGTCATGCTCGGTCAGTTGGCTGCGTTGCTCGGCCGTGATCAGCTCAAGCGTCAGCAATTGATCCAGCAGGTGGCGATGGTGGGCGCTGATGTCGTCGGCAATCTGATCATTGACTGCGTCAAGGATGTCGTCGCGCTCGGATTGGCCGATCGTGACCATGGCGTCGAGCTCTTGATGGGAAATCAGCCCTTGCCGGTATGCCCACAGTAATTGCTGGTGCGGTTGCGCGAGCGCTGCAAAGGTCGCGTAATCCGGGTGTGCAAGTACAGCCTCGCGCTGATCGTCGGTGATCAGGCCATGTGCGCTTAACTTGTCGAATGGTGTCGTCGATAGCGATGTCATGACTCTCAATCAAAATTTCGCTTGAGAATCTTATCTTGTTGGATGGATTCGGGCTACTTCATTTTAGTGGCGCGTGCTTGCGCAGCTGGTGAGCGACATGGCCGACCAGGATGTTCAATACCATCCGCCGCAACAGGCTGTGCGCACTTGGGTAGTGCAGCCGTGGCCGGCGTCTCAGCGTCTTTGCGTGATGTGTGATTCGCGCAGCGGCAGCCACCCCAGCTGCGCTTCGATCGTGCGCCGGTAGCGCGTGTCGATATGCGCCGGCGTACGGCGGATGTAATCCTCGGCAGCGTCGCGCTGCTCGCCCTTGCAGCTGTCAAGCCAAGCCACCACCTGCTGCGGCGTCGGCACATTGCCGTTCTGGCCGTCGAATTTGGGTGGCACTGCCGTCCACACCGCGGCGTCGATGCGTTTCTCACGTAACCAGGCCGCCACACGCGCATCGGCTTGCGCGCCATCGCGTGGCGGGATACTGGCGACCCATTCCGGTTTTTCAGGCGTGATCTTTTCGCGCTCGTGCAGCATGGCGCGGGCGCTGGTCAAGTCCTGGGTATCGAGATAGGCCCAGTAAGTGGGCATCAGGCGCGCGCTCTCGCACAGCACGAGCGCCAGTTCCGGACTGTCGTCGCTCTGGCGCACGAATTCGAGCGGCATCGGCGGGCCGCCCGGATGCCAGCCGGAGGCCAGTTTCAGGGCGCCCGGCTTCCACAGCAGCGAGCCCCAGGCAATACAGACGATATTCATGAATACTACCCTGACGAATAAAACCTTAGTCTAGCCGCTTCGCGCAAACAGCGAGCGCGGCTATCGCGCGGCTGTGAATATGGGCTGCACCTGGGTGCCTGGACGGAATCTTCAGATCAGCCCGCTCACGCGCCGGCCCGCTTCGCTATATGGCTCGCGCCTGGCGCGATCCAGATGCAGATAACTGGCTTCATAGCCCACGGCCTTGCGCAGGCCTTGCGGATCGAGCACGGTCCAGGTCTTGCCGTCGATGGCGATCAGGTTTTCTTCTCTAAACTGCCTGAGCATGCGATTGACATGGACCGGCGTCAGTCCGGTCGCATCTGCAAGGTCGACCTGGGTAACAGGAAAATCGAATGTCTGGCCGTCGATCACCCCGAACGCCCTTGAACGCAAAAATATTTCATAGATCAGAAAGCCGATGCGCCCGTACGCATCGCGCCGCCCTTCATCGATGATTCGTTCACGCAAAACACCTTCGTCCTGAAGTGTATTCCACCAGAATGCCAGCGCAATGCTGCCCCGGTTGAGCAGCAGCTGTTTCATGCGCGCTCCCGAAACCGCAGCAACGATGCTCGGCGACAAGGTGCCGATACTGTGATCCATCTTGTCGAGAATAAAAATCTCGGAGTCACATGGATCGCCTGGCACCAGGAAGGCCATGATTTGACGTGACCCGTCTTCGAGATGCTTGTAGCGGCACGCCAGGCCGGTAAGCACCACATGGATGTCTGCCGAATGTTCACCCTCGCGCACGATATCTTCACGCGCGCCATACAGACGTTGGCGGTCCGAGGTGAGTGCATTGATCAGGGATTTGTCGTCCGAAGAAAAATCGGAAAACTGCATGAGTTTCTTGAGCAATGGACTATCCAAAATATTCTCCTGTAGTGCGACGTTGGGCGATTTCGGGCAACTTGATCCAGTTAAGTTTCAACAACATTCCGATCCCTCATAGTACGAGGATGAGCACCAAAAAACCAATTTCCGACCAGGGCGAGATAGCACGCCAGGACCTGTCCTGCATGGCCCCGGACGGCGCCAGTCTGCGTTCGGAACAACGCGCGGTTCTCAGCATGCACGCCGTGGTGGCGGCAGTGAGCAGCGATCTGCGCACGTCGAGTACAAAATCCGTCGAATTGATGCAGCGCAGCGCGGCCAGCAAATCCAGGACGACGGAGATCGTGGCCTGGGCGCGTGACGCAATTGCGCGCTCGCGGGTACTGCTCGACGGGCGCAGATACCCATCGTACAGAGTCGGCGCTTATCGTGGCGCTCGTACTGATGAGATAACGAAAGACGCGGCCGACGTCGAGCGTGTGCCTCGCCCGGGGGCGCGCTGACGCAGCGCCTTATTGAATCGCCCTACCTGAAGGGTTCGCATGCATCCTAGAAATAGTAGTGGTGGGAGGCAGCCGAAGGGCCAGCGTGCACTGGCGTTCATTGCTTGTCGAGATGAAGTGCTCGATCGATGGCAACAGCGTGTTTCTGCCGAAGTGCAGGCCGCAGCGACGCTGGGCGGCCCCATTCTGACCGACACCATGCCCGTTCTCTACGACTATATTGCCGATGCGCTCTCTGTCGATACTCGACGAGACGTTGCCACGTCCGGCACCAACCTGGGCGCCGTTCACGGCCGTGAACGGGCCAACATGACCGAATACAGCCCGCAAGACCTGATTCACGAACTGCAGATATTTCGCGATGTGTTGTTTTCGGTAATGAAAAGCAATGGTGTGCGCTTGGGACGGCATGCCGCCGAGATCATCGGCCACTCGATCGAAGACGCCGCGCGCGAGTCGATCGGTGGCTACAGCGCAGTCAACAAAGAGGTCAACGAGGCTTTTATCGCCAGCCTGTCGCACGATTTGAGAAATCCGCTGCATGTCGCCAACGCATCTGCCCAGCTGATCGAGCTAAAAGCGTCCGATCCCGGCATCATCGAACTGGCCGGGCGCATCCGTCAAAAAATCAGGGAAACGGATGACATGATCCAGACCTTGCTCGACGCTGCGCAGCGCAAAGGGAGAATGAAGCTCAAGCTGCACCTGACGCCATTCGACATCATGGGCCTGGTGGATGAGGTATGCGCCGATATTCTGCTCGAAGGCCAACTGGTGCAGATCATGGGCGAAAAGATCATGGGCCAGTGGTGCCGCCTTTCGATGAAACGCGTACTCGAAAATCTGACCAGCAATGCCCAGAAATACGGCGACGCCTCGAAACCGGTCACGGTCAGCGTGAACCGAACCGACGACCGGATGCTGTTATCGGTGCATAACGACGGCAAGCCGATCCCGGAAACTGAAATAACACGCCTGTTCAATCCGTTCGAACGCATCGAAGATGGCGCCGTCAAAGGCTGGGGCCTGGGCTTGCCATTCGTGCAGAGCGTCATTGAAGGGCATGGCGGCAGCGTCGTCGTCGACAGTGCCGCCGAAAGGGGAACCACGTTTACGGTATCGGTTCCCATCGATGCACGGCCCTACGTGGCCAGATAAGAACCCAGCTTTTTCAATCGTCTTTCGCCTGTTCGCGGCCGTCTTTCGCCCCTGTAGCGCCAAACAGGCGGTCCTTGGCCGACAGCAGCTTTTGTACCTTGGACCCCATTTTCATCAGCTGCGCCATCGATTCCGGCGACAGGCGCTGCAGGTCATCGAACCAGTTGTTTGCCAGGTCGACCAGCTCGTGCATCTCGCGCATGCGCTCTTGCGCGAACTTGTCTTCGGGGTTCCTGGCGTTGGCCATGAGCGACTCGCGCAGCACCGACAGCGTCGGCGCCACCTCGCGCCGGCGCCGCTCGGCCGCCACCACGCGGAAGATTTCCCAGACGTCGCCCAGCGACCCGAAATATTCACGGCGGTCGCCCGGAATCCGGGTCAGGCGCACCAGCCCCCACGATTGCAGCTCTTTCAGGCCGATGCTCACGTTCGAGCGCGAGATGCCGAGCTTTTCGCCAATGTCGTCCGCGTTGAGCTGCTCCTGGCTGACAAACAGCAGCGCATAGATCTGGCCCACGGTGCGGTTGATGCCCCAGCGGCTGCCCATCTCGCCGAAGTGGCTGACAAAGGTTTGGACGAGTGGAGTCATGGTTGGCAACTTTTCGGTGTTCTTGAAAGATGGATTATCCCACGTCGCCCCGACCTTCACACGGCCCGGCCACGCTTGCGCCAGGTTGGCAGGCAGGTCACGGCAATTCCCGACCAGGCTACTCCACCTTTACTGACAGAAACAGATTTAGCGCGCATACTTTCACTAATTCCTGAAAATTCAGAAGTTTCTCGCCCTGGCCATGCCGGGACGGGATGGACGGCGCATGTCTGCGCCATCTGGCAACACCCGCCTGGAGAATCACCATGCCCGATCAACACAGCTCCCGCCCCGACCCGCACGCGACAGTTCGTCAAGCGCGGCGCGCGCGCCTTGGTGCACTGGTTGCCAGCCTGGCCGCGCTGCTGTGGATTGCGCAGGCGGCGCTGCTGGCGGGCGCAGTGCAGCAGCTGGCCGATGGCGCCGGCCTGGCCGCCATGGTCATTCCGGCACTGGCCTACCTGGCGCTGGGTGTGGTCCGCGCCAGCAGCGAAGCCTGGGGCGCGCGCCGCCTGTTCGTGGCAGCGCGCCTGCAGGTGGCGCACTTGCGTGCTGATGCCGCCGCCAGCCTGGCCAGCCGCTCGCCACTGGAGCGCAACCGCCTGGCATCTGGCCAGGGCGCCAGCGTACTGGCCGAGCAGGCCGAAGCCGTGTTGCCCTGGCTGGTGCGCTACCAGCCGGCGCGCATGCGCACGATGCTCGTTCCACCGGCGATCGCGCTGGCGGTGACTTGCCACTCGTGGTTAGCGGCCTTGATCCTGGTGCTGGCCGCGCCGCTGATTCCGCTCTTCATGGCGGTGATTGGCTGGCGCGCCAAGGCCGCCAGCGAAGCGCAGTTGCACGTGGTGGGCGGCATGAGCGGCTTTTTGCTCGATCGCCTGCGCGGCTTGTCGACGCTGCGCGCGCTGGGCGCGCAGGACGCCACGGCCAATCGTGTGCGCGACAGCGGCGAAACCGTCCGCGCCAGCACCATGTGCGTGCTGCGCATTGCTTTTCTGTCGTCCACGGCGCTGGAACTGTTTTCGGCGCTGGGCGTGGCGCTGGTGGCGGTGTATGTGGGCTTTCATCTGCTGGGCGAAATTGGTCCAGGCAGCTGGGGCGTGCGCTTGACCCTCGAGCAGGGCTTGTTCGTGCTGCTGCTGGCGCCCGCCTTTTTCGAGCCGCTGCGCGAACTGGCGGCGCTCTGGCACGACAAGGCGTCCGGTGAAGCGGCGCTGGAGGCGCTCGGCAAACTGCAGCACGACGCGCTGCCATTGCCCGGCGCATTGACCCCGCAACGCCTGCGCAGCGGCGCGCCGCAAGCGCCTTCGGTCGATGTCGAGGGATTGCGCTTTGGCCACGCCGGGGAAGCACCGCTGTTCGACGCCGAAGATGTGTATATCGGCGCCGGCGAACACGTGGCGCTGGTGGGGCCGAGCGGCAGCGGCAAGACCACGCTGCTGTCGATCATTGCCGGCCTGGCGCCAATCGAGGCCGGCACGATCCGCATCGGCGGCGTGCCGCTCGACGCGCACAGCACTGCCGGCCTGCGCGCGCGCATGGCCTGGATCGGCCAGAGGCCGCATGTGTTCTGCGGCTCGGTGCGCGCCAACGTGGCGCTCGGGCGTCCCGGCGTATCGCATTTTGCGGTCACCACCGCGGTCGGGCGCGCCGGCCTGGCGCACGTGCAGCACGCCACGCCCGACGCCAGCGTGGGCGAGGGCGGCACCGGCTTGTCAGGTGGCGAACTGGTACGTCTGGCGCTGGCGCGCGCGATCGCCGCACCGCAGGCGGGCCTGCTGCTGGTCGACGAGCCGACCGCGCACCTGGACCGCGATACCGCCGATGGCGTCATCGACGCGCTGATCCAGCTGGCGCAAGGGCGCACGCTGATCGTGGCAACCCACGACCTGGCCCTGGCGGCGCGCTTCAAGCGCGTGGTGCGCCTGGGCGAACCTCTCACCAAACGGAGCGCCGCATGAATGACCTGTTGCCAGTTTTGGCCCTGTTCGCAAAAAGTGGCGGCCGCCGCATGGAGCTGGGCGCCTTTCTGTCGATGCTGGTGGTGCTGGCCGGGATGGCATTGCTCGGCACCTCGGGCTGGTTCATCACCGCCACCGCGCTGGCCGGCTTGAGCACGGCCGGCCTGGCCGGCTTCAACGT
>Ga0265780_10011743_pt1 | contig 10334 bp, 8 predicted proteins | sample P1T30metagenome_FD_192432 | JGI IMG/M metagenome (GOLD analysis project Ga0265780, IMG submission 192432) | Plant litter microbial communities from East Loma Ridge, Irvine, California - P1 T30 | ecosystem: Environmental > Terrestrial > Plant litter > Unclassified | place: USA: California... | reverse complement strand
CAAAAAGGCTGGCGGTGGGATTCTTTTTAAACAGCTTAGGTGTAATTATCTCAACAGGAATGGGGCTTTCGCTACGACTTATTTCCTTCATGGTTCCGGTAATGACCACTTCTTCCATTTCCTTATTATCATCCTGGAGGCTTATATTTAATAGCATTTCAGGTTTGTTTACTATAATTTTTTTACGTTCGGTATGCAATCCTACAGCACTGAAAATAATTTCGTAGGTACCAAACGGTATATTTTTAATTTCATAATTACCGTCGTCATCAGCAACTAAAGATGCTCCCGTTGGGGTAACAATAATACTAACGGCAGGAAGAGGTTCGCCATTTTGGGTAATTTTTCCTTTTATAGTTCCGTTTTGTGCAAAAAGCGGTAAAGCGGCAAAGATCAGCAGTAACTGAACATATATTTTCATTATCTAAACTTAAAATTAGTTATACAAAAGTATAAATTTAGTTTAGTCTAAAAATTATTTTTAAGTTTATTTTTTATTTTTATTCGATATGTCTAATAATATTTTTACATTGACAGTGAATTTGTCAATGATATTGCGACTTGGCAATTATTTTGGGTTAGAATATGTAAAATAATTATGTGAACTTTAAACATAATGTGCCATTAAAAAGTGGCTATTTGACTATATTTACGTGCAGTAAAGAAGATGTAAATTGGATTCGAAAGGAAACTTCATAACAATTAAACCAAAAAATGATGTAGTAGGCAGATATATTGACTACTACTATTTTCACGTATCTGATGAGGAAAACTTCAGTAAAAAGTTTTTCTTTTATCCCAATTACAAACATGCCATTACAATCTATAAAGGATCTGATGTAAGCCTTATCGGCGATGGCTCATTGGTGGTTCCATCTATAGGCAACTCCATATCATCTTTTTATTCCATCAATACAGAGAAGAACTTTAAGGTAGAATTGCATGGTATTTTTAATAAGATAGGTGTCGTTTTTAATCCGCTTGGGTTGAATAATTTTCTTAAAGAACCATTAGGAGATTTTTTTGACCGATCCATAAACATTCTCAATTGTTTTGGAAATGATTACATGGAAACACTGGAACAGGTTTATGACGAGCCGGATGCTGAGCAGAAAGGAAAACTTCTCGATAGTTTTTTTTCTAATAATTTTACAGGTTTTAATGAGCCTGTGGTAAAAAGGGGAGTGCAGGAAATACTCAATTCTAACGGAAGTATAAAGGTTAAAGAATTATCTGATCTGCTCGGTGTTAACCGAAAAACCCTGCTGAGGCTTTTTAAAAAGCACCTCTGCTGCAGTATAGAAGAATACAAAAAAATGGTAATGTTTCGTAATGCGCTTAACTATTCCCAGCAGGCAGGAGAAGATACTACCCTCACTGATGTTGCGCTTTATAGCCTATACTACGATCAGGCGCATTTTATTAAGCACTTTAAATCGGTTACTACGCAATCGCCTAAAACGCTTTTATCTAAGCTTACAAAATTAGGCAGCCAGGAAACCTACTGGCATTTTGAAGATTAATTATGTGCTGTCCCAATTTTACAATTTTTTAAAACGATAGGGTTACATCTTTGTATTATAAAATTAATCAACCCAACAACCTTTATAAAAATGAACAGATCTAATTTGTCTTTCAATACAAGGTTTGCAATAGCAGCATTTTTTTCAGTTGCAACCTGTTTACTTATATCCTATATAATGCATTTGGTTTTTGATATGGATGCCTATGTCCCTGTAATTGTAACACCGGTTATCTTACTTTTTATAAACTATAAGAGAATGAAAAATAACTATAAAAACAAAGACCATGATTAAACTTATTCTTATGATGGTGACTGCTATACAAACACTAATTACATTGATATGTTTGTAAGATCAGATATTGCATTACAGATAAAGCAGTACGTATTGCGATTTATTTTTGTAATGGGTTCATGCCTGGTGCTTGCATTGTTGATTAACCTTATTTTTGATATAGATATGCACAGGCAATTAATTTTTGTGGGTGCAATTGCAATGATTATGCCCTCTAAAAAAAAATATGTTCCTAAAAAACAATAAACAATCTCCCTTGCAAAGAGGGAGTTTTCCTTTTTACCAAAGTACATGTTTTCTATCTACTTTTTTAGATAATTTCATCTGAAAGAAAATACTGGTATATTTTTTGTTAAACTATCGGCAGTGTTTTCAACAGAAAATTTATTCTGTTAGCTTTGTGCAACTTATTATCGATCAAAATTAAGAATTGACGAATTCAATTGGTCATTTTTTACAATTTCTTAAAAAACGGCAATTTTAATTCCTGTAGTTTTGTTAGCTATACTTTACTAAATTATCTATGAAGGTTAAATATATTGTCTATACTCTTTTACTTGTGGGCGTTGGTGCGCTTGTATACTACAGGATATCTGAAAACAAAAAAGCAAAAATGGAAGCTTCCGGTGGCGGGGGTGGCAAAGACGGCAAAAAACCGGCTATGGCGGTTAATGGCGTAGTGGTGGCACTGCAGGAGTTTGCCAACACGCTGTCGCTTTCAGGCTCTATTGATGCGAACGAACAGATAGAGGTACGCACAGAAGTATCGGGCATAGCCGAAAAAATATATTTTACCGAAGGTGCTAAAGTTGCTAAAGGGCAGGTGCTTGTTAAAATAAACGATATCGAGTTACGTGCGCAGGCAGGTCAGGCAAAAACCAGGCAGACCCTTGCTGCGGAGAATGAAAGGCGTGCCAGGCTTCTTTTACAGAAAGAAGCAATAAGCCAGGAAGAATATGATATTGCCAGTGCCGATTTTAAAACTGCTCAGGCACAAACACAATTAATAAGCGCACAAATAGGCAAAACATCTATAAGGGCACCGTTTTCGGGCACTGTAGGATTGCGTAATATCTCTCCGGGCACGTATGTAACGCCAGAGACTATAATTTCCACACTTGTAAACAGCAGCCAGATAAAAATTACTTTTTCTATTCCTGAAAAATATGCTTCGCAGATGAAGGTTAATTCATCGATAAGCTTTACGGTTGCAGGAACAGATGAAAAATTCAACGCAAAAATTTATGCACTTGAGCCTGCTGTAGAGGTAGCAACACGTACATTACGTGTACGGGCATTAACAGACAACAGCCAGGGCAAACTAATTCCGGGGACATTTGCCAATGTAATACTTCCGTTAGATAAAATAGCCGATGCCTTTATGATTCCTACTGAGGCTATAGTGCCGGTGCAGGATGGTAAAAAGGTTTTTGTATCCCGTAATGGCAAAGCCGATGAGGTAAAAGTAGAAACCGGTACCCGTACAGATAAAGATATTGTAATACTTTCGGGTCTTAAGGCCGGAGATACGGTACTTACTACAGGTGTGCTTACGCTTAAAAAAGAAACTCCGGTAAAAGTATCGGTAACTAAAAAAGCGAAGTAGTATGAGTTTATCTACACTAAGCATTAAGCGCCCCGTACTTACTATAGTAATGAATGTGGCTATTATACTTTTTGGTATAATAGGGTATACCTTTTTAGGGGTTAGGGAATTCCCGTCTATCGACCCGGCTCAAATATCTGTACGTACCAGCTATGCAGGTGCGAATGCCGATATTATAGAATCGCAGATTACAGAACCGCTGGAAAAAGCCATTAACTCAATTGATGGTATCAGAAACATTACTTCGTCCAGTAACCAGGGTTCGAGTAATATTACCATAGAATTTGAACTTGAAAAAAATCTTGAGGAAGCCGCTAACGATGTTCGTGATAAAGTATCGCAGGCGCAGCGAAGCCTTCCTCAGGATATAGATGCTCCACCCGTGGTATCTAAGGCAGATGCCGATAGTGAGCCTATTATTACCATGACTGTACAGAGTGCTACCCGTAATCCGCTTGAGTTAAGTGATTATGCCGAGAATGTTATCGCCGAAAGGCTGCAAACTATTCCTGGTGTTAGTAGCGTGCAGATATGGGGGCAGAAACGTTATGCCATGAGATTATGGCTTGATCCTGTAAAACTAAACGCATATGGTGTTACCGTTAGCGATATAAGTACAGCACTAAACAGCCAGAATGTGGAGCTACCTACAGGTAAGCTTACCGGTGCCAATACAGAACTTACTATTAAAACGCTGGGTAACCTTGCTACTCCTGAACAGTTTAATAACATCATTGTAAAAAATGAAGGCGACAAGATTGTTCGCTTTAGTGATGTAGGCCGTGCCGAACTGGGACCTGAGAATTTAGAAACTAAAATGACCAATCAGGGTCAGCAGCTTGTAGGCCTTGCAATAATTCCGCAGCCGGGTACGAACTATGTTGAGATTGCCGATGCATTCTATGCACAGTACGATCAGTTGAAAAAAGAAATGCCTGCCGATTTAAAGCTAAACATAGCCATTGATAATACAGTATTCATTAAAAAATCGGTATTGGAAGTAGCTGAAACACTGGCTATATCTATTATACTGGTAACGCTTATTATTTACCTTTTCTTCAGGGACTGGGCAATTGCCCTGCGTCCGTTACTGGATATTCCGGTTTCGCTTATCGCGACCTTCTTTATTATGTACATTTTCGGGTTTTCTATCAATGTGCTTACGCTATTAGCTATTGTACTGGCTACAGGGCTTGTGGTGGATGATGGTATTGTGGTAACCGAAAATATATTTAAGAAAGTAGAAGAGGGCATGACGCCAATTGAAGCTGCTATGAAAGGGGCTAATGAAATTTTCTTTGCCGTTATTTCTATCTCTATTACCCTTGCAGCAGTTTTTCTTCCGGTAATTTTCCTTGAAGGATTTGTGGGCAGGCTCTTCCGGGAGTTTGGGGTTGTTATCGCAGCGGCGGTATTAATATCGGCATTCGTGTCGTTAACGTTAACACCAATGCTTAATGCCTACCTTATTAAAGGGGTGCACAAAAAATCTAAGTTTTACGATTTTACAGAGCCTTACTTTGAAAAGATGAACAAAGGTTATGCAGGAATGCTAACCACCTTTATGAAAAGAAAATGGATAAGCTTCCCTATACTTGTAATTTGTATTGGCCTTATAGCATTATTCTACAGTACCATTCAAAAAGAAACGGCTCCCTACGACGACCGAAGCTTTATCGGGCTTAATATTACAGCTCCTGAAGGTGCTTCATACGAATACATGGAACGTTTTATGGGAGAAATAGAACAGCTAATTAAAGATTCTATTCCTGAAGAAAAAGTAAGCCTTGTTATAACAGCACCGGGATTTGGTTCGGCATCTGTAAACAGTGGGCGTGTAAGGATTGCGCTGAAAGAAGCGGAAGACAGGAAACGTTCGCAAAAAGAAATTGCAGCCGATCTTACCAAATGGACTAAGCGTTATGCCGAAGCTAAGACATCAGTGTCTGAGCAGCCAACTATCGCAGTAAACAGAAGAGGAGGCCCACCGATTCAATATATCATACAGGCACCTAACTTTGAAAAACTGCGTGAAAAGATCCCTGAATTTATGGATGAGGTAAGTAAAGACCCTACGTTCTCAATGACTGATGTGAACCTTAAATTCAACAAGCCGGAAATTAATATAACAATAGATCGTGAAAAGGCAGAAAGCCTTGGTGTATCGTTACTTGATATTGCACAAACACTACAACTGTCTTTAAGCGGACAGCGTTTCGGTTACTTTATGATGAATGGCAAGCAGTACCAGGTTATGGGGCAGTTTGAATTGAAAGACCGCAATGCACCTATAGATCTTACGTCTACATTCGTAAAAAGTAATACCGGGCAACTTATACAACTGGACAACTTAGTTTCGGTAGACGAACAAAGTAGCCCACCTCAGCTATACCATAATAACAGGTATATGTCGGCAACCGTTTCTGCAGGGCTTGCACCGGGTATGAGTATTAGTGATGGTATAGATGCTATGGAGCGTGCCAAAGTAAAAATACTTGATGATACGTTTACGACCGATCTTGGTGGCGAATCGCGTGACTTTGTAGAAAGTAGCTCGAACACATTATTTGCATTCGGACTGGCATTATTGCTTATCTACCTGATACTTGCCGGCCAGTTTGAAAGTTTTATAGATCCGTTTATTATTATCCTTACCGTACCAATGGCAGTTGCAGGAGCATTATTGTCGCTGTGGCTGTTTGGCCAGACGTGGAATATCTTCAGCCAGATAGGTACAATTATGCTTATTGGCCTTGTTACCAAAAATGGTATTCTTATCGTAGAATTCGCTAATCAGCTTCGCGAAGAAGGGAGGCCTAAATATGAAGCTATTATGGAAGCCGCAGAATCGCGCCTTCGTCCGATATTAATGACGAGTTTAGCTATTGCCCTTGGTGCACTGCCTATTGCAATGTCACTTGGTGCTGCATCTACCAGCCGTGTGGGAATGGGGGTTGTAATTGTGGGAGGAACAGTGTTTTCGCTTATCCTAACCTTATTTATTATCCCGGCCATTTATTTTATGTGGTCTAAGCCAAGAAAGCACCGTCCTGAATTTGATAACCTGGAAGATTAAAACCATTACTGTATGAGGTTTTGCCTGTATATTTTATGTAGCCTGTTTACTATTGGTGCTTCGGCGCAGGTAGTTCTTATACCCGAACAGGACTTGCTAACGCCTGAACAGGCGGTAGCTATTGCTCTCGAAAATAATTATGACATAAAGCTGTCTAAAAACGACCTGCTGGTAGATCAGCAAAACGTTAGCCTTGCTAATGCAGGATTGCTTCCGAATTTGTCCGGTACGTTTACCCAGAATAATAATATCCAAAATTCTAAGCAGGTACGTACTGATGGTACTATACAGGAGCTGAACAATGCCAAGAACAACAGCATGAGTTATGGCGTTAATCTTGGATGGACTATTTTTGATGGTTTCAGGATGTTTGCCCGTTATGATCAGTTAAAAGAACTGCGAAAACAGGGGGAAACCGAACTGAAGTTTATGGTGCTAACCCGCGTGAGCGATGTTATGACTACCTATTTTGACCTTGTCCAACAGCAGCAGATGCTAACCGCGCTTGATACTGCTATAGTAATATCAAAACAACGGGTTACCACTGCCGATAACAGGTTTAAAATTGGTAAAGCAGCTAAACTTGAAGTGCTTAATGCCCAGGTTGACCTTAATACCGACCAGACAAATTACCTTCGCCAGCGCGAGTCATACCAAAATACTAAGACCTATCTTAACGAGCTTATGGCGCGTAACCTTACGTTAGATTTTAAAGTAGTAGCAGAGGTAGCTATTGATGATAAATTAAAGCTGGGCGACCTGATGAACCTTGCATCAGGGCAAAACCCACAGATACAACTGGCACTTATTAATAAGCGTGTGGCAGAGCTCAACCTCAAACAGGTTAAGTCTACGCGCTACCCGCAAGTAGGGGTAAGTACAGGTTATATTTTTAATGAAAGTGAGTCCAGTCTTGGTTTTGCGAAATCTAATAACAGCCGTGGCCTTAATTACGGAATTTCTGCATCCATCAATATCTTCAATGGTTTTTTACAGAACAGGAACGAGAAGATCGCCAAAATACAAATTGATAACAGCCAGATTTTAATAGACCAGCAAACACAGACGGTAAATTCGCAGCTAATATCGGCATATCAAACCTACCTGACAAATCTGGAACTTGTAGAACTTGAAGCCAAAAATGAAGATATCGCGAGGCAAAATCTTGATATTACTTTAGAGAAATACCGTATAGGAACCATAACGCAACTTGAAGTTCGTACAGCTCAGCTTAACTATGTTAATGCGCGTACGCGTAACAGTTCGGCACAATATCAGGCTAAAATATCAGAGGTGTCACTAAAACAACTGGCCGGGAATATTACATTTTAATAGTTACACAGGCTGTTTAAACAGGTAGCGCATAACGATTAGAAATATACCAACAATTGTTGCTAAAGACGTTGTTATTAAAGTGATTATTACACTGTCTGATAAATAAAAACAAATCCAGTTATCCAGTGCAGTAAGTGTTACGATAAGAAGGACTGTGAATGTAAAAAATATCAGGAAAGTAAAAGTTCTTGCTGCGTATTTTTTTCTTTCGATCCTGTCCTGCTGCCTATCCTTAATTTCTTCATCAGGCAAAGAACTGTCCTGAGTAATCGAATTTAATCTCTCCTCATCAAGGGGGGTTTGCGATGAACTTCTTAGAAGCGAATCAAGTTGTCTTTGTCTGTTCATTTAAAAATTCGACTTCTAAATTATTAATAAACTTCATGTAATATTTTTTTATTAGCTCATCACTAATTATTTTATTTTCACTTGGAACATACGTTAGTGACCACGGTGTATTTCCTTCATGGGTAAGTGCTACCAATGCGCCACCGGATACATCTTTGTATAAATTCCATGCTAAGGCAACAATTTTTTTTAAATTATCATCCTGAAGGGTGGGAGCAATAAAATTAAGGTTATTATTTGGGTCGGTAGTTATTGATTGGGTCGTTATAGGTTGTGCCTGATATTGTTTAAACTCATGATATAATGATGGTACAACAGGACCAAGCTTCCAGGCCTCTATAGGTTCACTATAGGCCTTTTTATCAAGCAAAGCTAACGAGAAACCTTGTGCAATGTAGCACAACTTTGCTAATTGTAAATTGGTCAATTCTTTCCCGGATTCATTAGCAAGCTTCAAAAATTCATTTGCAACAGCATTTACACTTTCCATAGCTATCTAAAATTGATTTACACAAAGATAAGCTATTCTTCTTAAATTAAATCTGAGTGAAAATGGATGGTAATAAAAAAAACCTCCGATGTTGCCGGAGGTTTTAGTCTTTATAAGAAAGGTTATTAAAATACCAGTGTTTGTATTGAATGCGGAAGGCTTTCAACTTCTACAGCTTTACCTTCAATCCAAAGGTTGTAGGTAAGTTTCTCTTCACCTTTGTTCATAACGATAACGGCAACTTTGCCATCGGTGTTAACGAAACCAGTTGCACTGATAGCACTTCTGCTTGGAGAACACGCAATACGCTTAGCACCAGGGCGAACAAATTTAGAGAAGTGGCCAATATACCAGTATTCGCTGGTATACATGATCTCTCCTGTTTTTACATTCGCGTGAATTGGTGCAAAACAAAAGTTTTTAACGTGGTTAGGGCCTCCGTTCTCGTCAAGAAGAATATTCCAGTCGGTCCAGGCAACGATACCGTTGTTAAAGTCGTTTATAAGGTTAGTACCGTATAATTCTCCCAGTTTCCAGTCGTTGATCTTTTTAATATCAAACTTTTCTTTACAGCCTTCTGTGAAAATAAGGTTTGCTTCAGGATACGCTTCGTGAACCAGTTTAAGGTTGTCAAACATCTGTTCGCCGCCACTCCAGTTTTCATACCAGTGGTAACCAATACCCCAAACATATTTAGCGGCTTCTGGATCGTTAAGTACAGTGCTTGCCCTTTGGTACAGCATGTCACGGTTATGATCCCATGCAATGATCTTTTTACTGCCAAGGCCTTCTTTTTTCATTGTTGGGCCCAGGAAGTTTTTAAGAAAATCGCGTTCTTCCTCGCCTGTATAAATACAAGATTCCCATGTTTGTGTGGCCATTGGCTCGTTCTGGATAGAAATACCCCAAATAGGAATACCCTCTTTTTCATACGCCTTTATGAACTTCGTGTAATACGTAGCCCACGTCTGGAAATATTCCGGTTTAAGCTTACCGCCTTTAAGCATGTTATTATTATCTTTCATGAAAGCCGGAGGGCTCCACGGCGACGCATATAACGTAAGTTTACCGCCTGTAGCTGCAATAGCCTGTTTTATAAGCGGTATGCGGTATTGTTGGTCGTGTGATACATTAAACGATTTAAGCTCTTTGTCGCCTTCAGTAATGTAAGTATAGCTTCCGCTTGCAAAGTCACTGCTGTGAATAGTAGTCCTTGCAAGTGTGTACCCGATACCTTTGTTTACATCATAGTAAGCATCAAGAATTTCTTTCTGTTTGTCTTTAGGTATCTTACCAAAAGTTTCGGCAGAAGCATCTGTAATAGCGCCACCAATACCCATAACGGTCTGGAAGGTTTTGTTAGGATCTACAAATACAGAGATCTGTGTTTCCAGTGGCTGTTTTAGCTCTGTGAACGAAAGTGTAGCCGCAGCAGGCGCAAGCCTCTGATTGGTTTTTTCGGCAGTGGTATACACTGTCACCTTTTTGCTATCGGTAGCAAAAGGCTTCTTTTTTTGGCCCCAAAGCATACTGCCCGAAACCAAAAGGATTAATAATGGAATTTTTTTCATGAATAGATGTTTGGCCCTGAAGCCGTTTTGGATGTTTATTTTTGGAATAGGTATTAAAAACAAGTAAGCTTCTTAAGGCTTGCAATAGTTG
>Ga0265780_10011742_pt1 | contig 10334 bp, 8 predicted proteins | sample P1T30metagenome_FD_192432 | JGI IMG/M metagenome (GOLD analysis project Ga0265780, IMG submission 192432) | Plant litter microbial communities from East Loma Ridge, Irvine, California - P1 T30 | ecosystem: Environmental > Terrestrial > Plant litter > Unclassified | place: USA: California... | reverse complement strand
ACTCGCGCGGCCCCACCGTAACCCCTTCTGATTTTTCGTACAGCCACGACACGGTAAACGGGATCTCGATTGATCCTTTGGCCGGTATAGCAACGCCCGTTACGTGGGTCGTGAGCGGGTCGGACTGCAGGGCAACCGTGACGTATGCACTACGAATCATGTAGCCTGCTTTTGGCGGAAACGCGGGTTGGTTTACGCGGATCATGACGGCGCGTACATTGTAGGTGACTAGCCCCTTTGCCCCATTGGCTGGCGCTGATTTGGCTTTCGATAAAGGCAGCGTAATGGCCGACTGACTACCGCTCGTCTGACCGATAACGTTCCCTGCCTTGTCATAAAACACCAGTTTCAAGAGCGCAAATTCGCAGGGGTAAGGTCGCAGTTTGCCGTTCTGCATGGTGCAGGGCGGAAATTTCAGCGGTGGAATCTTGGGCTTACCAACAACGATGGTTGGGCTTTTGGGTTGCGTCAGCGTGGCCGAAACGGGTTTCTGCGCCTGCACCGATACGTAGCAAAATAGACAGAAAATGAGCAAACAGATAGCTTTCATGAGCGGATGGGGAGTGTAGAGAGTTGAGATACAAAAGTCAGTACGCTCCGCCTATTGCCCAATCAGTCATTGAGCCACCGGTTGGCAATTAGGGTACGGCTTGGGTTGATTCTGATAAACGCGAAAGCCGAACCTGTGACAAGTCCGGCTTTCGCGTCTGGCTATTTATCGATGACGGATCAGTCGATCCACATCACTTTTTCGTAAGCGATCTCATAATCGAGTTCCTGCAGGGGTGTCAAGCCAGTGAAGTGGCCGGTTTCATTCGTCTGCACGGCGTTCCAGCCGCCCGACGCGTCGCGCAGCAACAGCCGGTAGCCGTAGAGCGGATGGAGGGTTTTGCCGTCCGTGCGGTGGTCCCAGCCAGTTTGCAACTCAATGGCGAACGCGATCCGGTCCAGTACTTCGTCCATCTGGTTCACCAGACTGCCAATGCCATCCAGTTCTTCGATCCAGAGAACCAGCCCGTCGGTACCCCAGTCGAAATGGAGTTGATCGGGTGTCAGGGTTATGATTGACGCGTTCATAGGTTGTGTGTTTTGATGATCAGGCCATCAGACGCAGGCCAGTAGCAACGGTTGGCATGGGCGCTGGCTGCATTTCTTCGCGCCACTTACGCAGCCAGAAGCGGTATTTCTTCCGGCCGTAGTCGACAAACCCCGGAATTGACGTAGCGTCTACCGCAAACAGCCGGTGCGGACTTTGCTTCATAATGCCCACGAACACAAACCGGAACTGCCGGGTATTGGCCCAGTCGCGGCTGTCGGCGTTACGGAGGCTGTCCAGGTAAAAAGCGGCCTGCCGGTCGTAGTCATACGTATAGCAGGAGTCCAGAAACTGGGACTGGGTCCAGGCCGACGTTGTTTTGATGTCGATAATCAGCGCGTTCTGGCGCTTAGGACTGGTGTATAGCATGTCCATCCGGGCTTTACAGGCCAGACCCGTCGCGGGATCGGTCGATAAAACCACCCGCTCGCGTTCCGATAACCGCAGGTAACGCCGACAGAACGTGTCCTGCCGAATCGTTTCCATCAGTGTTGCGAGCTGTTTACTCTGGGCCGGTGCCAGCAGATCGGGACCAGCTAACATATCGGGTAGGAGTTGTTGCATGACCGCGCCAACACTCTCGGGTTCGAGCAGGTGCTGGTGGAACGTACGCCCAAAAACTTTGGCGCGTTCCATCCGCTGCTGCACAACCGGCAGGCTACCCCCGTAGCCCAGGTGTTCTTCTTTAAGCCGGGTCAGATCCGAGTTCGATATACGAGGTAACGCCCGATACATATCATCGGGAAAATGGGTTGATGGAAGCATAGAAAGAAGGAAGAAAGGGAGGAAAGGGAACGGTCCGCCATAGCGGGAAAGGAAAAGCCGACGAACAACTTTTTCCCCCATCCATCCTTTCCTCCTCTATTTTTACATTTCTCCAGCGGGGAGAAGCACCTGCGCGGTATCCTCTTCAGCCATGTTGGCGAAGGGGTTGTAGTAATTCATGGCGGTCTTGATGTTCGCAATGTCCGTCAGCGTTTCCTGACGAAAGATTTTGTTGTCCTGCGCAATCTGCTTCAATTCGGCCGTTTGCGTTTCATCACCCATCTTGTAGGTAAAGTTGGCGATGTAGTACACTCCTTTTGGCTGAATTTTCGTGTTTTCTTTTTTCTCCGCCGTGGCCGTAATCACGACGTCGGCCAGGGTCAGGTCGTCGTAGTAGAGCGGCTCGATCAGCCGGAAGATGTTATCGACCGAATAGCCGTGGAAGAGCAGGGCAGAAACGCAGTTTTTCTCGTCGATAAAGAAAATCTCCGCCCAGTTTTTGGTGCCCATGTTCAGGATGTTATCCGTGAAGATTCGCCAGGCAATAGGCTGGAAGGTGAGGGTACGTCCCAGCTTCTCGGCGCCGTTGATATTGAACACGCCCTCCTTGGCATCGAACCGGTATTGACGCGGGTGGCCCTCCAAATACTTGTACCGCCGGACAGCCACGTTACTGATCACCTCACCCGTCAACTCATCAATCTTTTGATACGGTTTCAAGGCGTTGTCGCTTTGAATTGTCGAAAGTTGGCTTTTGTTTTGTGTGTTCATTAGTATTTGTTGTTTACTGTTCAAGCAGGGGACCCGTTTTGCGGTCCCTTTTGCCTTTTTAAAGGGCCGTGTTTACTGACTTAAAATTACACAGTTTTGTGTAAAATACAAGCCCATTCAGCAAGTATTATCGATTGTTTTTACGTAATAGGGTGTAAAAAAGCGAAAAGGGAACGGTCCGCCGTAGCGTGATGGACGAAGGAAAGAAATGGCGAAAGAAGGGCAATGGAAGCTGGGATAGGAAAGCTCACGTAGAATTTATTCCTGCCCGGCGGCCTGGTCCGTTTTTCTTTTTTCTTATTCAGCCACCTTTCTTCCATCTTCTCCATCCCACTACGGCAAACCGTTCCCTTTCCTTCTCTAAAATATGATCGAAGACCGGCTCCAGCAACTTATTGACGCGCTTAATATCAGCGTTCTTGAATTTGCCCGGCAGCTGGGGGAGCGTCGGGGAGAGAAAGTGTACCATATTCTGCACGGTCGGTTAAAGCCGCGCTACGATACGCTCGAGAAAATTCTGGTGGTGTATCCGCAGGTCAATGGCGACTGGCTGCTGCGGGGCGAGGGCCTGATGTTCAAGACGCTGAATTCGCCGTCGGCGGCCATCACGACGGAGGAGCGGTTGCAGAATATGGAGTTTCTGCTCTTTCAACTGACCCAGCGAATGGAACTGCTGCAACAAACGAACGATCAGCTGTTGGCCGAACTCGCAGCCATGCGGGAAGCCGGGCTACGATAAGCTGGGTTACGGCAAGCCATCCCGGAGAATATATCCTGGAGAAAAACCCGGAGAGACAAATAAAACAACCCTTGTGTCTGCGAAGTTATATTGCGAAAAACCACTTAACGCTATGGCGACTACATCACCATTTGACCCAGATAAAGTTGACGCTGAGTTCTATTCGAAAGATCCGGAACAACACGGCGATTCAGATTACGGCCGCGTATCGGAAGGCGTAGGTACCAACGAAGCAACAACTTCCGGGATGGACATGGAGGCCAGTCAGGAAGAAGACATAAAAGCCACCCGCGAGAGCCACATTGGTGAGGGAAACCCCGAGGAGCCACGCGGTGAAAAATACGGGACAACCCAGGCCTGGGACGTTGACGCCGACTCTATTGCCGATCAGGACGTACCGAAAGGTAAAATGATGAGCGATGAGGCTAACGCCAAACTGGAACAGATTGCTGACAACCCATCGGATGACGCACTGTTCCACCGAGCGAGTGCGACCTACCTGGAAGAAGGCGATAATCCGAACGAAGGGTATGATCCGCATCACAAAGGGTATGATAGCGACGCAAAAGACGAAGCTAAATAGAGTACTTTTCTCGGTGAAAAAGCGACTGGACAGGTGTCCAGTCGCTTTTTTTGTAGTAGGTCGACAGAGTTATTTACTTTTGTGTAACGACTTTGCCTGATCGGTGTTTTGCCGGGGGCAGTCAATCAATCAGGTCAGTACGTATTTCCAGCTAGTATTTTGCTTATTGAAACCCGTGCCTATGCCCGGGCGGGCCTGTTAGGCAACCCGTCCGATGGCTTTAACGGCAAAACGATCGCGATCTCCGTGCGTAATTTTGGCGCATCCGTTACGTTGTACCCATCGCCCGAACTCAACATCGAGCCACAGCCACAGGACACAAACACGTTTCGCAGCCTGTATCACCTGCGCGATGCGGTGGCTACGCTGGGGTATCATGGTGGTGTGCCCCTGCTGAAAGCGGCCATCAAGAAATTTGCCGAATACTGCGAAACTGAGCAGATCCGGCTGCCCAACCGAAACTTTTCGATCCGCTACAGCACGTCTATTCCGCGACAGGTTGGCCTGTCGGGGTCGAGTGCCATTATTGTGGCGACTTTCCGGGCGTTGATGCAATTCTATAACATCGAGATTCCCCTGCCGGTATTACCTAATCTGGTGCTGGCCACCGAAGCCGAGGAGCTGGGTATCACGGCGGGATTACAGGACCGGGTCATTCAATGTTACGAAGGCTGTGTGTACATGAATTTCGACAAGGCAGTGATGGCGCGCCAGGGATACGGGGAGTATGAGCCACTCGACGCTGGACTGCTGCCCAGGCTGTACATTGCTTATAACACCGATCTGGGAAAACAGTCGGGCCGGGTACATAACGACGTTCGGGGACGCTGGCTCAAAGGCGAACCCCTGGTAATCGATACCATGAACGCCATTGCAGACGTAGCCCGGCAGGGACGGGACGCCCTGTTTCAACAGGATACCGATGCTCTCAACGAACTGGTAAACCGAAACTACGACCTGCGCACCCAGATCTACGCCATCAGCGAACGCAACCAGAGCCTGATCGACACCGCGCGCGCCTGTGGCGCATCGGCTTCCTTCACCGGCTCGGGCGGGTCCATCATTGGCCTCTACCGCGACGACGCCATGCTGAACCGGCTCTACGTCGAACTCAAGAAAATCAACGCCCGTGTCATCAAGCCATACGTAGTTTAAAGAGTGAAAGAGCGAATAGCTAGATCATTTTTTCGCTCTTTCACTCTTTCGTTCTTTCATTCTTTATGATTAAAAAAGCCGTTATTCCTGCTGCCGGGCTCGGTACCCGGTTTCTGCCTGCTACCAAGGCGCAACCCAAAGAGATGCTGCCGATCATCGACCGCCCCACGATTCAGTACGTCGTGCAGGAAGCCGTTGATTCGGGCATTGAAGACATTCTGATTATTACCGGTAAAGGCAAACGCACCATCGAAGACCATTTCGACCGGAACTTCGAGCTGGAAACCCGGCTGGAAGAAAAAGAGGATCAACTCCTGCTGGACGAGATGCGTCGATTATCGGACATGGCGAACCTGCACTACGTTCGTCAGCGCGAACTGAATGGCCTGGGCGACGCGATTCGCTACGCTCGTCATCACGTAGGCAACGAACCGTTTGCGGTGTTGCTGGGCGATACAATCATGGACTCGGTCATTCCGGTAACGCAGCAACTGATCGATACGTACCAACAATACGGCTGCTCGGTGATTGCCGTTGAGGAAGTGCCGCAGGACAAGGTGAACCGCTACGGCATCGTGGGGGGGAAGTCCCTGAGCGACCGGATTATGGAGCTCACTACCCTGGTTGAAAAGCCAGCTGTGTCCGAAGCACCATCCAATCTGGCTATCGCGGGACGCTACATCCTGACACCCGAGATTTTCGCCATGCTGGAGAAGACGCCTGTGGGAAAGAACAACGAAATTCAGCTGACGGATGCTATGCTGCTGCTGCTCAAACGCGAAAACCTCTACGCGCACCGCATCGAAGGCAAGCGCCACGACATCGGCAACAAGCTCGACTTCCTGAAAACAACCGTCGAATTTGCCCTCAAACGACCCGAATTCGCCGATAAGTTCCGGGCATTTCTGGAAGAAATACTACGTAACGGATAAAGAAAGAGGGCCAGTGATGGCCCTCTTTCTTTATGAGATTTCTGTAGATGCAAGCAGAGATTTAGTCAAGAGAGTAAGTCAATAACTGCGCATACCCAGGTTTTTTTGAAACCCCAACCAGAACATAAATCGTATTGCCAGCTTCATCCAGGACAAAATTATTGATACCAGACGTACTCAATCGTACGCTCCCGGCGGGTGCCAATGGCTGAACGGCTAACTTGCCGTTACGGAAGCTCATTCGCGTGGTAGCGGCATCATTGAATACGTAATCAGTACCCATCGAACGAAATAAACGCTTGAATGTCAATGGTTCAGGTGTTGGTTCTGTAGCGATTACGGTCTGCTCCTTTAACTTAAGGTTCGAATCAAATCTCAGCACAAACAGATCGCCGTAATACCGATCCGAATCTGCTCCTCTTGCTGGAAGCGAAGCCGCTGGTGCCGACTGGCTGGTCATCTGATTGAGCCGGCTAGCATAACCCATTAGGCGAGATGCAGTCGTTGATGCAGATGGAGTAGAGGCCTGCTCACGGACTAATGGCGCGTCAACCTGGCGCTGTAAGATAACCCAAGTATCTCCGTTGGCCTCAGAAAAGGAATCGATATACTGACTGCCGAAAAAATTCATCCACCCAGTACGTTCTCCACCGTTTACACTACCAATGGCTTTTGAAAGATCTGTGATGTCGCCACTTGGCAGACTACTGATCAGCGTTGCCTTACCTGATTTATCAAAGAGCCAGGTCTCTTCAACAGGCTTAAGAAGTTTCTGCTGGTTGGTGCTGAAAACCAGTAACTGCTCTCCTTTGCGTAACGCGTATGTTGGCATTGCAGCCCGAACGCTACTGCCTCCTGTTGTCCATTCAAACTGGCTCCAGATATCACCCTGTTCGTTTGTTGCAATAACCGAGACGTGATTTTCTTCTGGATCGCGCGCTTCTTTCTTGCCGGGGCCATCACCAAAAAGGGTCAGCGTACCAACGGGCTTACCCGAAAGATCATGAATCGGGAGACGGGTACTGAACGAACGATTGAACGGAAAATTAACTGGCTGGTCTTTAACGAGGGTTCCGGTACTATCAAATGTTAACAGGCTTACCTGCCGGGACGAGGCATTTTTATCACCCTCCACAAATCGGGTAGCAACACCCTCAAATCGATCAGGAGCCAGCGTAATGACACGTCCCTTTTTCCACGGCATCGGGCTGTCGATAGGAATGTAGCGGAGTAACTTCTGGACGTACTGTTCCTTTTTAGGAGTTGTTTCTTCTAACTGAGTAACTGGCTGGCCACGAGTAGGGTCAATTACGCGAGTAAGGCTCCGATAACGGGGATAAAGACTGTAGTTCGCATAATTTAACCCTGCTCCTGTAGCGCCAAAAGCCATCTGCTTGATCTGCCGACCCGTATGGCTTGGTAGTGTAGTAGTAAGCTGGTCATAATTACCGCTGAATGGTAAGCGCAGGGGGCCGTCTTTGGCGTTTGTTCCCCAAACAGCCCAGTCAACTGGCGTAGCGGGGTCTAGTTTTACGCGAGGATTTGGTGGGCTGAAAACTGTTCCCTCTCCTGATTCGTTCTGGGCGTTAACCGTTGATTTGTATAGGTAGACGCCAGATGGCGATACCTCGGCCCCGCGCATCTTGGCGGGGTCCGTTTTGGGTGCTACACGCCCGGCAATGGGCATAAGCGTTTGGTACTGTACCTGTGATCCTGACTCTCCCGAACTCAGGCTAAGAGAAATCAGTTCGATGGGGTAGGGAGGCATGGCAAAATCGGTCAACCGAATTTCTTTACTGCTGACCGGTTTCTGAGCATAGGAAGTGGTGAAAATAATACTGCTGGATAGCAGCAATACTGGTAAGCGTAGGCGGTAATGGTTGTGCATAGATGATTACTTGGTAAGTAGATAAAAGAAACTGATTTGGTAAAGCATTGATGGCAACAGACTCCCCAAGTGTATAGTCACTCGGGGAGTAAAAGAGATAGTAAGCAGATGTCCGGTTTACGCCCGACTTTATTTCCTATCGTTGTCGAACTGTGATACTGGCTTCGTCGTCTTCACCTTTGTCATAGCCATTACCGGGCGTCGAATCTGGATCGGTCCCGGCTACATCGCTGATCTGGCTTCGCAGAACGTTGTTCGTGCTGCCAACGCGTAACGACAGACTAATCGTCGCTGATTTTCCGGGAGGTAATTGGTTGATGTACCCTTTAATCGTTTGGCCGTTTACCACCAGCCCGTCGGCGCTGGCCAATTGCCAGCTATCAGGTAACTGCGTCTGTACCTCAATCGACGACGCTGCTGAACCACCCCGGTTGCTGACCTGAAGCGTAACGGTGATAACGTCACCAGCCTTTGGCGAGAGGGCGTTCGTACTCATTGTCAGACTGAGATCAGCGGTATTCGCGTCGGCGACGGGCTGATTACTGGCCAGCTTTGGCAGGACTATTTTATCTGGATTGGCCGATGCCAGCAGTGGCCCCGACTGGCTAGCTGTGCGAAGGTCGATCGTAGCGGCATCGTCTTCGCCATCGCCGGTGCCGGAGTTGGGTTGAGAATCTAGATCGGGCGTCTGGCAGGCGGTGACCTGCGCGGCCGTAGCGAATGTACCCGGTTGGGTTACCCGAGTCCGGAACTGAATCCGGGTCAGGCCATTGATTGCAACCGCACCGGCATCGGCCCGCACTACGCCGTCGCTGAACGTAACACCGGGCGACAAGGCCTCGACAAAGATAAGTCCTGTTGGCAGTCGGCTGGCAACCTGAACGCCCGTAGCATCGTTAGCACCTTCGTTTGTCAGGATTAGTGAATACGTAACAACATCGCCAACGTTGGGCGTCCGGTTATTAACCATCATGTTGAGCGCCAGATCGGCACTACCATTAGCCACCGATACCGTCGATGAACCCGATACCGAACCGGTACCACAGCCGTTGGTTACCGACGCCAGGCTGTAAGTCGTGGTGCTGGCAGGCGTTACGGCCAGCATATACGGATTCTGGTACGTGTTCTGCACCGACTGGCCATTGGACAGCGTAAACGACCACGGCGCTACACCGGTAAAGGCAACGGGTAACTGGGCTGGTTTCCCCGCGCTGACGAGGACGTTGCCCGCCAGCCGGGCGGTGGTGGGTTCGCCAATAGTAATTTGCACCGGGTCAGATTCTGCCTCACAACTATTGCTGAGTTTTATTACTGCTGAATACAACCCTGATTCAGTTGCGTAAAACAAATTATACGTTGGAGTAGAAATTGGAATACCATTCCGCTTCCACTGAAACGGACTTGTACTAGCAGCAGCAGCGGACAATGGAACACTTCGATCTTTACAAATAGAGACTGCATCAGATACTCTAACAATTGGCTTTGACACTTTGCCAACTGTAATAAATAGACCTTTTGATATTCCCTGGCAGGAGCCACTCGTAATACGTAATGTGTATAGACCTGTTTGTATGGCGCTATAAGCTGAACTGGTAGCACCAGGAATAACAACGCCATCTTTTATCCATTGGTATTGGTAACTGCTTTGTGCGTACTCACTATTCTGAGTTAAAAAAACATTGGTACAATTTTCAGTTATGTTGTTGAGCGGAGCTATTCTAGGTTGTATCTGATTGCCGAATGTGAGCCCTACTGGTGCTGAAGTAGCCGCACAGGTACCTGTTCCCGTTCGAACCGTATATTGACCAGAGGTAGTGGCATTGTAATAGAAGTTTGTCGCTCCGGCAATATCAACGCCATCTTTTTGCCACTGATTTGATAGGCTGTATGGTCGGGCGATAAGCTGACGGGACTCGCCGGAACAGGCGAGCGAACTAGACGAATTTTTATCAATTGTTGGTATCAGCGCACTAGCAGACCGAATAAGAATTGAATTACTTCTAGCCTCGCACGATCCCTGACGAATAGACAGTGTGTACAGACCGGCTTCATAGACGTAATAGTAATTAGTGGTGGCGTACAAAATTGCCATTCCATCCTTATACCATTGATAGGTGTAAGGGTCTGGCAGAGTGAGTGTTGAGTTAGATATGTACTCTGCATTAGACAAGTAAATAGAGTTTCCTGAACAAATCAACGTGTCGCCTGGGGAGGGTGGGACAATACAAACCGGGAGCGCACGACCAAACTGAAAAAAGGATTCGCTTGAGGTATTCGAACAACTACGATCAACGAATCGATGTGTGTAAGTTCCAGTTTGATTGATTGTTAGCGAGTAACTGGTTGCTCCTGCAATGTCAACTCCATCACGTGCCCATTGATAGGTTGCTGACTCGCCAACGTAA
>Ga0265780_10011741_pt1 | contig 10335 bp, 9 predicted proteins | sample P1T30metagenome_FD_192432 | JGI IMG/M metagenome (GOLD analysis project Ga0265780, IMG submission 192432) | Plant litter microbial communities from East Loma Ridge, Irvine, California - P1 T30 | ecosystem: Environmental > Terrestrial > Plant litter > Unclassified | place: USA: California... | reverse complement strand
TATTCGAGCCGCTAAGCACTAGCGTGGGCGGCCGTTGGGCCGCCCACGCTAGGTTGTCGGGCCGAAAAGTGTACTTTTGCTTTTCCAATGGCCCAGCAAAATGAGCTAAACTTACGTGCTGGCGGGATTACTTTTCGTCGCTTATGCCTAAAGTTCGCCGTTCTGCTTGGTTTTTAGCTTTGGCGAGCCTTTGCTGGCTGGTGCTGCTGCTGAGTACGCTGAGCCGGGGCCAACCTATTGCGGGCCTACCCGCCAACTGGCCGCGCTGGGTACTGCTGCTAGCCCAGGGAGGCTTTGCGGCGTCGGTATTTATGTACGCCCGGCTCCAGCCCGAGCCATTGGCTGGCCAAAATTTCATAGGGCTGCTGCGGCGGCTTTTCCTGCGCGGCCTAGGGCTGACGCTTGGCCTGGGCGCGCTCGTGGGCATCGAGCAGCTAACCAGCCACCACACGCTGGCCCTACCCGGCAATACTACCACCGCGGTAGTATACACGGTGGCGCTGGCCCTATTTATGGTGTTCTTGGCCCAAACGCTCTACACGTGGCGCTCGCTGGTCAACTTTCGGGGCGGGGCTAAGCTGCGCCGCGAATGGGTAGTGTTTGAGGTGCTGTTGGGCCTGACTTTGCTATTGCAGCTCTTTAGCTGGCACATTCCCGACGGGGTGCGCCTGGGTAGCGGCATTGTGCTGGGTTTATTTGGCATTTACCTGAGTGGCCATCAGCGCTGGATAGCTTATTTATCGCTGGGAGAAAAGTGGCAAGCCATTCTCTTGCAGCTGGGGGTGCTGGGCCTCACCGTCTTTTTTCTGCTCTACCTGCGCGGCGCCCAAACCGACCCCGTGCTACTAGTGCCAGCCACGCAGTCGTCGTTCTTGGTTTTCAACTCCTTTTTCGCGACTTTCTACGCGCTGGCGGGTTTGATGATTACGCTCTTTAACCTGCCCGTGGCGAAGGTTTTTGAGGAGCGCCGCGCCGAAATTATGAGCTTGCAGCAGCTAAGCCAGATTATTCAGCGCGGCCAGTCTACCCCCGAAATTTATCAGATACTATTCAATTCGGCTATTCAAACCAGCAAGGCTGATGCAGGCGCGCTGCTGCCACCCAGGGGGGTAGTAGGCAGTGCGCTGCCAGCTCCGCTGCTGCACCACCTGGCCCCTGCCGACCTGGATGCCATAACCGCAGTGCTGGTGCCCACACCGGGCACTAATCACCTGCCCGAAATAGTCGAAAACGACCTTCATCGCTCGCAGCGCATTAAGGACCTTCCGGGCGTGTATGGCTCGGTAGCCGTGCTGCCCCTGCACAATACCGCGCACGACTACGGCACGCTGGTGCTGCTCAGCCACGAGCCATTCACCTTCGACTCGGAGGTGCTGAGCATCCTGCACGCCTTCACGGCCCAAACAGTACTGAGCTTCGAGAACTTGCAGCTAGCCCAGGAAGCCCTCAACAACCAGCGCACCCAGGATGAGCTGCGCATCGCGGCCCTGGTGCAGGAGCGCCTCATTCCGCGCCAGCTGCCTACCGACGACTGGTTTGAGGTGGCTACCTACGCCCAGGCGGCCAAGGAAGTCGGCGGCGATTTTTATGATTTTCTGCACTTGCCGGGCCAGAAGCTGGCCGTGCTTATCGGCGACGTGTCGGGCAAGGGGGTGACGGCCGCCTTTCACACGGCGCAGATGAAGGGCATCTTCCACGCCCTCATGCAGGCCAACCCCTTGGCCAAGAAGGAGCGCGACCGCTACCCCGACCCGCACCGCTTTATGGTGCAGGCCAATGAGGCGCTCACGCACTGCCTGGAGCGCTCCTCGTTTATCACCGCTGCATTCTATTTAATTGATTATCAAGCTGGTGGCTTTAGCTTTGCCCGCGCTGGGCATTGCCACACGCTGTACTACCACTCTATTCAGGAGGAGGTCAGCTACTTCCGCACCGAGGGGCTAGGGCTGGGCATCATCCGCAATGCCGGATACGAAAAGCACGTAAAGACCCAGTTTTGGGACTACAACCCCGGCGACGTGATGGTCATTTATACCGATGGCATTGTGGAGGCGCGCGATGGCGACGGCAACGAGTATGGGGAGGAGCGCCTGCGCCAGATGCTGGAAACCTGCTTTTACCAAACGGCCGCCGAGATTAATGAGGAACTGCGCCACGATGTGCAGGAGTTTAGCCGGGGCCAGCCCTTGCACGATGACCAGACGCTGCTGGTCATAAAGTTTAAGGCGGCCCAACCCCACGCCTAGCCCTACGTATGGGCCCTACCATGAAAGTAACTACGCACCCCACCGCTGATACGCTCACCCTCGTTCTTGACGGCGAGCTAGATGCCTCTTCCGCCGTTGTGCTCGATGCTGAGCTCAACAAACCCGAGATTGTAAACTATAAGAAGGTACTCATTGATTGCCAACGCCTGAGCTACATCTCCTCGGCGGGCTTGGGCGTCTTTATCTCCCACTTGCAGCGCCTGCAAGACTCCGACGTGAAATTGGTATTCTTCAACATGCAAGAGAAGGTGTTCAACGTATTTGAGATTCTGGGTCTCGACTCGTTGATGAATATTGTTCCTACTCAGGAAGAAGCCCAAGCCGCGTAGTTTAATTATGGGTTATGAGTCTGCTGACCGAGCATTTTCTAATTCAGAATTCATAACTCATAATTTATAATTCCCTCCCATGACCAGCCATCTCCGCATTCAGTGTTCGCGCCAAAACCTCCAGCAGGTGCGCGACTTTGTGCGCGAGTTTCTGCTGGCTGGTCAGAGCAGCGAGCTGATAGTAAACCAGGTAGTACTGGCAGTAGATGAGGTAGTTGCCAACTTTATCATTCACGCTAATGGGGAGGATATCAACCAGTTTCTGGACTTGCAGTTGGCCCTCATTGAGCAGCGCCTCGATGTAGAAATTGAAGATTACGGCGCTACCATCTTCGCGCCGAGCACGGTAGCCCCCAACCCCGACCTACGCGAGTACATCCGGCAGGGCCGCAAAGGGGGCATGGGCATGGCGCTGGTATCGCGCATCATGGACCATGTCGAGTTTTTTGAGCGCGACGCCCACACCGTGTGCCACCTGAGCAAAGTGCTGGCCAAGTGAGGGTATAGCAAGAATAAAGCTAGGGAGAAAGTGCGGAGGGAATAAGGCGAAAAGCGCATCAGCTTGTTTGCTTTGCCCCTTCCGCACTTTCTCCCTTTTTTTGCTGACTTGCCCACTTGCACTGAACGCGCTTTTTTCTTCGTAAAATTGCACCAGCATTGTGCCCAATGCGTTGGGAGCTGTCTTTTGACGCGTATGGGCTGATTCCGCTCGTTTTTTCTATGCAATTACGCCTTCCGCTGGCTGGCGCCGCCGCCGCCACGCTTCTACAGCTGGCCGCCTGCCAAACCAGCAAACCCACGGCTACTACCACGCCCCTGACTGGCAATGCCGCCCCGGCCGCCAGTGGCCCGGCCATCGAAACCTTGGGCTCATTCCCGGTGCCGGCCAGTGAGTTTGCTTACGTTTATAAGAAAAACAACAGTACGGCGGCCGACTACAGCACCCGCCAAAGTGTGACGGACTACCTCACGCTGTACACCAACTTCCGCCTCAAAGTACTTGATGCTGAGAAGCAAGGCCTCGATACTACCCGCGCGTTCAACCGTGAGCTTGAAGGCTACCGCCAGCAATTGGCCCAGCCCTACCTCACCGAGAAAGGCGTAACTGACCAGCTAGTGCGCGAGGCCTACAGCCGCATGAGCCAGGAGGTCAATGCTTCGCACATTCTCATTCGGGTAGCCCCCGATGCTAGCCCGGCCGACACGCTGGCCGCTTACCAGAAGGTAGTGGCCCTGCGCCAGCGCGTGGTTGGTGGGGAGGACTTTACTACCGTGGCCCGCACTACCAGCGAAGACCCTTCGGCCAAGGAAAACGGCGGCAAGCTCGGCTATTTCACGGCCATGCAGATGGTGTATCCGTTTGAGAACGCTGCCTACGCCACGCCCGTGGGCCAGGTGAGCCAACCCATCCGCACGCGCTTCGGCTACCATATCATTAAGGTGAATGACCGCCGCCCGGCGCAGGGCGAGATTAAAGTGGCCCACCTGATGGTACGCATCACGCCGCAGGCCCCCAAGGCCGACTCGGCCACCGCCCACAAGAAAATAAACGAGCTTTACGGTCGCCTGCGCAAGGGCGAGGACTGGAACAAGCTCGTAGCCCAGTTTTCGGAAGACCCCGGCTCGGCCCCAAATGGCGGCGAGCTGCCGCCCTTCGGCACTGGCCGCATGATTCCGTCGTTTGAGGAAACGGCTTTCAAGCTGCAAAAACCTGGTGAAATAGCGCCGCCGGTGCAAACGCCCTACGGCTGGCACATCATCAAGCTGGTGGAAAAGCAGCCCGTGCCGGACTTTACGGCGATGGAGGCGACCCTGAAAAGCAAGGTGGCTAAAGACTCGCGCTCGGAGCTGAACCGGACGGCCTTCCTCAAGCGCATTCGCCAGGAAGACCAGTTTATGGAAATTCCGGCCTCGAAAGCAATGGCCTTCAGCCAAGCCGATACCGCCCTGGTGCACGGCCGCTTCAAGTTTAACCCCGCTACCATGACGGCCAGCGGCGGCAAAGCCTCGAAGGCCACTACAAAAGCCGGCGGCGACAAGCTGCCGCTGTTCACCATCAAGGGTAAGCCCTACCTGGTGAGCGACTTCCTGACCTTTGTGCAGCAAAACCAGCGCCCGCGCCCTACGGCCGAGCCTGCGTTTGCCATGCAGCAGCTCTACGACCAATACGTGGACCAGAGCCTGACTGAGTTTGAGCGCAACAGCCTCGATACCAAGTATGAGGACTACCGCATGCTGGTAAAAGAATACCGCGATGGCATCCTGCTGTTCCAGCTCATGGACCAGAAAGTGTGGACCAAAGCCATCGAAGACACGGCCGGCCTGAAGAAATTCTTCCAAGCCAACCAAGCCAACTATCAGTTTGGCCAGCGGGTACGGGGCACGGTTATCTCGGCTGCTACGCCGCAGCTGCTGGCCCGCGCCCAGCGCGAGTTGGCTACGCGCCGCTATCCGGTGGCGGGCCGCACGGGCTCGGTGCTGGTGCATTTCAAGCCCGGCACGGCCACGCTGGCCGGCGCCAACGGCTCGGCGGCGCTCGACGACCTTGCCAAGCGCCTGAACGCTGACACAACTCTAACCGCCACGGTAGCCGGCCACATCAAGCGCGGCGAAAGCCCGGCGCTGGCCCGGCAGCGCGCCACGGCCGCCATCGCCTACCTCGTGAAGACCGGTAAGGTGGCCCGCCTTCAGCTGGCACCGGCTACTGCGCCGGCCGTTACGCCCGATGGCGATACCCGCTTCACGCTGTATAGCACGGCTACCAGTGCCCTCGAAGCCAGCCTGAATGCCCAAAATCCGCTGGCGGTGCAAATTCAGCAGCGCACCTTCCAGAAGGGCGATAATAAGGTGATGGACGACTACCTGACGCGCCCGGCTGGCACCTACACTACCCAGCGCGATGGCCGCTACTACGCCGTGCTAGTCAACCAGGCACTGCCCGCCGGCCCCAAGGCCCTGAGCGACGCCCGCGGCCAGGCTACCAGCGACTACCAGACCTACCTGGAAAAGCAGTGGATAGAGCAGCTGCGCCAGCAGTACCCGGTGAAGGTAAACGAACCAGAAGTAAACAAGCTGATTACCAAGTAGCCGTTCTAAAAACCAGCCGTAACGGCTGGTTTTTGGGCTGTTGCGGATTTTTCTTATTGCGCTTGCGCGTTATTGCCGCACTGCCGGCAACCTTTCGCCCTTGCGGCGGCTCTCTACTCTATGCAACTTATCCTTAAGCGTCTGCCGACGCTCGCTATTCTAGCGCTATTTTCTCTCCTGGCGATGCCGCAAGCTAGTCATGCTCAGCTAGGTATCAGCCGCCCGCGTGGGCAAGAGCTGGTCGATGGCATTGCGGTGAAAGTAGACAACCAAATTGTGCTGCGCTCGGACGTGGACAATATCATGGCGCAGGAAATGGCCCGTGCCCAGGGTAAGCCCCTGCCGCCCGACTTGCGCTGCAAAATCCTGCAAAGCCTGGTGCTAAACCGCCTCATGCTGGCTCGCGCCGAAGTTGACTCCGTAACCGTAACCGACCAGCAAGTAAACTCGGAGCTAGACCGCCGCATGGCTTACTTCGTGCAGCAGGTAGGGTCTGAAAAAAAGCTGGAGGAGCTGTATAGCAAGTCAGTCCGGTCTCTCAAGGAGGACCTGCGCGGCCAGGTTCACGACCAGCTAGTGCAGCAGAAAATGCAGGAGCAGATTGCTGGCAAAGTCACCGTGACGCCCCGCGAGGTGAAGGAGTACTTCGACAAAGTACCCAAAGACAGCATTCCTTACTTCTCTACCGAAGTTGAAGTAGGCCAGATAGTTATTCCGGCCCAGGTGAATGACGCTGCCAAGCAGGCCGCCATCGCTAAGCTCAACGAGCTGCGCGCCCGCATCATCGCCGGCGAGAAGTTTGAAACGCTGGCTAAGGAATTTTCGCAAGACCCCGGCTCGGCCGTGGAAGGCGGCTACTTGGGCTTTTTCAAGCGCGGCGAGCTAGTGCCGCCCTACGAGGCTGCGGCGCGCAAGCTAGAGCCCGGCCAGCTGTCGCCGGTGGTAGAGTCGCAATTCGGCTTTCACCTTATTCAGCTTATCGAGCGCAAAGGTGAGTCGTACTCTACCCGCCACATCTTGCTCAAGCCCGAAACCGGCACTACCGATGTAAGCGTTTCGGCTGCCAAGCTGGCCCGCATTCGTCGCCAGATTCTGAACGACAGCATTTCTTTCGCCAAAGCCGCCAAGGACTTCAGTGAAGACAAACAAACGGCCGCCAACGGAGGCCTGCTGCCTAATCGCCAGGATGGCGGCTCGCGCATTCCCATCGACAAGATTGACCCGGCTATCTTCTTCACCATCGACACGATGAAAGTGGGCCACATCACGCCGCCCATGCCCTACCGCACCGACGATGGCAAGGACGCCATGCGGATTCTCTACCTCAAGTCAAACACCGCGCCCCACCAAGCCAACCTGACTGACGACTACCAGAAGATTTCGCAAGCCGCGCTGGCCCAGAAGAAAAACAAAGCGCTGGACGAGTGGTACGAAAAAAACCGCAGCACGGTGTACCTAGAAGTCGCACCCGAATACGAGTCGTGCAAAGTACTGACTGCCAGCACTGAGTAAATACTTATTGTCATGCTGGGCTTGTTGAAGCATCTTGGCTGGAAACGTGAGGAAGGCATTCCGACCGTACCAATTAGCCAATGTGCTCTGCAAGCTCAGCATGATTTTTTATTGTTGTAAGCTAATTCTAATGGCTCAATTTCAAAACGATAAAGAAGCTGCCGATTCTCTGACGCGCGCCTACCAGCAGTTGCGGCAGGAAATAGGCAAGGTGATAGTGGGCCAGGAGGAGGTTGTGCGGCTGGTACTCACGGCCGTGTTTGCGCAGGGCCATTGCCTGCTGGTAGGCGTGCCCGGCCTGGCCAAAACGCTACTCATCCAAACTATTGCCGACTCGCTCGACCTGTCGTTCAACCGCATTCAGTTTACGCCTGACTTGATGCCCTCCGACATCGTGGGCTCGGAGACGCTGACGCAGCAGCGTGATTTTCAATTCGTAAAAGGCCCGATATTCTCTAATATCATCTTGGCCGACGAAATCAACCGCACGCCGCCCAAAACCCAGGCTGCCCTGCTCGAAAGCATGCAGGAATACGCCGTGACGGTAGCCGGGCAGCGCTACCCGCTATCGCGCCCGTTTTTTGTGCTGGCTACCCAAAACCCCATCGAGCAGGAAGGCACCTACCCCCTACCCGAGGCGCAGCTCGACCGCTTTATGTTCAACATTGAGCTGGGCTACCCGAGCTATCAGGAGGAGCTGAACATCGTGAAGAACACCACTTCCGACCGCAAGCCTACGGTAAGCAAAGTGCTGCATTCGGATGATATTCAGGCCTATCAGGCTTTGGTGCGCCGCGTGCCGGTAGCCGACAACGTGGTAGAATACGCCGTGGGCTTGGTGCACAAAACCCGCCCGCAAGGCGAGCGCGCCGCCCCCCGCGCCAAGCAGCTGCTAGAGTGGGGCGCTGGCCCCCGCGCCAGCCAGTACCTCATCGTAGCGGCCAAGTGCAACGCGCTCCTCAGCGGCAAGTATTCGCCCGATATTGAAGACGTGCGCGCCGTAGCTTTGCCCATCTTGCGCCACCGCCTCGTGCGCAATTTCAAGGCTGAAGCTGAAGGCATCAGTATCGAGCAGATTATAAAAGAACTTTTGTGAGTTATGAATTATGAATTATAAGTTTTGAGCTGGCATTTCAGCTCGTAAGCACCTAATTCATAGCTCATAACTTCTAACCCATAACTCAACAAAGTTGGAAGCCCAAGCCTACTACCAGCAATTTGAGCGCAACGTGCGCATCATCCTCGATGCCCTGGCCGCCGGCCTCGACCTGCGCACCACCTCGCTCGAAACCAGCCTACCGCTCGAAGTTTACGTGCTTTGTGAAGTGCTGAACCAAGGTGCAGGCGAGCATTTCACACTTTCGGCCACGGGCGTGGCCCGGCTAGCCGAGTTTCAGCAGCAGTTTATGCGCCACGAGGAACAGACGCTCGCCGCCATGCAACGCGTGCTGGCCGATAAGCACGCCATCATGCGCACGCCCGAAGGCCGCGTGCTCACGAAGGAAATGCTCATTCGCCGCTTGGAATTCTTTAACGAAGCCGCTCGCCAAGTGAATGTCATGCGCACCCAGCAAGCACTTGGCAGCCCCCGTCAATACGCTGTCTAAACCACGGATTTGGCGGATTTTTCGGATTAGTCGGATTTCGCAGACAACTTTTCTCTGCAATAGCCATTAAAAAGGCCACCTTATCAGGTGGCCTTTTTACATCTACAAAATCCGACGAATCCGTGGTTCAGACAATTAATGGCTTACCATCCGTCCGGCATCGTCATGCCGAATTTCAGTGTGGCCGTCTCTGCTGTGCTGAATATTTAGTTCGCCTTTGGGTTCTTTCTTCAAGTCGGGCGGCACCTGGGCACCCGAGCTACTCTTGGAAATCGTAACGCCGCCATCCACAAAGTAGATAGCGCCCGTTACGTAGCTGGCTTCATCCGAAGCCAGGAATAAGTACACGTTGGCGACTTCCTCGGTGGTGCCCCGGCGGCCCATCGGTACGCCTTCGGTGGTTTGCTTTTCCATTTGGGCACTCATGGGGCCGGTTTCCTTGTGGGTCCAAGCCGTGTCGATGGGGCCGGGGCCTACGCAGTTGGCGCGCACGCCATACTTGGCCTGCTCGGCGGCAATGCCTTTCGTAAAAGCGTGGTTAAAGCCCTTGGTGCCGCCGTAGGGCGTGTTCATGGGCTCGCCCATGTGTCCGGCTTCCGAGCCAGCGGTGACGATGTTGCCGCGCGTTTTCTTGAGTTCGGGCAGCGCGGCGCGGCTCATGTGAAACGTGGTATAGATGTTATTCTTCACCATGTATTCAAATGCTTCCACCGGGTATTCGTCCAACTCCGTAGCGGCTGGGAACGTACCCGCGTTGTTTACCAGAATATCCAGCTTACCAAAGTGGCCCACGGCCGTTTGCACGCACGCTTCGGCCACGGCCTGGCTCGATAGGTCGCCTTCAAAAGCAGTGGCCTTGCCACCAGCGGCGGTTATTTCATCAACTACCGCCTGCACAGGGTCTTCGGAAAAACCCGCTACTACTACAGCGGCCCCTTCTTTGGCAAATTTTTTGGCGATGGCTTCGCCAATGCCCGCGCCACCACCCGTAACGATGGCGACTTTATCTTGTAGTCTGTTCATAAGCGAGTAAAAGAAAAAGACAATAACTTCTTTAACTTTTACTAGCTTTAGCGCCGAGGGGTTATTGTTTAGCTATGCCTGCCGTGCTTCCTTTTACTACCCCACCCCGCCTGACACTCGCAACCACCCGCCTCCAGCTGCGGCCCTACGAGGCCGCCGATGCGGGCGCTTTCTTCACCGTACTCGACCAAAGCCGAGCGCGCCTCCAGTTGTCTTTCCCCGACCGCCTGCGCGCGGTGCCTACCCTGGCAGCTGCCTCTGGGCAACTGGCCCTATTTGCCCACGACTGGCGTATAGGGCGCTTTTACGTGTTTGGTATTTGGCATTGCGAAAGCCAAGCCTACCTGGGCGACATCTGCCTGATGCCGCAGCGTGGCGGCCAAGCCGAAATAGGCTACTACCTAGCCGAAAGCGCCGAAGGCCAAGGCTATGCACGCGAAGCGCTCGGAGCCATCGTGCAGTTTGGCTTCGAGCGGGTGCAGGCCGAGCGGTTGCTCATTCGCTGCTTTG
>Ga0265780_10011740_pt1 | contig 10335 bp, 8 predicted proteins | sample P1T30metagenome_FD_192432 | JGI IMG/M metagenome (GOLD analysis project Ga0265780, IMG submission 192432) | Plant litter microbial communities from East Loma Ridge, Irvine, California - P1 T30 | ecosystem: Environmental > Terrestrial > Plant litter > Unclassified | place: USA: California... | reverse complement strand
ACTCGTCATTCAACGACAAAACACATGGCCCGTCTAGACCCAAGTCATTGACGCAGATATCACCCTCCTCTATTGGAAGGATAATAGCGATGCGGGTACCGTTTACCACCGTCGTGAACAAACTAAGCTAGGATAATCGAGGGACTGATTGGCAGGGCAAAATCGTGTGTGCCTCTATCAGACAGACTAGAGGCGTAGCAAGCCAGAACAGCGCCAGTGTATCCCCGTAAGGGGTATAGCCAGGGAACCCGAATGGGTACAATGCAATCAGCCCATGTACATAGTACAGACCTTAGTATGCTGAACGCAACTCCTTTTTTTGCAATACGGTCCGAAGGTTGAGTATCCCATCCCACCGATAGAACCAATCCCCTCTCTGCACTGTTTCGCAAAGCTCCTTGGCTCGTTTTGCAATATCGCTACTGTGGTGCATCTCAACTAAGGTCTTCGCAAACGACAGTCGAGTTGGCTCATCAAAAAATGGGCATCGAATCACGTCAAATATCAATAAAATATTCTCTGTTTTTTGACAAAATGATGCATATGTCTTAGCTTTAAACTGCGAAAAATATTCTAACAAATAAACAGCTAACGCCTTCTTAGTTCCAGAAAATTTCGGATTATTCCCCATATAACGTAGAAAGGCGACCAGCTCAAAATAAGTGACTCGCTCTTTACGATGAGCAGTCTCAATTACTTTCCCATCCTTGATTTCCAAGCCAAAAATCTTAAGCACTAAATGCTCGCTAAGCTTATAATCAGCCCCAAGTGAATCAAGTATTACCAGTAGATTGGAAATTTCCACCATCTGTGGCTGGCCGGGAACCATCAGAGATTCAATAATAGTAAATATTTCATCGAAAATGTACTTTTTCGTGTTTTCCGCATTGTCCTTGGGCATATCATCTATCGCGCTTCTGATAAGTAAAACAAATTCGCTTAGTTGATACGTTGAACGAACTCTGGGTGACATTGCAAAAACAAACAGAAAAATATTTGTTAACTGAGATATAAACTTCCACAGTTTTTCTGATTTCGAAGCTTTTAAATTTTTAACGTCAATTCTAGATAACAAAACACGCAGTCGTCGGATCATTCCAGAAAGGAAGTAAGAAGACACATAGTCAAAAGTAGTACCATGACTTGATACGATTAATTTTAAATCACGAACATAATTTGCAGCAACAGAATCTGGATATTTCAAATACTTTGGAAATAAAATTTGTCCTTCTTTGTTTTTATTTCCTCCAAGAGTAGTCGTTGTAGTAGATCCAGAAGCAGTAGCCGGCACAGATAGCGAAGCAGGCGTGGGCGCGATAATATTGTCAATGTAACAGTCGGCTCTTTCGACCGATTCCGTGAGACCCTCAAAAAGACGATCAATAACGCGAGCAGCCTCCACTTTAGCTAAAGTTTGTTTATTAGTAAAAGGACGAACTAAATTAGTTGTTTTATTTTCATTAAAATAAAGCTTATATCGCTCAAGAAATATAGCTAATCTGCGCTCGATATCATCAAGCAAATCTTTGTCGTTCGAAAATATATAGTAATCATCAACGTATCTACATATATGATAATCTTTTCCATGTATTTTTTCACTTTTTTCTAAATCTCGCTCTAAGTCCAAATCGATTTTTTGAAAAATAATCTCTGCAAAAATCCTAGATGTCTCGGGGCCAACAATAATTCCATTCGTCTCGTTGTAATTAGAATGTTGCATGATTTTATCTAAATCATTCTCAAACGCAATGGCGTTGCCGTTATTTTTAGCGAATTCTTTACTTTTTATGGCCCACGAGATCGTATGCGTATAGATATGATAGAAGCATTTCGAGACATCTAAACTGCGGAAGTGCCTGTATCTCTTCTCCAAATCATGAAATCGTCTAGAGTCAAAAAAGCGGTATGCCATATTGTAGTCACCGTAGGCGAAATACGAAGAGGCGGTAGTTGATTGGCGCGCAAAGCCATCTCCAATCAGTTCAACATCAGCACGCCTGCTCTGAAAACGTCGCCCAGCAGATTTCTCAAAATAGTGTTTAGCCACTCGCACCGGTTTTCGTATTGAAAACGAACTACGAGCGCAAAGATGTAATATTAGTGAGTCATACTTTCTATAGATTGGAACATAACGCAATTGAATTGCAGGATGCATTATAGAAAGCAGACGGGCGGAAGTATCACTCTTTATTATTTCGTAGTTATACGGGAGAGTATACGCTTTAATTTGAAAGAAGCATCTTTGAATCTCGTGGTCGAGTTCAGCGTAAGTTCCATCTGTGATTCTAGTATAAAAAGAATCGTTGGAGAAAAATATTGGCAGTTCATAAGGTAGAACTTCGGTCAACAGTATTCTGTGGTAGTCAGAATTTTTGTATAAAATTCTCTTAATATTCTTATTCATTTCCAGCACCGCGCAATATTTATTAATTTTTCGCGATCAAAATCGTATTTTAATTTATTCTGATATCCCATCAAGAATGAATGTCGCGCCAGCTTTCCTCTATCAGCCTGGCTCACTGATACATTCAAACCGGCCCCCAATCCCCCGCGTTTAGAAAAGATAGCTTTACGCGCGAACTCATCCAAATCGGAAAGCTGCTTCAGTACAACGTTCTCATCTGCTTTTGGATAATTAAAAAATATTCCGGAATAAAGTTGTCCATGCTTCGCTGAACTTTTCATCGCAATGTTGGCAGTCAGAAATTTCAACCTTGAAGAACATAAAGCGATATCTTTACTTTTAACCAAGTCATGCAAGCAGAGCATGACTTTAGTCTTCAGTTTCTTAATTTTCTTCTCTGCAATTTTTATAACCAATCGCGGTTGAATTGCCGAACCTATTTTTTCCACCTCACGTCCAACGAAGGTGTATCCAAGGTAATCAAATTCGGGCAAGCTACCGGTAGACGAAAAAGTCTTTCCATTACAATAGACTATTTTTTCTTTTTCGGCATTTAACTCAAGAGGAGTCGGCAATATTCTTCTTATTTCTTCAATTACCCGCTCAGGATTTTCAAAGGTGAATACAATCATATCGTCCACATATCTTGCATAATAATACACCCCAGTTATTCCGGTAATCATTTTATCAAAGCTTTTAAGAGCGATTTCCGATAGCGTTGCGCTGATGCCTAATCCCCTAGGCAAGCCGCTATTTTCCAGAAAGGCTGGAGTTTGAGTTAACAGTTGCAAAACGCGCTTTGTATGATAGCTTGGTCGTGGATCGCTATTAACAGCATCAATGACCATTTTGCAGTCTATATTGTTATAGAATTTCTTTATGTCTAATTTAATAACAAAATAAGGCGTTGTTTCATTAAGAAGCGATACAACCTGCTCTACGATTTTTGATCTCGACGCTTGCTTTACGTCATGAAGCCGAGATAGGTTATCAGATAGTTTTCTAAGCGCGTATGTATCTGTTCTGTTCGTAGTTTTATAGACATACTCGCCACGGCTAGTAATTCTGCATTGATCTCTAAATGCATAGCCAACTTGATGAATTTCATTAGAGATCTGTTCAAGGACTTTTCTGTAATCACTTTTCCGTCGACCCAATTGATGCCTTCGTGGGTCTGCCTTGGTTGTTAGCTTAAGAAAATTTACTGCTGAAAAATTTTGATCAAGCATGAGATAGAAATTCAAAAGTTTCGAGATGCAACAATTATTGATTAAAGTTTCTTTTTGGTAAAGTATTATTTGCAACCAATTTGCCGCGCGTTGCTCAATTGACGCGTTTCTCGATAATTGTTGGGGTTTGTCTACCGCGCTGGCACTACAAAATCTATAGGAGCGCTGGTTAGCCGGGCTGTTCGCAAGACTAAATAAGCATTGATTTACGTCCGAGATAAAATTCCGTACCCCACATTTCGTCTGGAACCCTCATCAACGCGGCCGCGCAACCAAAGCTAAAATGCTTGGAAATTTTTCCGAGCAACTTTTTGACCGCTAGTTTCACCTTAAGTCCTTGCTTCTATCGCGATGGGGCTTGGTAAGCGGCGTATTCAACATCATTATCGTCACCCCCTTGCGTTCGGCGTTGTGCGCCCAGATCACGAACTGCTCTAGGAGCAGCTGGTTTTCCTGTTCGAGGCGCTGAACTTTGGCCTTATACCGGGCCACTTGCTCCAGCGCTGCCCGTACACGCTCATCCCGAGGCGCACCACGTTCGGCCTGCCATGTGCCGCGCAGGGCCTCCTTCTTGAAATAAAAAGCATTTGCTATCTGCGGATATTCCGCAAAGGTGATCCTCGAATACGTGAAACCGGTTGCCTTTTCAACGGCGTCAATCAGGAGGTCCCATGTAAGCTTTCCCTGCCAGCTATCAAGGGTGTCAAGAACGACCTGGAGTCGTTCGTCCGTCAGGTCAGGTGCGCGTCTTCTTGATGGCAGCGGCTTTCGCCCATTGGCATCTATGGCCTCGATGGGCTTTGTTGAGCAAATCGAGCGACGGCCGAGCTGACGCTATTTGTAGTTCGTTTTATAACACCGGGACCGTTATCGGAGTACCCAGCCGAGTGAAGCGATTCAGCACAGCCGCTCGCACCTGCAATTCGGCGACCTGACGGTCGAAGTCACGTGCCATGACGCGTTCGCCCAGCAGCTTGAAGCAGCGCATCTTGATTTCGACAAGGCTTCGCCGGTGGAAGCCTCTCCATTTCTTCCAGATCGCCCTGCCCAGCCGGCGCGTCGTGTACAGAATGTCGTTACGAGGATCTGCGCCGCAGCGGTTTGCCTTCCAGGGCTTGGCGTTCTTGCGGGTCGGGATAATGGCGTGCGCGGCGCGCAAAGCGATCGCCTCGTGGCAGTCCATCGTGTCGTAGGCACCATCGCCGCTGACGGTGGATATGCGCTCGTCGGCAGGAATCTGATCCAGCAGCCCTGGCAGGACAGGCGCGTCACCGACACTGTTGTCGGTCACTTCCATGGCCCGGATCTCAAGCGTGGACGTATCAATCCCAAGGTGCACCTTGCGCCACTGGCGGCGATAGTCCGCACCATGCTTCTTCGTCTTCCATTCGCCCTCGCCCAGCATCTTGATACCCGTGCTGTCCACCAGCAGATGCAAGCCCGTCGAGGTCGGCACCTCGCCGATGGCGACCTGCAGCGTTTTCTGGCGGCGACTGACCGTGCTGTAGTCCGGTACCGCCCAGTCCAGTCCAGCCAAGTACAGCAGGCTTTGCGTCATCCCCATGGCCTGGCGCAGCGGCAAATTGAAAAGGCACTTGATGCTCAGGCAGAACTGGATCGCCTCGTCGCTGAATGTCTGGCTGGGCCCGCGCTTGCCGCTCGGTTGGCCGTGCCAGTTCATCGACGGATCAAGCCAGATGAGCAGCGAGCCGCGTGCCTTGAGCACTTCGTTGTACGTTTTCCAGTTGGTCGTGCGGTACTTCTGTGGAGCTGGTTTCATCTGTTCAGGCTACCAGACCGGCCGGCTCTATGCTGGGCCGGCCTGATTTGCGCAACAAACCCATTTGTGGGTAGTCGTTTGATGGCCGAGCCCGGAGCGAGCCACATCGCGCATCTAGAAGCACGGCCTTCAAGTTCTCTAGGCAATCATATTGGGCGGGGCCAAGTGCCCGATTACCTTTCAAAGGTTCACACCTCACCAACGATCGCACCAACCCGTGCCTATGTACCAACGCTGTGCAGCCGCCTTTACCTTCTAGATATTGCTGTACCACCGAGAGCTTGAATCGCCCCTTGTATTTCATCATGAAAAAACCCGAAAAATTAGTGTTCAACTTTTGGGGCTCAGTTCACTGGCTGATGTAGCCGGCGGGCTTGTGTTTCCGAATCTGGGACGAGCCGGAAATTCACTTGAAATCGGCGCTCATGACTCACGTTTGCGTATCGTGAGTTTCCAGTGCTTGCGCTCATGAGCCAAGCCAACGATTAATTGGCGCAGCCCAAGATTCTTGGCTTGCGATCCCAAAGCCTCATCCAGCATGCGGCGCACATGGTCCGAGGATGGCGTTGTATCAGCAAGAAGCTCCAAGCCACTGACATGACGCAGTTCCGCCGCTAAGGTCATATTCAGTCCCACGCTCACAGGCTGGTGCTGGGCCATGCCCAAGGGCGTTTCCAGCGTGGAGCAAAATAGTTCGAGGCGGCAGATGCGCGCGTCTCCGTATAGTTGGTAGCTGAAGAATTCGGGGTCGAAGTAGATATGCCGCGGATCGATGGACAAGCGCGCGTATTGATCGTCCAGTATCTGCACTAGCCGCAGGCCGCTTGTTTCCAGTTTCTCTCGAAGACCCTGCACGGCAGACAGATCGTCGATTCGAACCCAACCGTGCGGAAGCAAGCCCTTGCCGCCCTGGCCACCAGCGAAAGGCAGCGATTTCGCGTGCCAAGCCAGCGCCCACAACCATCCATGCTCGGTTTCAGTCAACGGCGCCGCATGCGTTTTCAAGGACTTGCCGCTACGGCCGCTCGTCAAATCACCGCCAGGCGCAAGTGGAATATCCACCCCAACGCGGGGCGTGGAAAACAGATACGGTTCGTCGATCGCGATAGGCAAGGCTGCCAGTGCTTCCATCCTGGTACCGAAATGCTCGACCAGCGCGGTAACAAAGGCTCGCTGCCCGTCGAGATTGCGCTCTGCACCTAATTCGTCCGCGGTGAACCAGGCGAACGATTCCGGATAAAGCTGCAGCCTCTCGAACAGCTTGACGACGCCGCGGGTATTCAGTCGAAGCGGGAAAAGACGAATCCGATATTCGGTATATGCGTGGTGATTCTTAGCGCCTTCGACTCGGCAATAGGGGGGTACGTCGAGAGCTTCGCCGAACGTGTAATGGTCTTGCTCCGACAGGCCCAGCTCTTCATCCAATTCACGAAACAGTGAGCGCTGAAGATGCTGCATTGGCCAGTGCGTGACCCCATAGGCGAAATCGTATTCAGCCTGCTGCGGCCGTGTCGCCAACGGGGCATCGCTCAGCTTGAAGCGCCCGCCTGGAAAGCCAAAATGGCCCTGCGCATCGGCACGCTTTTTATCTTCGCGAGCGTATAACAGAAACTTCGCACCTACGCGGAGCACTGCCCATGCGACATAGACGAAACGAATAGGCCTGGGTTCCTGTGTCGGGTGGTAGCGCAAACGCCCGGTTTCCAGCCGGCGCAGCAGGGCGCGCTGCTCGTCGATATCGCTGTCGCTTGACTGCGCCCCCCAGTAGCCAGGATCGACAACAGTGTGCTGGTCGCTTGCCAGAGTCTCGAGCAGGGAACGCGCGACCAACCAGGCAGAGTAGGACTGGAATCGCCATGTCCCTCTGGCAGCGCTGTTGAACTGAAGCAGGGCAAGGGCGCAGAATAGCCGTTCGACAGTAGCCAGCGCGGTCTCTACCTCCACCTGCGAAGCAATGTCGCCCAAGCGGGCGGCCAAAGTGCTTCGATCCAGATCCTGTCTCACATCATCTTCGGCCAACATCGGTGGCAATAGGGAGGCTAGTCGACTGAACAAGTTTCCGAGGTAAGCGGCCATGCCTGTATTGCCCTAGGTCAAGAAGACTCCGATATTACTCCTATAACAAATCGTGCGGAAGAGCTACAGTTGCTTCCGTCAGCTCCACCATACCCAGCTCGGAGAACAACATGAAAAAGACCAACGAACAGCCAGGACTGTCGCTGCGCGAGGGCGACCACCTGGTTTCCAGCCGCCTTGGCTACGACCACCACGCCATCTACGTGGGCGGTAATGCCGTGATTCATTATTCCGGTTTTGCCGATGGCATCGGCAGCGACGGCGAGATTTTGCTCGCCACGCTCGAGGAATTCCGCAACGGCAGCGATGTACAAGTGAAACCGCATCCGCCAGGCAGCTTCAACCTCCAGATCATCGTCGAGCGTGCCTACTCGCGCTTGGGAGAGAACTGGTACAACGTGCTTCTGAACAACTGCGAGCATTTCGCCAACTGGTGCGTGCGTGGCACTCACTCCAGCCCTCAGGTGAACGCCTTGATTGGCAAAGCGGCGCTCGCTTACGGAATGCAAGGAGCCGTGGCCCAAAAAACTGCGCAAACCGTTGTCCGTCACGCTGCGACGCGCGCCGCCACCTACACCGCCACAAGCGAGATCACGCATTCCTTGTCGACCGCCAGCTGGGCGGGTACAGGCGTCCTGCTGGGCGCTGGGACGCTGGCCTCCTTTAGCACTGTCGCGGCGCCTGTGGCCCTTGCTCTCGGCGCCGGCTACTGCCTGAAAGAGCTGTACGACTGGTTCTAACTATCCACCGACAACCCAAAAATGAAAACGACTTTGAATAATTACTTCAGGCTCATCCAAGGCTTCACTCCACGCTGGACTAATCTCCCCCTACGCATCAAGCTGGCCTATGTGGGGTTGGCGGCCGGACTCGCAGGCATGTTTGTGTGCCTGGTGCGCTTTCCTGAACTCGACGCACCGGTCGGCGTGGTCAGCGCATGGGCTGCCGCTAACATGCTGTTCACCATCATTGCGCTGTCCTCGTTTGTCGGCACCGTTTCAGACCGCATTGACTCCTATCATCTCAAGATCATCGATCTGGTGTGGGTATGCGCATCGGCGGCGGGCGTCGTATTCGCCATCGTGCAGTTGTTCGTCAACGAGGCGGACCAATCGAGAAAGCGGTTCGAGCAACAGTGGGCGGCAAGCCGCTCTACTGCCATGCAATTACTGTCCCTAGCGGAGCGCGAAGAATGCGCCGGGCAGTCCACCGGCAGCGCAAAAGGCTGCCAGCAATTGATGGTATTGAACAACGCACTGTCCAGCCACGGCATCATTGACAAATCGCGCTTGATTGAGGCCTGCCCACCCTTCCCGCTCAACTTGTCCCGCGCCACGCCGGCCGGCTATGGCTACGCGAGGATCCACGGCTGCATCAACGCTTCTTTCGTGGCCAGCGTTCTCCGGCAACCGGTCATGCTGGACAAGGAAAGCGCCGAGGCATGGCGCAGTAATACCCGGCTATGGCCCTTGCTATTGATGTTTTTTATCGCCCTGCGGGTATCGAAAAGCGCGTCCGAAGTGGTCTGGAAGGTCAAATGAGGTAGTGAACTCCCGGGAACTGCGGAAGAGCGCCGTTCCCGCGCTAGAATAAATTTTTACTGTCTGGAAAGCAAATGCAGAAGCCTCCACAAGCAATCTTCAATAAGTTGAAAGACGAAATTAGCAACGATGAAGTACCCGTGCTGATGGCGTCGGCGCTGACCACGATCGACCGTTACATCGATACCCTTGGTGACGAGGTGTCGGGTTCCATCATCAATCTTTGCAATTTGATTCGTCTGTTCACCATGCAGTTCAATACGATACGCACCCTGGCCGAGGACCTGAGTTACGTCGAGCGCCCCCAGAGAACGTATCAGGACATTAAATCCATCAACGTGCTGATCCGGTCGGCGCATGAATCCTTGCTCACCTTCGGCTATCTTTCGAGCTGGTTCGTTTTCAGCGAGGATCTACCCCGCGAAGAAGTGCAATTCAAGTATTTGTGTTATCGCCACGGTGGCACAGTAGACCAGGAAAAAAACCTGAATTTCGAAAAGCACCGTCTCAAGAGCGATTTCTTCAAGGAGCAGCAAGCGGAGGCACGAGCACAGCGCAAGGCTGCCTTTGCCGAATTATCGAAGCATCCGATCTATGCATCTTTGCCCGATGAGATAAAAGCACGTATCCGGGCGGGCGACTGGAGGATCGGACCTGACAGGATCCTGAGCTGGAACGCTTTGGCGACATACTCGGAGCTGCCCAAAGAATGGGCGGTGGCGGAATATCATAAACTGAGCATTTACGCCCATGCAGGGTATTACGCGACCTGCTTTGCCAGCGCCGGCAAGCCAGATATCCATGGAACACTGATGCATCTCTACATCGTTGCCGCCTATTTCGCTGCCCTGTTCCAGACACGCGTCACCGGCGATACACTCCAGTTTTCCGACCGGGAGGCAGTCATCATCAACGAGATGATCTTCATGTTGCGCGATCAGAACCTTGTCCTCGGCAAGGAGGACATCCCAGCCTGGTAAAGCTAGAAAAAAAGCCCGCGCCCCTGGGAGGCGGGCTTTATCAAGTACTTGATTTATAAAATTAAACGGCGCACTTAGAACGGAATGTCGTCATCCATATCCGAGAAGTTCGGCGCCGGTTTCGGCTGCGGACGTGCGGCCGGGGCCGGTGGGGCCTGGCGTGGCGCCGGGCGCTGTGGCGCCGAGTAGTCGTCGTCCATGCCGCCGCCCATACCCATGTCGCTGCCGCCCATACCCTGGCGGCCGCCCAGCATCTGCATGTTCTCGGCGATGATGTCGGTGGCGTAACGCTCGACGCCGTCCTTGTCGGTGTACTTGCGGGTCT
>Ga0265780_10011739_pt1 | contig 10336 bp, 9 predicted proteins | sample P1T30metagenome_FD_192432 | JGI IMG/M metagenome (GOLD analysis project Ga0265780, IMG submission 192432) | Plant litter microbial communities from East Loma Ridge, Irvine, California - P1 T30 | ecosystem: Environmental > Terrestrial > Plant litter > Unclassified | place: USA: California... | reverse complement strand
TCACTTAACCTCGACTATGCCCCAATGAGCAATGCCCTGCTGCGTTTAGAGGGTAAGGTGTATGATAGCAAAGATGCGGTGTTCACACGTTTGGGTAATCCGGTTAATACCAATCCGCTAATCACGGCCAGCATGGCGGTGTCATTTTAAAGGAGTTTTTTAGGACGGTCCATGGTAATTCGGTGGGTCAATCCACCTGCTTCATGCACTACCTGAAAAAAATGAGGAAAAATGTAATTTTATGAAGAATTAGCTAAACTTTTTGAAGATGCCTGAAGAAGAACATAAGGATAACTCGGTCAAAAACTTCATTGAACTTGTCAAAAAGTCGAGGCGCGGAAAGCTGAAGATCTACATTGGCATGAGTGCCGGGGTGGGCAAAACTTACCGTATGCTCCAAGAGGCTCATGCCTTGCAACGTAACGGCATTAACATTCAAATTGGCTATATAGAAACCCATAACCGCGCCGAAACCCATGCCCTATTGGCCGGTTTGCCTATCATTGCCCGCCGCAAAACCTTTTATAAAGGCAAGCAGCTGGAAGAGATGGACTTACAGGGCATCCTCAACCGCCACCCTGAAGTAGTTATTGTAGATGAATTGGCCCATACCAACATTGAAGGCAGCAAAAATGATAAACGCTGGCAAGATGTATTTGACATTTTAGAATCTGGTATCAGTGTAATTAGTGCGGTAAATATTCAGCATCTCGAAAGCCTGAACGAGGAAGTGGAAGATATTACCGGCATTGCCATTACCGAGCGTATTCCCGATAAAATACTGCAGCTGGCCGATGAAATAGTGAACATTGACCTCACCGCCGACGAGTTGATAGACCGCCTGCGTGATGGTAAAATATACGAACAGAGTAATATTAAACTGGCGTTACAAAACTTTTTCCAGAGCGATAAGATATTGCAACTGAGGGAGATGGCGCTAAAAGAAGTAGCCCATCACCTGGAAAGAAAGATTGACATTGAGGTTCCCAAGCAGATTAAGTTACGCTCGGAAAAGTTTCTGGCCTGCATCTCCTCCAACGCAGAAACCGCTAAAATTGTGATTAGAAAAACAGCACGATTGGCGTCCTACTACCGTTCGCCATGGGTAGTTTTATATGTACAAAGCAGCGGTGAAAGCCTTGATAAAATAAAGCTGGATAAACAGCGGCATTTAATTAATAACTTTAAACTGGCAACCGAACTGGGGGCCGAGGTGGTAAAATTAAAAAGTGACCAGATAACCCAAGCCATTATGCAAGTAGCCGAAGAGCGCGAAATAACCACCATTTGCATAGGCAAGCCCCACCTGAGCTTATTTCAGGTAATTTTAAGAACCGCGGTGTTTAACGAACTGCTCCGAAAACTGGCAGCCACCGATACCGATTTAGTGATACTATCATGAAAATTAAAACCAAGCTCCGATTAGGATTCGGCTTTTTGTTTATAGTTGTTTTATTCTTTGGCGCAATAGCGATATACTATATTCAGGAGATCTCTAAAAATGCCAAGGTAATATTAGAGGATAACTACGAAACATTGAGCTATACCCGCGAAATGCGCACCCTGCTCGATGAAAACAACTTACCACTGGCATCCACCATAGCGGCACAATTTAAAAAGCAACTATTAAACGAAGAACATAACATAACCGAAAAAGGTGAACAGGAAGAAGTGATACTGTTACGCAATGCTTTTAACAAGCTTATTCAACAGCAGTCATCTTCAATTAACCAGCAGGCCGCCGAAAGGGAGATTCGCTCGCACTTGCGCCAGATTGAGTTATTAAACATGCAGGCTATTGTTCGTAAAAACGACACCGCCCGTGCATCAGTAAACCGTGCGAGTTTGATTTTAGGATTTGCTGGTACGTTTACATTTTTGGTGTTGTTTAGTTTCAGTGTCAACTTTCCGGGTTTTATTGCAAATCCGTTACGCGCTTTGCTGGAAGGTATACGGGAAATTAGCGAAAAAAACTACAGCAAACGCCTGCACTTTGACCAGGGCGATGAGTTTGCCGAAGTAGCCGGCGCCTTTAACAACATGGCCGCCCGCCTCAACGAGTGGGAAAACAGTAACCTGGCCACCGTACTATCCGAGAAGCGGCGCATAGAGACTATAATAGAGCAAATGCAGGATGCCATTTTAGGCATCAACGAAAAGCAGGAAGTATTGTTTATGAACGATGCAGCCCGAAAAGTGCTTAACATTACTGACGATAATTTAGTTGGCCAAAACACTCAAAAACTGGTACAAAATAATGATCTGTTCAGGTCTATCATTAATAACGACTCGGCTATTAAACCCCTGAAAATTGTTTTGGATGGTAAAGAATTGCATTTCCAACTGCAAATCCGTGACATAATTGTGCCCAATTTAGATAAGCAAAACGATGCCATTAAAATAGCTACCAAATCGGCCGGTAAGGTTTATATATTAAGTAACATAACTGAGTTTAAAGAACGTGATGAAGCTAAAACAAACTTTATTGCTACGATATCGCATGAATTGAAAACCCCCATCTCATCTATTAAAATGAGCTTAAAGCTATTGAATGATAAGCGTGTAGGAACCATGAACGCAGAGCAACAGCAACTGGTAGAACACATTCAGGACGATAGCGCCCGTTTGCTTAAAATTACCAGCGAGTTGCTGGAACTCTCGCAGGTAGAAACCGGCAACATCCAACTTAACTTTATCCCGGTAGAACCAACCCAGATACTTGATTATGCTATGCAATCGGTCAAATTTCAAGCTGATCAGAAGAATGTGCTCCTGGAAGTAGTTAGAGATAATAACCTGCCACATGTACAGGCCGATGTGGAGAAAACTGCCTGGGTGCTGGTCAACTTTCTATCAAACGCATTGCGGTATAGTTCAGAAAAATCTAAAATTATTATCAGCCTTAAAGCCCATAACCGGCAAGTGGAGTTTTCGGTGCAAGATTTTGGTAAGGGTATTGATGAGCAGTATCAGAAACGATTATTCGACCGATATTTTCAGGTTCCTACCGATGGACAAAACAAATCGGGGTCGGGTTTAGGACTGGCCATATCTAAAGATTTTATTGAAGCACAGCAGGGTAAAATATGGGTAGACAGTGCAATTGGAGAAGGCAGTACGTTTTCCTTTGTGCTTCCAGCAAACGGGTAAAGCGTTGCTCTTAGTCAAAAAGCAACGCTTTATCCATTTCGCTATTACAGCAACTGGTGATCATACAAAATAAGGTAGCCAAAAATAGCTAAAAACAGCAAAGCGCTGGCAATAGGAGAAAAACGCTGGAAGAACCGGTCGGCTAAATTACCGTTCAGTAATGGGAATTTATCCTCGGGATGTTGATATGTGGCCGAGTAATTCTTAGTCAACTTATTCATTTGAACAACGCTTGCAATAACATCTGCAAGTGTAAATAAGCTTACCGCAAAGCCAATAATCGGTATTAAAGTATTAAGCAATTGCGCCTGGGCATGCATGTACGATGTTGCCGACTGCATAGTAGTTAAACCCGCGTAAATACCAAACATAAATGCCAGGCTGTTATTAAGCCATATTAACCGCAACCCAATGGAGAGGTTGTAATGTTCAATTTGCGCTCTGCTAACAACGTATAATTCTGACGGAATGCTTTCTTCTGCTGCCATTGATAATTGTACAAATTCTTAATTAAGCTTTAATTACAGTGCTTTATAATCATAAAGCAACAAATAAAGCCAGGTTGCAATAAAAAGTACAGGAATCATAATGGGAGACAAACGCTGAAAAAAGCGGTCTTGTTTATTACCATTAAGCATTGGAAAAAAGCTTTCCTTAGAGCTGCCGTCAGTAACTTCCTTATAGTTTAAGCGCAACTTTCTCAGGTAAAACAAACCAGCCACCACGTCTATCAGCGTAAATACAGCAACTAACAGGGCAGCTATAGGAAATATTACAGCCAGCATTTGCTGCTTAGCAAATAATGGTGGTGTAGGTGCTTTGGCTGTAACCAGCATTGCGTACACGTTAAAAAAGAATGATTGGCCTATAGACAGCCAAATTACCCGCTGATTTACAGAATTATCGTAATGCTCAATTTGCGCCCTCGTAACGGTATAAATTGATGATAGCTGTGGTTCTTGTTCTTCGTTAGCCATATATATTTATAGATAGTGTTTGTGCATAAAACCTATAACTATTGGCTATGTTTTTAAAATATTAACTTTTAAGATATTTATATAATTAATAAAATATTTGGTTAAAAAATTAACAATATTCAAATTAATGCCATTTAACAATCAACCTATAAAATTACTGGCTAAGAATTCAACAAATTCAGCAGATCGGTTTTAGTGAGCGATTTAAACGCAGATTCATCTGAGGAGATGAGCGTGCCGGCCAATTCCTTTTTCTTTTCCTGTAGTTGCATTATTTTTTCTTCTACCGTATTGGGGCATATGAGCCTTACAGCAACAACATTTTTTTGTTGGCCTATGCGGTATGAGCGGTCAATGGCTTGGTTTTCAATAGCTGGGTTCCACCAGGGGTCTACCAGGTAAACATAATCGGCGGCGGTAAGGTTGAGTCCTGTTCCGCCGGCTTTAAGACTAATTAAGAATACACGGGTATCTGTACTTTCCTGAAACTGATTAACCACCGCTTCACGGTTACGGGTGCTGCCGGTGAGGTAGGCATGGCCAATTTTTTTGGCTTGCAATTCGTTGCGAATGAGATCAAGCATGGTTACAAATTGCGAGAACACCAATATTTTGTGATAAGGCGCTTTACTCTCTATTTGCTCCATGAGTACGTCAATTTTAGCCGAGGCGTTGCCGGGCAGCTTATCGCCGGTTAGCAGCAAAGGCGAATCGCAGATCTGCCGTAGTTTGGTTAGGCCTTTTAACACGTGCATGGCCTTCTTAGGCAGTTTATCCTGCGTGGTAGCCGAAATTAATTCCCTGAACTCCCGCTCATAAGCATCATAAAGTTTGCGCTGTTCGGCCTGCATCTCGCAATACAATACCATCTCTGTTTTATCGGGTAGTTCGCCTGCTACCTCCTGTTTGGTACGTCGAAGTACAAAAGGCTTAATTTTTTGCTGCAACTCTGTTTGCCGTTTACTCACCTTAAACATATCAATAGGCTGCGAGTAAATATCTTTGAAATACTGCTTGCTACCCAACAGGCCGGGGCAAGCAAATGACAATTGACTATACAGATCAAATGTATTGTTTTCGATAGGTGTACCTGTAATGGCAATACGGTTGCGGGCCTTCAATAGCCCTACGGCTTTATAACGTTGCGAATCGGGGTTTTTAATGTTTTGCGATTCGTCTAAGAAAATGTAATTGAAGGCATATTCTTTCAAGAACATCACATCGGCCAGCAAAGTGCCGTACGAAGTGAGTATAATATCGTAAGCATCAAAATCATGACTGCTCTTAATACGGTCGGCACCATAAACGGTGTGCAGTTTTAAAGTAGGCGCAAACTTTGCAACCTCGGCCTGCCAGTTAAATATGAGCGAGGTAGGTACCACCACCAGGTTAGTATTCTGACTTACCTTGCTACGCTGCAATAAAATAAAGGCAATAATTTGAATGGTTTTACCTAAACCCATATCATCGGCCAGGCAGCCACCAAAGTTAAAATCGTCTAAAAAGTTGAGCCAGTTTAGTCCCTGGTGCTGGTAATGGCGCAATTCTGCATTCAAATCGGCCGGAATACTTACCTCCTTAATGGAATCAAAATTCGCTAACTTTTGATGATAGTTTAATAGTTCAGCCTTTACCTCGGTATCCAGCGTTTCATCAGCATACAACTGCGCAATTGCGGCGTAATTAATGCGAGGGGTACGCAGGGTATCATCGTCGGCAATTTCTGCATCATTAAAATATTCTGTAAAGCGCTCTATCCATTCAGCGGGTAAAATGCCCAGGGTACCGTCGTCCAGTTGTACAAACTTGGTTTTGTTGCGTATGGCCTTATGTAAATGCTTTAAGGATGCTTTTCGCTTACCAAACCGGGCTTCGATAATGGTATTAAACCAGTTAATACCGCTGATGACACGCACCGATATTTTGGCTTTGTGCATATTAAGCTTATTTCCGGTTAGTTCGTTAAAGCCCAATATAGTAATACCTGCTGCCTGCCAGGCTTCAAAAGCGTTGAGGAACCAGTCCTCGCTCATAAAGCGGTCTTTATGTAGATAAAAATATTGCAGGTCATCGGTCAGCTGCTCTTCAAAATAAATATGCTGTTTGAGCAGCATGGCGGTAAATTTCCTTTCGGCTATCTCATTGCGCTCCATGGTAAAGTACTTGCCTTTACTGTCGATGATATTAATCTGCTTTTGCGTGCGAATAGGGATTTCAATCTCGCCATAGCGCATAACGGGTACGATCATTACATGCGGACCAAAATCGGACAGGTAAATGATCTTTTCCATATCCTTGTCCAACCCGTGCTGGGCCATTTGCCGGGCGGTGGCTGGTTTGCTGTTATTATAGTTTATCTTATTGCGCTCTTCCAGTTGATCAAGTATCTTATCCTTAAACCGCCCGTATTGCGATTGATGAATGAGTAAATTTTCCTTACGGCGCTTAAAAAACTGAATAACGCCCAGCATTTGCAGGTCTTTAACCAGGTATAAGTTGTTATTATCTGCCTGTATAAAATAGTTGAATAGCAGGTCAAGATCGGTCAAATTATAATCATCATTGCCAATCTTGAGCTTACCTCCTACTTCGTAAAACTGCCCTTTTTCGTTAACAGATAGTTCAATGTTGTTAACAATACGGTCGAGCTTAACCGGCTGCAGCGCATTGGCGGTTACCTTTTCAGATACCTGGCTTTGATGAATATAGCAGCTTAAATGAAGTGGGTTTTTCACAATAACCCGCAGACTATCCATCACCGATGCGGTTACTTTACCATCCACATTGTTTTGAAAGCGCAATACGGCCGTAAAAAATTTAAGCTCTAAAGGGTCGTTACTTTCCCAAACCAGTTCGAGCGGGTTAACCGGTAGCAGCGGATTTTTGATTTTGCCATCTTTGGTTACCGATGCATCGTGCAGTTCCACCATCAGGTGTTTGTAGTATTTATGCTGTTTGAGCACAATACACCTGATCTCACCATTCTCGGTAGCCCCCGACTGCTTTAAAACCAATTGAGAAGAAGGCATCATGAGTTTTTGGATGGCATCCAAACTATCGGGTGTGACCGGAAAAAGTGAAGCCTGCCTGGGTACAATATTGGTTTTACCTTCGTGATGCTGAAGCCTGAAGTAACTATCCAGATCGGTCTCATTCTGCAAGCCATAATCAATGGCAAACTTCTTCAGCTTTTCGTGCCGCAGGTCGTCATCAAAAAAAATGCGAAACTCTTCCTTTTGCAGTAACTGCAGTAGTACCTGGCTTTGATGCGTGCACAACTTGTTTTTAGGCTGGCTGCATGGGCAAATGAGCATTAGCTGACCTAACTGCTGCATTACCTGTACCACAGGGAAATTAGCCGCATTAAACTTACTGGTGAACGCAGCTTGATTCAGGTCCAATTCCTGCGCTGATAATAACTCAGCCGGTAAGTCGTCAAAACCGGCACTGTGCCGGGCTATCATTAATGCAGTAAGCGTACCCAACGTGATATTAGGCATAACGTAAACGCTTTGCGAAAAATGGTGAGCCTCGTTAGTTGGAGCCGGAATCATGCTGGCGGTATATTACAACAAAATTAGGAGTTTTGGTATGGTCTTTAAGTATAAAAATTAAAGTTAAATCGTCATTGCGAGCGATAGCGAAGTAATGACGTGGATGTTTTAAATTTAGTCAACACAACACCTTCAAACCAAAAAAGCGGCTACCGTAGGCATCCGCTTTAATTATATTTTACAGAACTGCTATTTATAAGCCGAAATGTGAGTGGTTTTAATACTGAGTACAAAAGTTTTACCTACGGCAATTTTTATGCTCTTATCCTGAAAAATGCCCTTAACCACTTCGTCGGTTTTTAAGGTTTCGAACAAATCGCGGGCAACACCCGAACTGCTGATATTGTTAATCACCTTTCCGTTTTCGATGGTAAGGCTAAACGTATAGCCAGATTTACCCCTATCGCCAGCCGATTCAAAATCGGTGATGTTCAGTTTAAAGTTCTGATCTTCGGTAAGGCTCTTTTTAAGATGCAAACGAATAATGGGAAGGTATTTCTTCCAGGTAGCTAAATATTTTCTCTCTTCCATACGTAGTGTGTAAAGGTATCATTAATTATGAGGTATTTGTTATACCTGCGCATTAGATATTAAATTGTAACGTTCATATTAACAATACATTACCCAAGTAGTCCAAAATTTAAAGAAATATTGGTTATGTATTACGCTGAATTTGATGCACAATTTAAGTGCAGTTTAAACCTGTGGACATAGTAAACATCTGTTGTTTCAAGTTCAAAGTATTACCTTCTATGCAGTATAGTGATTTATTTCATTGAGTTTAATGACTGATAGCCTCAGCGCTCATAGATACTGCATTGTCAGCGCGAATTTTGGAAGACTTAGTAAAGCGTATGAGTTTTCGATAAGCTCGAACTGACAACTAAATCAATATGCAAACTCATCCTTATGCTTCTCAATAAAATCTGCCCAACGGGTGGGCTGCCGCCCCGTTATTTGCGGAAAATTATCGAAAGTATCATCGGCACCCGGTATAGTGCCGGCAGCATAGCGCTTGTAGTGATCATATACACAACTCATATAAGCCATTTCAGCACCGGCATCTTTCATGTTTTGCAAAAACACTTCGGGCGCCTGCGGCTGATACTCAAAGGGCTGACCAATGAGGCTGGTTAACAGATCGGCTATTTCATAGTACGATTTAGCATCGTAACCTAACCTATACACCTGTCCGGCATGTTTTTCAGGATGCAGCAGGGATAAAGCGGCTACCTGGGCCACATCATCAACATCTACCCAACTTTTGCGGGCGCCTTTTACATATTGATGCAACACGCCGTTGGTAATAGCGGGTTTGCCTCCGTAACTCAGCATATTTTGCATAAAAGTTTCGGGACGCAAATGGGTAAATGAAAAGCCCCACCACTCAATATAACGCTCCACCAACTGGTGCCAGGCCCAGTGGGCAACGGTAGTATCATCGCGGCCACAAGCACCCAGATGTACTACGTGCTGTACGCCTGCTGTTTTAGCAGCATCTAACAAGGCTTTGCTTTGGCGCAGCATATCAACGGTATAACCTGTAACAATCAGCAGCCTGTCAATTCCCTTTAGAGCAGCAGCGTGGGTAGTTTCATCGTCAAAATCAAATATAACGGTGCTGATACCTTTATCGTTAAATAATTTCGCCTTTTGAGCCGAGCGTACGGCCGCCACAATTTGTATTGCATTAGCCTGCTCTGTGTTCATGATAAAGTCAATAGCCTTACTCCCTACCTGGCCGGTAGCCCCGGTTATTAATATTCGGAGAACGTTGTTTTCACTCATAGTTGTATTATAAAATTGCAAAGCTATTCTTTAGCCCAGCAAATGCTGTCATATCAATAGCAAATTAACCTCATAACAGCATTATTCATATACTTTGTTTTAGGGCGTAATTATTAGCATAAACCGTATTTATTTTTAATTTTACCATAGCACACACGTTTCCCTGAAAGAAGTGATCAACTTAAACCCTAATACATGGAAGAAATCTACAAAACCATAAAGCAGTCGCAAACTACTTTAACCGAACTTATGATTCCTGCCTACTCTAACTTTGGCGGCAAAGTACACGGCGGGGTAGTATTAGGCTTAATGGATAAAGTAGCCTACGCCTGTGCCGCCAAACATGCAGGCAATTACTGCGTAACCGTGTCTATTGATACTGTAAACTTTTTAGCGCCTGTAGAGGTGGGCGAGTTGGTATCGTTACTGGCCTCGGTTAACTATGTAGGCCGGTCATCCATGGTGATAGGCATTAGGGTACAAACCGAAAACATTAAGACACAAGAAATTAAACACACCAATTCAAGTTACTTTACCATGGTGGCCATGGGCGAAGATTTCTTGCCTGCGCAGGTACCAAGACTTATTTTAGAAACCCAAATTGAAGTAAAGCGTTTTTACGAGGCTTATCACCGTAAAGAGTTAAAACGCTATTATGACTAGCAACATCATGAAATTGGCAACGAGGCAGAACTTGCCGAGGCCATTGAACTTATTAGCAAGGAAAGATGTAAGATTGACCTCAAAAGCATCAATGCTTAACATAATGATAACATTGGATTAACTTTATGATAACTTACCTTTGCAGAATAAATCAAGAAGCCGTAATCATATGAAAAAAAGCAAACTAAAGTCGTTAGTTAAATC
>Ga0265780_10011737_pt1 | contig 10336 bp, 4 predicted proteins | sample P1T30metagenome_FD_192432 | JGI IMG/M metagenome (GOLD analysis project Ga0265780, IMG submission 192432) | Plant litter microbial communities from East Loma Ridge, Irvine, California - P1 T30 | ecosystem: Environmental > Terrestrial > Plant litter > Unclassified | place: USA: California... | reverse complement strand
AAGCTGCGTGGCGTGAAGGGGGTGGCAGGCCACCGAATGCCGGGCAGCGGTGTATCCATGCGCCTGCGCGTGGATACATTTCTCATCCTGTCCTCGATGAAGCTACCCTTAATCGTGGGCGTTGCAGTGGGCGTTGCCGTGTACGTTGGAGTGGGCGTGGCCGTTGACGTTGACGTTGACGTTGACGTTGCAGTAGACCACATCGACCAGCGCCTTCATCTTCGTTTTAATCCTCCCTGGAAGGATCGAGTTCCAAGCTGGCCTCGTGCACCTCAGTTGAACTGCCATCTTCAAACTCAATCGTATAAACCACACCTTCTGGGAATTTATCAAAGTATGGCCCAGGGCGATCTTCAAAAATCCCGACAATCCACGCCCGGCCCCGCCTTGACGTACTCTCTGAGTCCGGCCTGACCCTGACAATATCGTTGTAAGTAAATTTAGGCATGATTATTGAACCTTTGGCTCGATGGGTAAATGAGGATTGCCGTCGGGCCTTGTGACGCCGGGCCGATGCCCATGCGGCTTTTGTGCAGATGGATCAGGTTGACGCGGATGTCCTCCTCGATCCATCCTGTCACCCGTCGGCTTCCCATCCGTACCGACTACCTGCTGAAAATCGCCATTTGGCGATGTGTTCACGCTTTTCCCTTGGTCGACCGGGATCGCGTTCCCATGCTGATCAACGACAACGACTGGTTCAGTAACCGGACCTTTGTACGGATTACTGTTATCGCTGCTTGAACCTGATTTCGTACCGTTTTTACCATCGGCCTTTGGCGCCTCGTTAGAATCACTTCTTTTCGGATCTGACCGAGAATTCCACCAATCTACAATCTTCTTGCCGGCATATGTTCCACCAATGAGCACGGTTCCCGCTGCTATACCACCACATACAGGACCGCAAACAAGAGTACCCCCCACACCCGCCGGAATCGCGGCAGGATTTCTCCCATCCGGATCTAGGTACTTGTACGGGCTGTTATTGGCATACGCGTATCGATTGAAGCTGCCGCCGGTATTCGCATCCGTCACCACCGGATCAATGCTCAAGAACCGCCCCGCCACCGGATCATAATACCGCTGCTGCATATACGTCAGCCCAGTATCGCTGTCATTTACATGCCCAGTGAACCCGATCGTCGGCGTCACACCCGAAGCAACGTAGCCGTACGGCTCATAGCGAGTAGTGCTGACTATCTTACGCGACGCATCCGTCCGCACTACCGGGCTACCCAGCCCATCGGTATGGATGTAAGTGACACCGCCGGCGCCGGCAGCCACCGTTGTCATTGTCTCGACATACTTCGCAGTGCCTCCACTGCCCGTGGCCGTCCAGGTACAAGTAGAAGGGTAGCCTACCCACGCCGCACTTGCAGTCCCTGACTGGGTACTGCTTGTTGCGGGCATCGCTCCGTTGCTGGTAAAGCCCGTTCCGCTGGCTGTACAAATCCGCGTCACGGACGTTGCATTTGTCGTTGTCCAGGTCAGCGTAAACGATTGGCCGGCTGTCATCGGAGCCGGACTGCGCTTTACGTCAATGGTCGGAGCGGGGGACGTCGCGGGTGCCGATGTGGTCAAGGTCTGACTAAACACTGCTGAACCGCCAGGGCCTGTCGCCGTTACCAGACAGGACGATGGATAGCCAACCCATGCGGATTGCGCGACTTGCGTACGGCTTCCGTTCAATGCGAGCGTCTCGCTGACTTTGTAACCAGTACCATTGGACGTACAGACCTGAGTAACTGAGGTTGCACCGGTCGAACTCCATTCAAAGGCAAACGACGTATTCGCTACCAAAGACGATGAACGTCGTACGGTGAGAGTCGGCAATTGTGGTGCGCTTACCGTCACCTGGTTGTTGGAAACACCACCAAACCACGCCTGCCCTTCTTCCAGCATCTTCCACTGCATCGCATAATTTCCCGGTGCAGGAGCAACTACCCGGAAAACAAATTGATATTGCTGGCCTGGTGCAACGGGAGCAGCTACTTCTGTCCGTCCGATACCCCAGATCAAATTATCCTGAGGGTTAAATGCGCCCAGCCTGTACAACGGTGGATTCCACGTCGTATTACCCGTATTTTTCATGGTAATCGCGACGTTATAGCTTTGGCCCGTCACCATGGAAGATGGCACACTTGTCGCAATGACCTGTGCATCTCTAACTGGCGGGGGGGCTATGACTGTTACTGAAATAGGGGTGGTGCTACCGAACCACTCGCGATTTTCCTGAAGCATTCCCCAATGGAAGGTATGAATACCAAGAGTTAACGGAGCTTTTACCTGAAAAGTAAATCTTTTGGTTTCCCAATAATTAATTACCTCAGTAGCGGCAAGCGCGATTCGATTGGGACCCCATGTGTAGTTATTCAGGGGGCTCATCGAGCCAAGAAAATACATGTTTGCACTGGTCCAACTGTTTTCGCCAAGATTGCGCACACTGATAGACACGTCATAAAGCCCACCGGCCACCATTGTCGCCGGAACGGATTGCGCTTCAACCTGAGCTCCGTTCGTCCCGGCCGGTGGCGGTGGCGGCGCTCGTGTGAGCTCTACGGCAGGCGCCTCGACTTGTGCGTATGCGACCTGCCCGGTGATTGCCAGTGCAAGCAACAGGGAAAGAATCGTGAATACAGTCGAAGGAAACTTACGCGCCGCCGTCGAAAAACGTGCAAGAAGGTGAACGCCAGCCATTATTTCACCTCCGCGATTTGGTGATTATTCAAATAGATATTTTTCGTGCCAGTGCCGCCTGTTGGTGCGATATACAGCAGCTGGCCATCTTGGCTATACACCTGCACCCGGTTGACACCGTCAGTACCGACGACGCTGGTACGCCGACCATGCCCGTCATAGACATACGTCGCACGCCCGTCGGCCTGCGTCATGCGGTTGGCAAGGTCGAAGCGATAGGTTTGTGTTCCGCGCTTGGTGATATTCCCCTGCAAATCGTAGCCGTAACTGAAGCTGAATGCAGCCGGGCCATTCGAGATGCTCTCGAGACGGTTAGTGGATGGATTGATGACGTGCAGCGTGCTGCGTGCGTTCGGCCCGCCTGTCATGGCTGTCGTCGTCAAATTGTCGAGCGCGTCGTAGCCATAAGTGACGCTGCCCCACAGTGCTGGCGCCGACACGGACGCCAGACGATCGAGTCCGTCGTAATTCATCGACCTGGTCGCCGTGCTTTGCAGCAGATCGGTAATGCTCTTGACGTTGGCGTTCTGGTCATACACATACGACTCGTCCAGCACACCTTCATCGGTCGACCTTTGCGGCAGTCCGCGAACGTTCTGGCCCAAAGTGCGGCGGATTCCATTGCCATACACGAATCCCGCTACCGCACCATTCGGGTGATAGGTGATTTGGGAAGCATAGGTACCAACCTGGCGTGGCTCGCCCAAGGCATTCGGGCTGTAAGCGACTTTCAGATTGTCGACCGGATAGGTCAGCTGCGCGAGCGAACCGTTGGCGTCATAAGCACGATCGATGTTGTAGGCCCGGCCGCCATAGCTGAGGCTTTCCCGCTCATTGAGACGGCGTTTGTTGTAGGTATAAGTCCAGATGGTGCCGTTCGACGAAATCGTTTCAGGCAGGCTGTCAGGTGTATAGGTGCGACTGATAGCGGCACTGGCGTCACCGAACGAAGTACTGGTTAGACGGTTGCGTGTATCGTAAGCAAACGCAGTTTTGCGCGCGGTCGACGCCAAAGCCGTGTCCTTGTCACAGCTCAGGGAAGGCAATGCCAAACCAGTGGCCTTCCAGCTCAGATTATCGGCAGCGTCATAATCCTGCACAGTAGCGCCAATCTCAGGCTCGATGGTCTTACACAGCTGCTCTTTTTCGTCATAAACGTAACGGCGTGCCAGACTCTTTCCGCCACCGCTGCGCGTGATGGCCGTCGTTTTGCCAAACACATCGCGTGTGATCGCCACGTCCACACCTTCGGGCATCGATAAGCGTGCAATGTTGTTTGCCGTAGGCTGGTCGAAATCCTCATAACGGTAAGTGGTCCTGTTCTGGCGAGCATCGGTAAAGACGGTTGCGAAACCGGCCTCGTACGAATAGTTGGTCGACAAATAGCCCAATTCGCTCCAGGCTCTGGTCGACACTGGCCGTCCCAGCACGTCGTAACTGGTTTCCACGCCTTCGCCGAGTGGGGCGTAACTGCGTGCCGGATAAGATTCGAAGGTCGTACGGCCGGCAAAATCATGCAGCTTGCGCATCACACGCGCCGTGCCATTCACATCGGCGCTGTCATAGCGCTCCGTGTACACCGGCCGCCATAACGCATCATAAAACGTCAGCGTGGTTGCATTGCCGACTTTGACCTGCTGGCGCCAGTGTCCCGCGGCCAAGTCGCCATGCGATGCCGTCGCCTGCCAGAACGTGATCGCCGTCGGCGCCCAGCTCACGGTATCGCCAACCGGATGCTGCACGGATGCCAGCCGGCCCATTGCATCATAGCCGAACGTCGTGGTCGCACCAGCCTCGTTGGTGATCGAGGTGATCTTGCCGATGCCATTGACCAGCGCCGACTCACCGGTGCTGTTCGCGTAGGTGATCTTCTGCGGGATACCTGCCTTGTAATTCTGGAAGGTGGTCGTCTGGTTCTTGCCGTCTTTCGACGTCAGCAGCGTGCCGTCGGCGCTGTAGGTCATCGATCGTTTCAGCTTGCCAAACTCCGTCACGCTCGACAACAGGGCAGTATCGGAATAATAAGCGTTTGACACCATGACCTTGCGGCTGCCGGTCTCCATCACTTGCGAGACCTGACCGAGCACCCACTTGCCGTGATCGAAGTAGGTGGTCGATTCGGTACGCGAATGACCAAGACTGCTGGCGCGCAGGACATTGAGGGGCCGTACCATTTCGTCAAAGCTGGTCGCCCGCCAGGCAAACGTTTCACCTTGCTGCGTTACCGTACGTGCCTCTACTGGCCGATTCTTCTGATCGCTGGCGCTCGTCCCTTGGTTCTCGTCGCTGATGCCATCCTGCACCGGATAAGGACCGGCGCCGATTGCGCGGTATTCCGTCTGCGTCGTGCGCAGTGCCGTGCTGCCGTTCCAACCTTCGTCAGTCTGTTCCAGCTTGCCCTCGTTGACGAAATACCGATTGCCGAAAGTGTAGCGCGTGACGTCGCCGGCGGGATCCGTGACGGACACAGTCTTGTTCGTCACGCAGCCATTACAGGGGGAGAAGCTGCCATTCGGTGGGCCGTATTCATAATCCCAGGTCATTCCGGACAGTCCCGGTCCAGCAATGTTTTTACTGATCAGGGAGTTCGTAAAGTAATAGATCGGCACGACAAGACTGCGGTCCAGACATGCCTGCTGTACGTCGCTACGGCCATGCTCAGTGGGTTGGAGTGTGAACGTGCCAACTGCCCCGGATGGATGGGTCATCGCGCCGATCAGCGTCGTCGTGTAGGGCAAAGCGTGTACATTGCAATAGTCGCTTCCGTCGTTCACATATTGCACATCAGCGATCAATGGCTGAATCGAATCGATTTGCCAGCGCGCCCCGTCCGGGAGCTGCACTTGGCTCAGATCCAGGAAACCGGAAGTGTTATAGGAATAAGTCCAGGTGCGAGTGCCATCGCTGACTGTGCGCACACGATTGGTATCACCGGTGGAGTCGACCCAATAGGTAAACGTGAGCGACCGGCCATCGCTCGAATCGATCCGTTTCAGGTTGGCAGGGCGCGACGGATCATAAGTGTAGGTGACAGTATTGCCGAAGCGGTCGATCACCTTGGTCGGCAATATCCAGACTTCGTCCATCGAAAGGGTCGCTGTTTTGATCGCAGTTGGCTGGATGATGCCACCATCTGTATCGATGGCCGTTTTGTCCTTGGCAGCAAGCGTGCCATTCTCCTCTTGGGCCAAGGCTGCAAAGGCGCCAGGCGCATTGAACGATTTGGTAAGCGACCGTGCTTTGTAGGTAACCATCCAATCGAATTTGTAGCGGGTGCCATCGGGCGCTACGGCGACGAAGCCCTGTCCAAGGGTCTTTCCAGCCGATGAGTCATTCGCCAGCGACGGCAGGCAACCGATTGCCCACTTATTGGCAGTGACGATCGGGAACGATGAAACGGTAACGCCATCAATGGCAAATGCGGCCGGTGCAGACTTGAAATCCGACGCCCGTCTCAGCATTACCTGATCGCCATACCCAGGAACGTACATCGAATTGCCCTGCCAAAACTCCGGCGCTGTCCAAATGGAAGATCCGTTAACGCCACGGGTTTCTGGCGGTGCGCCAAAACTCGTACAGCGATCTCCGCTGCCATTCGCGCTTTTCCATCCACCAATTGTGGAAATCCCATCCTTGGCGAACACGCCATGCATCCGCGGGATCTCCAGATCCCATCGGCCAAACGCCCGGTCATCGAACAGATGACGTCCGGTCACCAGGCGTCTGCCGACCGCCACGTTCAATGCGCTGTTACCTGGCAAATTTACGTCAGTCTGGATGAATTCCAGTGAGCCGGAATACAGGTTGACATTGTCGCCAAACAGGTCATTACCGATCGATGCCACCGCATCAGGTGCCTTGATCAGCTTGTACTGTTCCTTAAATGGCGTCGTATCCTGCGCTGAGGAAGGCGCGCACATGCCGATCAACGATCCCAACAGAACTGTGGAGCGGAGGGTGGAGAGTACGCGGTGTTTGATGGATGGATTGAACGAAAGCGATGCTGAAAATCGCATGGAATATCCTATAAAGGTCGTAACCTGCCCCATGTGGACAATGACGAACCTCCAACGGCTATCCGATCGATGTGATCACTGGGTGGTTCGTACTAGCAATACGAACGCCAGAGTATCAACAATTTTCTGATGAAATCTCGTCAAATCTAACTGTATATGACCTTATGCTGCCGGGATAATCCGCAGCCGCCATGCATATGCCGCGATACCCTGCCAGCTCCTCCACAACCGGTACGAACACGAGGCGCACATACAGAGGAAAAACACCTTTAACGCCTTGAATTTTCTTCTAAGCAACAAAACTGCATCAAAGCAATGTTTTACGCGCAAACGACATCCTCGCCCGCAGCTCCCTGCCTTCTACGCACTCTCCCACGCGTCTGTCCTGCCCTACCGACCTTCGGCACAGCTGGCGGAACACATTGCTGCCTCACCGAAGGCTTTTCCGAAACATAAGTCGCCATCGACTTTCGCTTTCGAACGAAAGAATAATAATCAAAATAACATAGATACAACAGGAAATTCGAAATAACGTAAGAAGCTTTGTGTTGCACAGAGTTTCGCTATAGACTCAATCACACTGTATCCGCCAGCGCCCTGCCCGGCGCTTTCGTTATCCACAAACCGAAACCTGCTTGATCGATGGTGAACGTCATACGAAATTAAACGAAAGCGCCGATCCACATGCCACCAGCAGCCCTCAGTTGCCGCTGGCAAACGTGGTGATCGTCACCGGACAGCCCTTCCCATTACCAGTATTCGCCTCACGCCGCTCCAACAAACCTATAAAAGGAAGCGTTAAATGAATTCTCATCTGCAACGCCGTTCGCACGCCGGCAACCCTGCCCAGTTGGTACTGAAACCGCTCACTTCGGCCTGCCTGCTGGCACTGGCCACGTTGGCGGCGCCAGCCTACGCTCAGGTGGAAGCCCCCGCTCAAGTGGAAGCCCCCGCCCAGGTGGATACAGTTACCGCCACGCCCGCGGAAGGCAAGGTGGAGCAGGTCGTGGTCAGCGGCACCCGCGCCAGCCTGCAACAGTCGCTGTCGCTCAAGCGCAACTCCTCGGTGGTGCAGGACAGCATCAGCGCCACTGAACTCGGCCGCTTCCCGGACAACAACGTGGCCGACTCGCTCAGCCACGTCACCGGCGTCTCGATTTCGCGCACCGCCGGCGGCGAAGGCCAGCGCGTCAGCATCCGCGGCCTGGGGCCCGACTACACCATCACCACCTTCAACGGCCGCCTGCTGGGCACCGACGGCGCCGGCCGCGACTTCGCCTACGATGTGCTGCCGGCCGACGTCATCAACGGCGCCGACGTCGTCAAGTCGACCCAGGCGCAGCTGATCGAAGGCGCCATCGGCGGCCTGGTCAACCTGCGCTCGGCCAGCCCGTTCGACCAGAAAGGCCAGCGCGGCCTGCTGCGCGTCGAAGGCGACCGCAACCAGATGAGCAGCCTGAACGGCAAGAAGCTGTCGGGCACCTACAGCAACACCTTCGGCGACAAGGTCGGCGTGCTGCTCGGCGTCGTGTATGCCAAGCGCGACGTGCGCACCGACACCGCCGGCAACGACGGCGGCTGGTCGCGCAACGCGATCCCGAGCGACCCCAGCCAATTCTGGGAGTCCGGCAACACCTGGGGCGGCGCCATCGATCCGAACGGCAACGGCATCCTCGACGCCAACGAAGAAGGCCTGATCGCCCCGGGACAGTTCCGCTTCGGCTCGATCATGGAGAAGAAAGAACGCATGGCGCTCTCGGGCAAGGTGGAGTGGCGCCCGAGCAGCGACGTGAAAGTCATCTTCGACGGCTTCAAGACCCGGCTCGACTCGCCCCAGGTCGGCTACCAGCTGTCGTACTACCCGCTCTACGCGCCGGGCCGCTGGTCCGACATCAAGGTGACCAACAACGTCGTCACCGACATGACATTGAACAGCAGCGACCCCGAACTGCGCCTCAATCCCGAAGTCCTGAACATGACCGAGTACCGGGTGGTCGATACCGCGATGTTCGGCACCCGGGCGGAATGGAAGATTTCGCCGACCCTGAAGGCGGCCGGCGACATCTACCTGTCGACCTCGAAGCGCAACTCCGGCGGCAAGGACAGCTACGTCGTGCTGCGCATGAACCAGCCCAACGTGACGCGCATCCGCCTCAACGGCGGCGCCGTGCCCGACGTGAGCACCACGCTGGCCGACGGCCGCGACCTGCAAAGCGGCCTGGCCCAGGGCCTGTTCAGCGCCAGCGACTTCAACACCCACTACTACAGCCGCGCCGGCGACAATATCGACGACCGCATCGGCGGCGCGACGCTCGACGCCGAGTGGAAGGTCGACCGTTTCAATGTCGACCGCCTCAAGTTCGGCGTGAGCCAGACCAACCGCAAGAAGTCGCGCGACATGATCAACAACGCCTTCAACGCCGGCGCCGATCATTATTCCGGCGAGAACGCGATCAACGTGGGCGACCTGGGCGGCAACGTCATCAACCAGACCTTCACCCCGCGCAACTTCCTCTCGGGCGTGAACGGCAACTTCCCGCGCAGCTTCCTCGGCTTCGACGTCGCCAACTACGCGCAGCAGCTGGCCAGCTACGACGGCAAGCCGCGCCCGGGCGGCGGCGTGTACAGCTCGACCCTGTCGGCGCCCGCCTTCAACCCGCTGGAAAGCTACCGCGTGACCGAGAAGACCTCGGCCGCATTCGTGCAGGCCGACCTGGCCGGCGAACGCTGGTTCGCCGACCTCGGCGTGCGCCTGGTGCACACCAAGACCGGCGCCCAGGCCTGGGACGCCAAGATCAACGACATCGTCGAGTACGGCGCCTTCAACTACACGGCGATCTACGCCGAGCCGTCGGTGGTGCAGCAGGACGCCAGCTACACCTACGCGCTGCCGTCGGCCAACTTCACCTATTCGCTGACCGACACCCTGCAGCTGCGCCTGGGCGCGGCCAAGACCATGGCGCGTCCGTCGGTGGACCGGCTGGCGCCGTCGAGCACCACGGCCAGCATCTCGTGGGGCGACTTCACCCAGATCTATGGCGGCAATGCCGACCTCAAGCCGTACACCGCGGTGCAGGGCGACATCTCGCTGGAATGGTATTACGCCAAGAACTCGGCGCTGACCCTGGCCCTGTACCAGAAGAACATCAAGAACCAGATCACCAACCAGTGGCTGACCGGCCAGGACATCGGCGCGCCCGGCGGACGCCTGTTCAACGTGCAGCGCCCGATCAACGGCGACAGCGCCAAGGCGCGCGGCATGGAGATCGGCCTGCAGCACCTGTTCGACAACGGCTTCGGCGTGCGCGCGCAGTACACCCGCAACCTGTCGAGCAGCTGGGTGGCCGGCATCGAACGCCCGCTCGAAGGCATCGCGCCGGCGACCGCGTCGCTGGGCCTGCTGTACGAGCGCGGCCCGTGGAGCATGAGCACCACCGCCGACTTCACCGACTCCTTCGTCACCGCCACCAACGTGATCGGTTCCGGCTTCAACGAAGTGACCAACTCCGTGACCTGGCTCACGGCGCAGATTGCCTACGACGTCAACAAGTCGCTGCGCATCAGCATCGAAGGCAACAACCTGACCGACGCCGAGCAGGCGCCCAAGCTGACCAACGGCGTCG
>Ga0265780_10011735_pt1 | contig 10337 bp, 6 predicted proteins | sample P1T30metagenome_FD_192432 | JGI IMG/M metagenome (GOLD analysis project Ga0265780, IMG submission 192432) | Plant litter microbial communities from East Loma Ridge, Irvine, California - P1 T30 | ecosystem: Environmental > Terrestrial > Plant litter > Unclassified | place: USA: California... | reverse complement strand
GCTTCCACGGCTGCAGTTCCATCGTATAAGCAATATCGGAGCGCGCCATCACTTCCCGGACCTTGTCGCTGCCGCTGCCGATGACCTTGCCGGAATTACCCTGCTCGAGCATGCTGGCGGGCGGCGAGTTCTCGGTCAGCAGTGTCAGCTGCGCCGGCGGCGCGGCCAGGACGCCGGCGCCCGTTGCCGCCCACAGCAGGCCAGCCAGTAAAACTCGGTGTCCAACGCCCATGCCTGATGCTCCGTTTGACGCTGTTGATTGCTGCGCTGAAGCGTGATCGATTCAACCGCGGTTGCTGGCGCGCCGCTTCTTGCCTGGCACCCGCGCCGCGTGGCGCGCGACCAGTTCGCGGTACAGCGCGGTGTAGTTTTCCGCCATGCGTTCGGCAGTAAACAACGCTTCGTAACGCAGGGCCGCACGCTTGCCCATGGCCGCGGCCATGTCCGGGTTTTCCCACAGCGTGCGCATGGCCGCGCCAAACGACGAGGAATCGTCGGGCGGCACCACCAGGCCGGTCTCGCCATCGATGTTGATATACGTCGTGCCCGTGCCGATTTCACTGGAAATCATGGGCTTGCCAAACATGGCGCCCTCCAGCAGGGATATGCCGAACGCTTCCGAGCGCAGGTGCGACGGAAACGCCATGGCGTAGCACAGCGTCAGCAGCGCGACCTTGTCGGCGTCGTCCAGGGCGCCCACAAACATCACGTGCGCCAGGCCGAGGCGTGCGGCGTGCGCCTTGAGTTCCTGTTCGATCGGGCCGGCCCCGACAATCACGACCGGGTAATCGGTGTGCTCCACCGCATCGAGCAGCACGTGCAGCCCTTTGTAGTAGCGTAACACACCGACAAACAGGAAAAATTTGATACCGACCTTGTCGCGCCAGTACGCCAGCCGCTCTGCATCGGGCACCGGATAAATGGTCTTGTCGAGGCCGTAGGTGATGATGCGCGTCTTGTCGCGGTAGCGCCCGAGCACTTCCGACGAGGCCATGTAATTGGGCGATGTGGCGACAATCGCGTCGACGCTGCGGAGGAACCGGTGCTTGAGCGGCTGGTACAGGCGCAGCAGCATCTTCTGGCGCACGATGTCGGAATGGTACGTCACCACGCTGGGTTTCGACACGCGGGCCAGGAAATGCGCCAGGTCCATGAACGGCCACGGAAAGTGATAGTGCACGACATCGGCTTCATCTGCCAGGCGCGCCAGTGCCGACAGCGCGGCGCGCGAGCAGGCGTTCGAGGCGATCTCGAAATCGAGCGGCACCCGCACCACGGTATGGCCTTCGAAGGCGATCGGCTCGAGGTCCTTGGCACGCGACAGCGACAGGACCACGTTGCTCAGGCCCAGGCGGCCGGTACCCACCGCAAGCTGGCGAATCACCTGCTCGATGCCGCCGACCGAGTCGGGATAGTAGGTTTTGTAGAAGTGCAGCACGCGCAACGCACTGCCGGCCTCGGCTGGCCCGGAGGGCACCGAAGGTTCAAGTGGCGCGATGGCTGGCAGCATGTCGCGTTCTTTTGCCGCGCGGTTCACGCGCTGTACATCCACCGCAGGGTTTCGGCCAGCGGAACCTGCGCAACCGCGCCGATGGCGTGGTCCAGCCTGGCGCGGCTGCCAGTCAGGCTAAGCACATCATTGCTGCGCACGAAGGCCGGGTTGACCTTGACGACGATCTGGTACCCGGCGATTTCTTCCATCATCGCGATCACGCCTTGCAGCGACGTGGAGCGGCCGGAACAAACGTTGAAGACAGGATCCGGCCAGGATGCCGGGGACCCGGCGACCAGCTGCCGGTAACTGCGCACGACCGACCGGACATCGGAGAAGTCGCGCGCGATGGCCAGGTTGCCCAGTTCGATCTCGCGCGCCCCCCGGCGGAAATGGCTGACGATTTTTGGCAACAGAAAATTCTCGGCCTGGCCCACGCCGGTGTAGTTGAACGGGCGCGCGAGGATGACCGGCAGGCGGTCCTTCCACAGGCGCGCCATGTACTCCATCGCCAGCTTGCTGACCGCGTAATCGTTGGCCGGCGCCGGCGCGACGCTTTCGTCGATGACGGGCACGTCGGCATTGCCGTAGATATTGGCCGACGAAGCCAGCAGCACGGCACCGGGCCGGTGGCCGGATGCGGCCAGCGCTTCGAGCAGGTTGCGGCTGCCAACCACATTCACCTGGTACATGAGTTCGACATTTGCGTGCGCAACGAAGGCAATGCCAGCCAGGTGCACGACCACGTCCGGCTGCACCTGCGCAATCATGGCGCCGACGGCAGCGCGGTCGCACAGATCGACGGCAACGATGTCGGCTGGCGATACGCCCATGATCCCGGCAGCTGGGCGGCCACCGCGGTCGCCAGCGACTTCGGACGGCATCGCCGTGCCAAACACGCGGTAGCCGGCGGCCGCCAGTTCCTGGGCCATGTAACGCCCCGTGAAACCGGCCAGGCCGGTAATCAGGGCGCGTTTGCCAACGCCTTCCTGGACCGCGCGTTGTCCGGCGCCGGGCATGGCTTGTGCTGCAGCAGGCATCTTAGAACGAGAAGCCGAGCTTGTTACGGCGCAGGTCCGCTTCGACCATCATCTGGCACAGCTGCTCGAGCGTGGTGGCCGGTTTCCAGCCCAGTTCGCGTTCGGCCTTGGCAGGATCGCCGATCAGCAGCTCGACTTCGGCCGGACGGTAGAATTTCGGGCTGATGCGCACCAGCTGCTTGCCGGTGCGGGCGCAGTGGCCGGTTTCGTTCTCGGCAGTGCCCTTCCACTCGATGGCGACGTCGGTTGCCTTGAATGCCATGGTGACGAAATCGCGCACGGTCTCGGTGCGGTTGGTGGCCAGCACGTAAGTGTCAGGCTTGTCGGCCTGCAGCATGCGCCACATGCCTTCCACATATTCCTTGGCAAAACCCCAGTCGCGCTTGGCGTCGAGGTTGCCCAGTTCCAGCACGTCGAGCTTGCCGAGCTGGATCTTGGCCACGGAATCGGTAATTTTACGGGTCACGAACTCACGGCCGCGCAGTGGCGATTCGTGGTTGAACAGGATGCCCGAGGAACCGAAAATATCGTAGGACTCGCGGTAGTTGACGGTCATCCAGTGTGCATACAGCTTGGCCACGCCGTACGGGCTGCGCGGGTAGAAAGGGGTCGATTCGATTTGCGGCACCGCTTGCACCAGACCGAACATTTCGGACGTGGAGGCCTGATAGAAACGGATCTTCGGGTTGACCGTGCGGATCGCTTCCAGCAGGTGGACGGCGCCGATTCCTGTAATGGCAGCAGTTGCCAGCGGTTGATCGAAGGACACGCCGACAAAGCTCTGCGCCGCAAGGTTGTAGACCTCGTCGGGCTGCACGTTCTGGATCAGGCGGATGCTCGACGCCAAATCGGTCAAGTCGTACTCCACCAGCGACAGGTTGGGATGCGCCTGTACACCGAGCTCCTCGATGCGCCAGAAGTTGACCGAACTGGAACGGCGATACGTCCCTGTCACGTGATACCCTTTTTCGAGCAGCAGCTCGGCAAGGTAGGCGCCATCCTGTCCGGTAATGCCTGTAATCAGGGCTTTCTTCGTAGCTTGCATATTATTTATAGGAATTGATGAGTAGGAGCGCCGCCCGGTCCACCTGACGGCAACCCGACAGTGTAACAGACTGCGGCCTCATTTAAATTGCTTGAGAGACAAGAAAAGCGACCTGAAATTGTCTGAAGTTTGTCGCATTATGGTTGGACCAGGCAGGGAACCCGGTCCTCTTTACCGATTGTTACGTGTATTGCGGGCGCGCGTAAGGCGCACGCCCGCTTTCATGAGTGGTCTCAAGTGCCGACTAAACAGGGCGAACTTCCCGTCCGCCCGTGCCTCGCGCTATGGCCGCTGCGAGACCGCGTCGACCACGCACAGCGCCGTCATGTTGACGATGCGGCGCACGGTCGCCGACGGCGTCAGGATATGCACGGGCCGGGCACAGCCCAGCAGCACCGGGCCGATCGCGATACCGTTGCCGGCGGCGGTCTTGAGCAGATTGTACGAAATGTTGGCGGCATCCATATTTGGCATGACAAGCAGGTTGGCGTCGTTTTTCAGCGTCGACGTCGGCATCACCTTGTTGCGCAGCGTCGTGTTGAGCGCGGCGTCGCCATGCATTTCGCCATCGACTTCCAGCTCGGGCGCCTTTTGCTGCAACAAGGCCAGCGCCGCGCGCATTTTCTTCGCCGATTCGCTGTTGGCCGATCCGAAGTTCGAATGCGACAGCAGGGCCGCGTGCGGCTGGATGCCGAAACGTTCCATTTCCTCGGCAGCCAGGATAGTCATGTCGGCCAGTTGTTCGGCAGTCGGGTTTTCGTTGACGTGGGTGTCGACCAGCGCCAGCTGGCGGTCCGGCATGATCAGGAAATTCATCGCCGCATACACGTTCGCGCCCGCACGCTGGCCCAGCACCTGGTCGATGTAATGCAGGTGCAGGTTGGTGGTGCCGTAGGTGCCGCAAATCATGCCGTCGGCATCGCCCTTGTGGATCATCATCGCGCCAATCAGGGTGTGGCGGCGGCGCATTTCCAGCTTGGCCATGTCGTGCGTGACGCCCTTGCGGTTGGTCATCTCGAAATAGGTCTGCCAGTAGTCGCGGTAGCGCTCGTCGAAGTCGGGATTGATGACGTCGAAGTGTTCGCCCAGCTTCAGGCGCAGGCCGAATTTTTCGATGCGCGCGGTCAAGACGGCAGGACGGCCGACCAGGATCGGGCGCGCCAGCTTTTCGTCGACCACCACTTGCACGGCGCGCAGGATGCGCTCTTCCTCGCCTTCGGCGTAGACGATGCGCTTGAGTTCCGGCGGCGCGCTCTTGGCGATCTGGAACAGCGGCTTCATGAACGTGCCGCTGCGGTACACGAACTGCTGCAGGTTTTCGGCGTACGCCTGGTAATCTTCGATCGGGCGCGTGGCCACGCCGGAGTCATACGCCGCCTTGGCCACGGCCGGCGCGATATGGATCAGCAGGCGCGGATCGAATGGCATTGGAATCAGGTATTCCGGGCCGAACGACAGGTTGTTGATGCCGTACGTCGTGGCCACCACGTCCGACTGCTCCGCATGGGCCAGGTCGGCAATCGCGTGCACAACCGCAATTTCCATCTCGCGCGTGATGGTGGTGGCGCCGCAATCGAGGGCGCCGCGGAAAATGTACGGGAAGCACAGGACGTTGTTGACCTGGTTCGGATAGTCCGAACGGCCGGTCGCGAGGATGGCATCGCTGCGCACGGCTTTCGCGTCTTCGGGCAGGATTTCCGGATGCGGGTTGGCCAGCGCCAGGATGATCGGGTTCGGCGCCATGCCGATGACCATCTCCTGCTTGAGCACGCCGCCGGCCGACAAGCCGAGGAAAATATCGGCGCCCGGCATCACTTCGGCCAGGGTACGGAACGGCGTGTCCTGGGCAAAGCGCGCCTTGTCCGGATCCATCAGCTCGACACGGCCGGTGTAGACCACGCCGGCCAGGTCGGTGACAAAAATGTTTTCGATCGGGAAGCCGAGATCGACGATCAGGTCGAGGCAGGCCAGCGCCGCGGCGCCGGCGCCGGAGACGACCAGTTTGCAGTTCTTGATGTCCTTGTTGACGACCTTCATGCCGTTCAGGATGGCCGCGCCGACGATGATGGCGGTGCCGTGCTGGTCGTCGTGGAAGACCGGAATCTTCATCCGTTCACGCAGCTGGCGCTCGATGTAGAAACACTCCGGCGCCTTGATGTCTTCCAGGTTCACGCCGCCGAAGGTCGGCTCGAGCGACGCGATGATGTCGACCAGCTTGTCGGGGTCGTTCTCGGCGATTTCGATGTCAAACACGTCGATGCCCGCAAATTTCTTGAACAGGACGCCCTTGCCTTCCATCACAGGCTTCGACGCCAGCGGCCCGATATTGCCCAGGCCCAGCACGGCGGTACCGTTCGAAATCACGGCCACCAGGTTGCCGCGCGCCGTGTATTTATACGCGTTGGCCGGATCCTTGACGATCTCTTCACAAGGCGCCGCGACCCCCGGCGAGTACGCCAGGGCCAGGTCGCGCTGGTTCAGCAAGCCCTTGGTCGGGGTGACGCTGATCTTGCCCGGGCGCGGGAACTGGTGGTATTCGAGCGCCGCAACGCGCAGTTGTTGACGGCGTTCTTCTTTTTTGTCCGATGACGAATCCATGCTTTGGCAGCCTTCCTGAACCGATGGGGTGGGGTCTGGGATTTTATCAGACTGGTACTTTCAAGCAGGTAGGTATTATTACTGAGGGGGTTTGACGCGTTAAAATCCGCCATGCTCTCCGAATTCGACCTCATCAAACAATACTTCCAGCGCTCCCGCGCCGGCCACGCGAGCACGGTCCTGGGCATCGGCGACGACTGCGCGCTGCTCCAGCCCACGCCCGGGCGCCAGATGGCGATCTCGTCCGACATGCTGGTCGAAGGCCGCCATTTTTTCGCCGGCGCCGATGCGCGCATGCTGGGGCATAAAGCGCTGGCCGTGAACCTGTCCGACCTGGCTGCGATGGGCGCCACACCCACCGCCTTCACGCTGGCCCTGGCCCTGCCGGAAGCCAACCGCGACTGGCTGGCCGGTTTCAGCGCCGGCCTGTTCGCCCTCGCCGATGCGTTCAACTGCGACCTGATCGGCGGCGACACCACCAGGGGGCCGCTGACGATCTGCATCACGGTGTTCGGCGAACTGGCGCCCGGCCAGGCACTGCGGCGCGATGCGGCCAGGGCCGGCGACGACGTCTGGATTTCCGGCACCCTGGGCGACGCCCGCCTGGCGCTGGCGGCGTACTGGAACGAACAAGCATTGTCCGAACAGGAACTGAACGAGGCCGCCGCGCGCATGCACATGCCGGCGCCACGCGTGGCGCTGGGGCGTGCGCTGGCGGAAAACCGCCTGGCCCACGCCGCGCTGGATATCTCGGACGGGCTGATCGGCGACCTGGGGCACATCCTGGCGGCATCCGGCGTCGGCGCCACGCTCGACGTGGACGCACTCCCCGCCGGCCCGGTGCTGGCCACGCAAGGCCGGGAACTGCGGCGCCGCTTCACGGCCGCCGGCGGGGACGATTACGAATTGTGCTTTACCGCGCCCCCGCACCAGCGCGACGCCATCCTGGCCGCGGCCGGTGCGTGCGCGACCCCGGTGAAGCGCGTCGGCAGCATCGATGCCCGGCCCGGCCTGCGCTGGATCGACGACCAGGGCGCGCCGCTCGAACTGGGCCTGCGCGGCTGGGACCATTTCAGCACCTGACACGTATCAGACGTATCAGGCAATACGCGCTTCCGCGGCTTCCTCGCGCGGCGTCTTGCGGTCATCGTACGGATCGTGCACCGCCCAGTAGTCGCGAAACGCCTGGCGCAGGTGTTCGCGCAGGTCGGCGTCGACCACCGGCCTGGTATAGAAGCGATACACGGCGCCGCGGTTGATGGCGTCGAGCACTTCGTCGATGCGCGTGTCGCCGGACAGGATGATGCGGATCGTGTCCGGATACATCTCCTTGACCCTGCCGAGGAATTCGGTGCCGCTCATGGCCGGCATGCGCTGGTCGCACAGGATCACCTGCACGGGATACAAGGCCAGCAGTTCGAACCCCTCCGCCGGCGAAGCGGCGGTCAGCACCCGGTAGCCGTCGCGCCGGAACAGGCGGTGCAGCGAGTCCAGCACATGGGTGTCGTCGTCGACCACCAGCACGGTTTGCAGGTTGCCGTCGTAGCTGGCCGGCGCTTCCGGGCGCTCGGCGTTGTCGCGCACCAGGCGCGCCAGTTCGGCGGCGGGCAGCGCGCGCGAATAATGAAAACCCTGGATGTCGTCGCAGCGGTTGCGCCGCAAATATGCCATCTGGGCGCGCGATTCGACGCCTTCGGCCACGACCTCCATGTGCAGGCTGTGCGCCATGCTGATGATGGCCAGCGCGATGGCGGCGTCGTCGGGGTTGGTGGTGATGTCGCGCACAAAGGCGATATCGATTTTCAGCTTGTCGATCGGGAAGCGCTTCAGGTACGCCAGGCTGGAATAGCCGGTGCCGAAATCGTCGATGGCGATGGTGATGCCCAGCGCCCGCAGGCGGCCGAGTACCTCGATGGTATGCTCGGCGTGCGACATCAGCGCGCTTTCCGTCAATTCGAGCTCGAGCAGCGACGGATCGATCCGGTGGCGCGCCAGCGACGTGCGGATCGCGCCCTCCAGGTCGCCCTCGACGAACTGTCGGCTCGACACGTTCACCGCCACGCGCACATCGCAGACGTGCTCGCGCGACCAGGCCGCGATCTGGCGGCAGGCAGCGTCGATGATCCAGTCGCCGGCGCGCACCACCATGCCGGTTTCTTCCATGATGGGCACGAACTGGGCCGGATACACCAGCCCGTAGCCGGGACGGTTCCAGCGCAGCAGCGCCTCGACGCCTCTGATGCGCCCCGTGTTCAGGTTCAGCTTGGGCTGGTAGTGCAGCACGAACTGGTCGAGCCGCAACGCATCCCGCAGCGCCAGCTCGAGGTCGAGCCGGGCCTGCACCTGCACGTTCATGCCGCTGGTGAAAAACCGGTAACCGTCGCGCCCTGCTTCGCGCGCCCGCACCATGGCGGTATCGGCAAATTTGACCAGGGTGCCGGCGTCGAGGGCGTCGTCCGGATACATGGCGATGCCGATGCTGGCGGTCAGCATGGCCTGCTGGCCGTGCAGGTCGAACGGCAGGCGCAGCGCCTCACGCACCTCATTGGCCACATGCGCCGCCGCTTCCTGGTCGCGCGGCATGGTGAGGGTGACCGCGAACTCGTCGCCGCCCAGGCGCCCGACCGTGTCGCGCAAATGCACGCAGTTGACCAGGCGCGTGCTGAACTGGCGCAGCAACTCATCGCCCAGCGTGGCGCCCAGCGCGTCGTTGATGCTTTTAAAGCGGTCGAGCGACAGGAACAGCACGGCCACGCGCCAGTGTTTATCCTGCGCCAGCTCGACGGCGTCGCGCAGGTTCTGGAAAAACAGGCGCCGGTTCGGCAGGCCGGTCAGCGCGTCGTAGCTGGCCAGGTGTTTCAGGCGCTGCTGGGCCTGCTGGCGCTCGCTGATGTCGCGCGCCACGGCAATCAGCATGGCGCTGCCGGGCGAGGCCTGCAGCTGCCAGCTGATTTCGACCGGCACCGCGCCGACACCATCGGCGCGCAGCAGGTCGGTCTCGACGACTTCGTGTTCGCGCAAGGGGCTGCGCGGGCGCGCATGGCGCTCCAGCTGGCCGGGCTTGGCCAGCCCCAGCCGCACCGGGCCGATGCGCAGCAGCTCGTCGCGCCGGTAGCCGAGCATGCGGCAGGCGCCGTCGCTGACGTCGACAATGGCCATGCTGCGCGTATCGATCAGGAAAATGGCGTCGGCGGTGGCGTCCATGGCGCCGCGGAAGCGCTCCAGTTCCGCGGTGCGCTCGCGCACAGTCTGCTCCATGTGGGCGCCGTAGTCGCGCGCTTCGCGCTGCAGCAGGTGTACTTCCAGCACATTGTGGATGCGCGTCAGGACGTCGACCGGGTCGAAAGGCTTGTCGATGAAGTCGCGCGCACCCGCTTCGAGGGCACGCATCTTGCGGGAAGGATCGGCGGTCATGGCGAGCACGGGCGGGGCGGCGTGGGCGCCGCCAGCGCGCAGGGCCGCCATCACGGAAAAACTGTCGCAGCCGGGCATGTCGAGGTCGAGCATGACCAGGTCGAACGGCTCGGCCGCCTGCAGGGGCGCGACGGCGCGGGCATCGCCGGTGCTGCTGACCGACACATAAGCGCTGCGCTGCAGCAGGTCGGTCAGGACCCGGCGGACCGCGGCGTTGTCATCGACCAGCAGGATGCGCGCCTGGCGGATGTCGTCCTGGTCGATCATCGACCGCCCTTGGCGCCAGCGTTCTTACGTGGCCATTCAGCAAACCGCATGACACTCCCACATCATTGAAAAAGCGCGGCCCGCGTGATGCCAGCCGCAGCCGCAAGATAGCACTTCGGCGCGGAAACATGCGCACGTCTTGACACATGCAGGGACCCGTCTCTTTTGTTCAAGAGTTTGATTCCATTCAACAATCTTGCCCGCCCGTGGCACGCCAGATTGGTCCCTCGTTGCGCCGATTCACTGGTAAAGTAGACCCGCGGGAAGCCGTCTTTCGAAGCGTACAAGGGATGAGTACAAAGGAGTGCAGTGCGATGAATGAACAAACCAGCCAGCAAACTATTTTCGACCTCGCAGCGAGTGTCGGGCAGACGCTCCAGCAGCACAGCCTGGTGCTGGCCACGGCCGAATCCTGCACCGGCGGCGGCGTGTCGCAGGCCATTACGGAAGTTGCCGGCTCGACCAACTGGTTCGACTGCGG
>Ga0265780_10011734_pt1 | contig 10337 bp, 9 predicted proteins | sample P1T30metagenome_FD_192432 | JGI IMG/M metagenome (GOLD analysis project Ga0265780, IMG submission 192432) | Plant litter microbial communities from East Loma Ridge, Irvine, California - P1 T30 | ecosystem: Environmental > Terrestrial > Plant litter > Unclassified | place: USA: California... | reverse complement strand
CGAATGTGCTGTTTTTTTTGTGTTCTCTTTCACTTTTGGTGCTGATTTTTAGCTCGAATAGCAGCCACCTTAACCATCAAAAGTGCCTTCTTATGTACGACATTCTCAAAGCCTTTCAAAAGTTGTTGGAAGGGCTTATCACCTGATGAAGCTGATGATCTCCTTCTTTTACGATTCTCTAACAATACCAGCTGGCTTTGTCTTTTGATCTGAGGCAGAGTCTTTGGTTTTTGAGGGTTCTAAGAGGTCTGACTGCTTCGGGGTGATGGAGTAGCTTCAATGACAGGTCTAAGGTTTTCCAGAACCCTCTCTGGGTTGAATGGAACTAGGCCAGTTGCTCCAAAACCAGATGAAATGGTTTCAACAGTCATAGTCTGTTGATGGGCTGTAAAAAATGCAGGAAGGAATTCTTCCTTCGTGATATGGTTAATGCCAAGCCTCATCTTGTTCTTAATCTAAGAGCCGTATGGCTTCTACAAAGGGCCGAAACAGCTCACATCCAAAGGCTGAAGAATATGAGATGTATGTGCAGGCATACACAAAGTCAGAATACAGTTCTGAAGGCAGAAGTCTCTGAATTCGGATGTTGAATGGCTGCCATGACCATTGAATATCAATAGCCTCCACTTGCCCTTACAATGCTTCGTATTTTCGTGGAAGTACTAGATCCATTCGAGGCCCAGTTTGTCGTTCGTCCATCCATTGTCACTAACAGCGATTCTCCAGGTTGTTAGGATGCCAGTGTTATACCAGGTCGATAGGTGAAGCTTGCCGTCAAAGATGATGAATGGAGGGATTGCCCATCCTCTTGCATTGACTACCTCGATCGCAGTAACCCACTTCCGGTTCCCCGGCTGTTTTGTCCTTAGTCTGCCCTTCCTATCTGATGATGTGATTACTTTTGAAGTTGAGATAACACCTATCTGGAAGCCAGTCTCATCGAAGTTGAAGATGTCCTCTTCCGCAACGCCGTACTTTGCGATTGTGTCTGATACGTAGAGTTGAGAAAGGGACGTCGTAGGCGTTAGCTGCAGCCCGGGGAGATGGAAGTTGGGTACGAGTATATGCTTGAAGAGCTAAAGAAACATGTCCTTCTGTTTCAGAGGACATTACGACTAGACTTTGTTATGTAATAAGAGGAAGAAGTCGTAAGACGCGTCAAGCACGCGTTTTGATCATCTTGCTTGCGTGATCATCGTTTGTTTGTTTGTTTGATTCAATCGGGCTATACACGGTGACCGTATGAGCCGTACCTAGAGAGTGACCTTACTTACAAAAGAAATTCGCTGCCTTCGCTCATGAATGAGAGTGATCCATCCCTATGGTTACCTACTCAGCCTCCGGCTGATAGGTCAACAACCTGCCTGTCTTTTCCAGAAACCGGATAGTAGCTTTCACTACCTCGATATCCGACTTCCATTTCTCTTTAGGACCATCCAAAAGCTGTCCCGTCCTCACATCCTTTCTCGGACCCCACCCTCCTAAGAGGTAGGATACGTCACCTGACCTCGCGCCTACGGTCTCGCGTAACTCTCTACGCTCTTCCGTCCACCTCGGACACGAGAGGATGAGATGTCTAATCGTCTCCTCGTCCTTTCCACAACTGCATCTTGCCTCGTCTACCACTCCTATTCGGGAGAAGTATTGATTTAACCTGCAATGCCCTGTTCTAGCTTGGATAAGAATAGCAGCCTGATCTGTGGTAAGTGACCTATACAGACGTAAGGTGTGCTTCCCCGGTAAGGCTTGATCCATCTTCCACGTGTATTGCCCCGGTAGTCTCGTAGTGTCGAACAGGGTCGGATTTTCACTCCTGTCCCGATTTATCAATCGGATGACGCCTACCACCTCTCGCACCCTCTCTCTTGCTTGAGCTGTAGGCTTACCCTCTTGACTCGACGCCTCCCGAGCTGCATCGTTCGCTTCTTCGTTCCCTACTATGCCTTCGTGACCTGGAGACCATTTGAATCTGACGTCTATCTCTTTTCTGCTTAGAGCATCGATGCTCTTTGCTGCGTGATCATCCCGCTTGCCAAGTACGTTATTCTGTTTTGTCTCGACACATTCCAGCCCCAACCCTAACCCTAGACAAATATATCGGATCCAAAAGATCGCCGGCTCCTGTCACCGACCACAATGCACACTCATCTTCCGATTGGTTGCAACAATCGTCTCAATGCCATGCTTTACCGCAAGCTTCCTCTCATGCATAGAAACATTGCTGCGTGTCGCGTATGCATTCGCATCTAGAGAAGCATTGCTGATCGACAGGATTGTGTTTTACACCTGCATTTCCACAAAACAGTACCATTGCCGGCTGTATATCGCCGTGTCCCTCATTTCAAAGCCAACCTGTAGAACACGGTTACGAGGTATAAGTTACTGTAGCACTCCGCACACTGCACGGCTGTGTCGGAAGGGCTGGATCGCTCTGGATCAACGGATGCTTCATGCCGAGCCATTTTTGATTGAGGACTAGGCGTTGATCCGGTGGGAGATAAATTGCGAGCATCAGCTGCTGAACCCTGGACTACTGTGGTCAAGGCAGTCCGGAGTACCGCACTAAGGCGACAGCGTTACGCTGCACCGATGGGGTTCCTTTGTAGACTCCACTACCAACTCGAAATCATGCAAGATGAGTCGAACCTGGCTCTGGCTCATGCAGCGTCGGTCTCGCTTGCGCGAACATTATGATGTCGAGCTTTGCCGTGTGAGCTCCTAACTGCAAAGTCACCGTTGTACCTTGGCGTTTTGATAGGTGAGAAAAGCGCGGGCGCACGGCATTTGCTGCTTTCTAGAATGCCGTCATGGCTTGACTAGGGTGCGAGCCGGCTACCGACAGCGCCCCCTCGAGTAGCGTATGCGACACCCGTGCATGGGGACGTGCCGCTGCAGGTGTGAACAGTCATGTGACGTAAGTCCATGGCAAGCGAGCCTTTCCCTCGCGTCACTTTGCTCTACTTATGTATTGAGGAAAAGTTGTGGCGTTGCCAAACCATATATTTGAGTGAATTGTACACACAATCGACGGCCCTCCAGTACCTTATAATCTCGGCTTCACCCCACGCACTCTTCGTTGTACTCTGGAGCAGGTTTCTCTCCAGGGGAAGGGGACTGCCGGCGACTCCTCCCGCATGCTCGATGGGCTACCACCGGGATTTTACACGCTAAACCATTCGCAGCCTCGACAGGCTTGGAGCTTTGCACTGATTCATTAGCCTTCGCGTGATCTCGACTAATCAAAAGCGCCGTAAGGCATCATATAACCTTTAGGGCAAGGGTCCTGGGAGAAGCGGTAAGCTTGGCGGAGGTAGCCCTCGGCACAGCAGGCCGCCGCCCGCTTCAGTCTGCCGACGAACCTGCCATCAAGCTGATCGGAGGGTGAGAGGGATACAACCTACTGTAACACCGAGAAATACACTACAGGCGTCAAGACCTAGGCCATGTTTGTTTTTCAAATATATACACTAAGCTCGATATCGTCTATCTGAGGTGGATCCCTGCGGCACGGCGCTCCCAACAAGCATCTGGGTGGTTACTGTCTCGCTTGGAACAGGTATGGGTCTGCAAGAACGCAGGGGTGGGGGATAATTCAACTGCGGCCATAGCGTTAGCGCACGACCTAAGCGTCAATATACCCTACTGCCGAACAGCACTGGGTGTTGGCAGACCGGGCAGGGTTCTACCCCAGCAATCTTTACACAGTACACGGAGCAGTATGCACTGCCCTAAACTCCTCGCGCTTACTAGCCCTGGGTCTCTCATCCTGACCCTGCTATGTAAGTCGGGTACTTGCACGAGTAGAGCGGCGTATGATGCCGATGATTGGTCCAATGGCTTGAATATACAGGATCGTTGAGGGCTTCCCGGCGCTGTATTCTTTGACCAGCTCGACTGCGGGATCAGATTGCGGCGTCGGATCGAAGATGCCGCATCAAGTAATGGCGCCGTCGACACAGTTCGCGTTTGTACAGTCCGTGTTGTTAATTCTGCATCTTCTGTCGGCTCCAAGACAGAGATCAGACTCAACACATATTGTTCATTGTCCACCTCAGCCGCAAAGCTACACCAGGCACTGGATACGCGAAGCCCAAATAGCCAAAAGCAATCGACAAACATGCATCTGCTAAAGCCGCCTTCGGGACTGCCGCGAGACATCGAGCCAACATCCCTCAGCTTGCATCAAACTAATGGATGGGCTCAAGCCTTGTTCATCATTTACATTATCATCACGCCCTTTTACTGCATCTGCAGCGCTGGGGCATTTTTTCTGATGAAGCACAGAGGCGGGATGGAATACAGATCGTGAGCCCCCCACGACTGGACACGACTTGAAGAAAGCGACGTTAAACTGTCTACTCGTAGCTGACACTGACGCATCAGGACTTGTATCATTGTATACTTATCACCGGTCTCTCACGGCTTGTTACTGCTGAGTCTCCTATCTCTCAACGAGGATTGGCAAGGATACATATATTCGTCATGGCAGATCGTTCAGTGCGTGATCGGCCTCGCCTTGGTTGCTTCACTCTGGGAATGGCTCGAGGAAGAAACCCAACTCGGCGGGTGGTAGGAACACCGCTTCACTACAGGTACATGTGCATTTACTCACACGACCATAGGCTTCTGAATTTTGGGTGTCTAATAGTTGCCACCCTCCTTTTCAACGCACGCCGCCCTTATGAAGCTCTTCCCTGGGCCGATCTCGGCAGCCCGTTGTCGCAACCGGTTTCTTGGATGCTGATACTTTCCAATGCTGTCTACATGTGCAAGCATTTGTACAGAAATTGGAAGGAAAGAGCTCAATAAACGCGTCCTTCTGGCAAAGGCGTCGGATGACTAGTGTGCTCAGTCGAGACCGGACCGATGGGCTGTCCTATATCGCCGGACAAACGATCAAACCGACAAGAGGATTGCTGAGCAGAGCGTCATCAGTAAGCACTAGTGATGCGAAAACACAGGCCGTCGCTTTTCGCTTGTTTAGCATCGCGCTTGTCTTGGCTGACCGCATCAATATGGTGGTATGCTCGGCAAAAGTGCGTGTCAGGTTATCGGCACTGGTGAGATGGTTGTTGGCCTTGTTTATGACTCTAGTTTTAGCCCTGTTCCTGCGCCAATTTTCGTTTCTAAGGCAAATAGAACACAGTAATAAGGGCTCCAGTTAACGAGGACTGCGAGCGACTAAGATATACTATCTGTAAGTCCAAGACAAAGAGAACGATCTCTGTAGATCCCAAATGAAGTACCGAGCCAAGCGGAGAGGTTGATATCGCAGGTTTATTCTAAGCCGCATTGTGAGAAAGAAAGTCAAAGCGGTCTTGTGCAAGGCTCGCTAGGGTATCCACTCGGATTTCCGCTGCAAGAGTGGTGTAGCGTCGTGTGGGTCACCCTGATCTGCCTTTTCCCCGAACAATTGCTCAAGCTTCTCTTATATGAACAATTGCTCAAGCTTCTGGAAGAGTGAACAATTGCTCAAGCTTCTCTTATATATCGGAAGGTATAAATTGAAAGTTCGATCCATCCTTCGTCCCGCGTTTGCTTCCGTTCCGATATCTGGTCCACTGAGTTTGCCACAAATCACCAACTCCAACTCCTTGACGTTCTTCCTACGCAAAGACGTGCTCTGACACAACTACATGGCTTCGTTCGCTCCAATGAACATATTCTGGCTCCTTTTCCTGGTACACATTGCGATCGCTCAACGCTATCTCGGGAAATTCAGATTCGAAGACGATGATATCAAAACACGAGCGAATCTTCGAGATGGAATCGGAAGAAGAAGATCGCAAAAATACTTCCACGAATCCACGTTCAGCGCTTTCTACGACGCTCGCTACGGAAAGGGTTCTCTACCTTACGACGACCGCCGAAATCAATTATCTGCGTTGACAAAGGCGTATCTTACTACTATGGACGACATTGGCATAGAAACTTGGCTCATGCATGGATCGCTGTTGGGATGGTACCGAAATGGCAAGCTGATACCTGGGAACTTTGACATTCACGTACAAGTGGCAGATGCAAGCATGCAACATCTCGCCAGCTATTACAACATGTCGGTACACTCTGTCAAACTGGCAAGTCGGGATGAGAATCGCGATTACCTACTTGAAATCAACCCGAACTGGATGGATGCTAGCACCACTGATGTGGAGAACCAGATTGATGCACGCTGGTTTGATACGACGACTGGACTGTACATTAATATCACGGCACTGCGGTGGGACGAGGAGGCTAAATCGCGAGGCATTGATGGCAGAGTCATGTGCAAGGACGACCATCATTATCTGCATAACGACATATTTCCGCTTCGAGACGGCACATTTGAGGATGCTCCGGTTAAAATACCGTTCGCATACGCGAACATACTCGTTGAGGAATACGGAAAGGAGTCTTTGGATAACTATTCGTAAAAAAATGATCGGTTTGGTACTATTTTGCAAAGATCGTTACTGTTATCACGTCGGGGGATTTGGGTAAACTGATACACCTATTGCACGAGGAGCCGTGGTCGCTTGCATCTCTGTTAACATACGTAAGCAACCTTCCTGCAGAGCCTATATATGCGAGGCGAGAAACTTAACAACCATACAATAGTTCAATCTGACAAGAGTATCTCTCTGGCATGGAGATGCTGCCAAATTCCACCCACTTCGAAGAAGAACATGAAAGGGAGAGGAGCTGATGTAGTAGGGGAGATGCATCGAAGCGATGAGATGTGGCACCTCTGCAACGACCAACAACACGACCTAGTTGACGCGAGAGGAGTTCCTTCGGATACCTTTGATGGCGGGTGCGAATATGCCGAACCTCGCTCAACGAGCCGCATGATATCTGGAGACCATAGTTGTCATCGCATTGGTCCGTTCACGCTTGGTACCAACGGCAGAGCAAGACCTTTGATGTACCGTGTTGGAAGCGATTTCTCATGAAGATGGAGAGATATTGAATGTCGAAGGGAAGTCGTACAGGAGGAGATCATACATTCACACTCGAACTGCCCGGTGACATCAAGAATCTTCCATAATTAGTACAATGACATGTAAAGATAGCGCACCTGCGATGGACTAAAGCACCACAGTGCACGGAAGCCATCCCTTCAAGCCGTGCATGATGAAGCGCCTTACTAGTCTAAGTTACCATCTCTGTTCCGCTCAGCCATGGTTCTAGCTTAGCGATTTTATACTCATTTGCTCCAGCAGTATAGTACCATACACTGGTCCTCTCATCTTTGGAATTCATAGTTCATTCACTCTGCTGGTCTTTTACATCAGTACAAAACCTATGGTCACGACCACGTGGACAATTCATTATGTTCAACAGCAAACGAGCACGTGTTCGTGTCGCTTTTGCGTCTGCTTCAGCCGTGATCTACCTTATTTGGAGCATCGCCAGACTCGGATTCGATGATACAAGCCGCACTAGTCTTCAACCCGACCAGCCTTTGCCACAGGTGCAGCTGCCGTGCAGAAGCTTACCGGGAGCCGATGAGGTGTTGGTAATCCTCCGATCCGGCTCCACTGAATTGGACGACAGACTTGCTATACACCTGTCGACAAGCGTACGATGTTTCCCAAACTACCTGATCTTCTCGGACTTTGAGGAAAACTATGGTGGTGAGCATATTCTAGATGCTTTAGCAGACGTGGACCCCGGCATCGTGAAGGAAAATCCAGACTTTGTGCTATACCGGCGGCTACAAAAGAGCGGAAGGATGGCTTTAACTCCATCCGAACTCGCAGGGCCACCTGATACTTTCGCAAGTAGATCCGGCAAGACAGGCAATCCAGGTTGGAAACTCGACAAATGGAAGTTCCTACCCATGGTGAACAAAACGCTCCACGAGCGGCCTGACATGAAGTGGTACGTCTTCATTGAGGCGGATACCTTCTTGCTCTGGTCTATGCTGCAACAATACTTGGATCTACTTGACCCAACGGAACCCATCTATGCTGGTAGCCCGACGTTTGTCGGTGGTGTCCTGTTCGCACACGGTGGCTCGGGATTTGTGGTCTCCCAACCAGCACTGCGAATGGTAGTGGACCACTATGCAACGCACAAGGCGGAGATTGAGAAGTTTACTGACAGCCATTGGGCTGGTGATTGCGTCCTAGGCAAAGCTTTTGCAGACTCGGGGACTCCCTTGACCAATGCTTGGCCAGCAATGCAAGGCGACTATCCAGGCATTGTTCAGTACGCGGGAGCCATTGGTAGTGACGAAGACACGTCGCGCTTATGGTGTGGCATCTCAGTCTCCTACCATCATATGTCGACTGCAATGATCAAAGAGCTGTGGACCTTCGAGCAAGACTGGGCGGCCAAGAATGATCCGGTAAGAAAAGTTTTCATGAAGCCCAACACACCATGTACTTACTATCACATCACAGAGTATCGATTCCTTACGACACAGAGACATCTTCACCTCATTTGTCATGCCTCAGATGATGGTCCCGCGCAACGATTGGGATAACCTTAGCGATCAGGACGAGGGAATGTTTGCTTCTGTTGATGAGTGTAGGTCAAGATGCAAAGTGCAACCAGGTTGCGTGCAGTATTCTCTCAATCAGGACCAGCTGTGTCGAACACGTGGCGGCCCGAGACTTGGTAAAGCTACGGAGGGGATCACATCAGGATGGATCGAAGACCGTATAAAAGACTTTGAGCAGAGTATGGCGCAGTGCGGGAGCGAAAGTCGGCCAACCCAAATATTGACGTAATACGTTACAATCGTTCGTTCGAACCATACTAAGCTTTCTTTCCATAACTAAGCAATGGTGAAAATCAAGACGAACATTATATTTGAAGAGGCGATATTGAGATCACTATTCCTACTACTTCATCACGGGCTATTAGCTTGAGGAAAGGCGCTTACTTCAATATTGAAAAGATGATAGAGAACTGCACTGTAATCCTGAAGCGGGTGCTTGAATAGTAACTTAGTGCTTGATATGTCTTATCGATATGCATTATATCATATCCTTGGGGAACGGCTACTTACATGTGTTCCCCCTCCCTTCCCTTTTCCTATGGTTTTCTTGCACCAAGTCAAGCGCGAGAATCCGCGATGCTCTTATAGAAGCGTTTTCTTACCGTGCCTCCGATATGATCATACAAATGTCTCACCCAAAGTTCTGGAAGGCTCTCCCAATCCACACGTATGCTATGGATCGTACTCAGCCCGATCAGATTGTGCAGCAGATTCTTCCCATTACTTGGGTCCTGGACAATTAGTCCGATGAAGACCTGATAGTCCCCATGAACACTTGGAATGTGAAACAGTTAATCGCGCTCTTGAGTGTTATTTTGGGAGGTTCGCTTAGGCCGCTCACCAATTTGGTAAATGAGTTGCTTGTCGAGTGAACCGCATGTCGATCGCTCAATTCCGTCAGTTTCACCAGAATATTTGCCTGGGTACTTTCGCACATAAGCAAGTTCCAAATATTGACATCGTTCCTTTTCCTTTACGAAATTTCGAAAACGTCTTTCATTTCCCCACCGCGTATAATCTTTCAAACGATAACATTGTTATGGACCTCCCGCCCTCGCTCCATCCTCGGTTTGCTAGACAAGACGACCTGCTGGAGCACTACAACGTACATCGGCGGATTGGTAGCGGTGCATACGGTGTTGTTTACCATGGAGAGCAGCGAAGTTCCGGGAACGAAGTCGCAATCAAAGTGACTCGAGACCTCGAAAACCCTCTCGTGTGCAGTCGGACCTTACGCGAGATCAAGATACTCCAACACTTCCAACACGAGAACATAATATCCTTGCTGGAAGTCGGGAGACCGTACAGCTTCGAGGGTTTCTCCGAAGCTTGTATCGTGCAAGAATACATGCCTTATAACCTCACGCAGTTTACAAAGCAATACGAGCTGTCTGATTGTCACATTTCCTATCTTACCTATCAGGTTCTCCGCGGGCTGGCCGCCATCCACTCCGCCGGCATAGTCCACCGGGACTTGAAGCCGGACAACTTATTGGTGGGAGAAAATTGCGATTTGAAGATATGCGATTTTGGACTGGCTCGACCTCTGAATGAGAAGGGAAAAGAATGGATGCAAATGACAGAGTATGTCGCTACGCGCTGGTACCGTGCTCCGGAAATCATGCTTTCTGAGTACGGCAAACCTGCGGACCTATGGTCATGTGGGTGTATCCTCGCCGAGATGATCGGAAAAACGGTGCTCTTCCCTGGCAGCAATTACAAGCATCAACTGGAACTCATTTTCGATGCTCTAGGAACTCCTACAAATCGTGATCTGAGAGCGGTGCGCTCTTGGAGGAGTCACCGGTACATCCGAGATGCCTTCCCACCAAGAGCTAGTAGGCATTGG
>Ga0265780_10011733_pt1 | contig 10337 bp, 8 predicted proteins | sample P1T30metagenome_FD_192432 | JGI IMG/M metagenome (GOLD analysis project Ga0265780, IMG submission 192432) | Plant litter microbial communities from East Loma Ridge, Irvine, California - P1 T30 | ecosystem: Environmental > Terrestrial > Plant litter > Unclassified | place: USA: California... | reverse complement strand
TCGACGCCGTGCACGCGCTCGTCGATGACAGCCCGGTGCACCTGCTGCAGGAGATGGGTGAGCGCACCGCGGCCCTCAGCGCCCACCTCGGCCGGCCGCTGACGCTGATCGCCGAGAGCGACATGAACGACGCCCGCCTCGTCACGCCCCGCGACGGCGGCGGCTTCGGCCCCGAGCACCGCCAGGGCTACGGCCTCGACGGCCAGTGGAGCGACGACTTCCACCACGCGCTGCACGTCGCCCTCACCGGCGAGACGAACAGCTGGTACGCCGACTTCGCGTCGCTCGACTCGCTGGCCAAGGTCGTGACGAAGGGCTTCTTCCACGACGGCACCTGGTCGTCGTTCCGCGAGGCCGACCACGGCCAGCCCGTCGACACCGCGCACATGCCGACCTGGCGCCTCGTCGTGGCGAACCAGAACCACGACCAGATCGGCAACCGCGCGGTCGGCGACCGCCTCGCCGCGACCCTCGACGACGGTCAGCTGCAGATCGCCGCCGCGATGACGCTCACCTCGCCCTTCACGCCGATGCTCTTCATGGGCGAGGAGTGGGCGGCGTCGACCCCGTGGCAGTTCTTCACCTCGCACCCGGAGAAGGACCTCGGGGAGGCCACGGCGAAGGGCCGCATCGCCGAGTTCGCGAAGTCGGGCTGGGACGAGTCGGTCGTCCCCGACCCGCAGGACCCGTCGACGTTCGAGAACTCGAAGCTCGACTGGTCGGAGCTCGCGACGGGCCGCCACGCGACCCTGCTCGAGGCGTACCGGCGGCTCACCGCCCTCCGCCGGGCCGAGCCCGAGCTGACCGACCCGCGCTTCGGCACGACCTCGGTCGAGCACGACGCCGAGGCCGGCTGGTTCGTCATGACCCGCGGCACGATCCGGGTGGCCGTCAACTTCGGGACGCAGGAGGCGCGGCTCGCCGTGCGCTCCGCCTCCGTGCTGTTCGCCAGCGACGGGTCGATCGAGGCCGGGGAGGCCCTCGTCCTGCCCCCGCACTCGGTCGCGATCGTGCGCTGACCCGGGGCGGGCCGTCGACGGCGGCCCGCTCCCCCGCGCGAGAGAGGGCCGACCACGCAGGTGGTCGGCCCTCGGTCGTCGTCGGCGCTGCTAGACGCGCGGCCGGTCGAAGCGCGCGCCCGCGGCCTTCGCGGGGAGGAGGCTCATCACGACGGGGACCACGCTGCCGAGGGGCACGAGCGTGAGCAGGATGAAGTTGCGGTTGAAGCCGGCGTCCTGCAGCCGGCGGGCCAGCAGGGCGTACGACGGGAAGAGCGTCCCGAGCACGACGACCAGGGTGGCCGCCGCGAGCACGAGCGGGACGAGCGTCGGCCGGCCCGCGCTCTGCACGACCGTGAGCTGGGTGACGGCGACGAGCCCGCCGAGCACGACCACCTGGGCGAGGACGACCCACCAGTACTCGCTGAGGCTCGCGCGGCCGGTGAAGTCGCGGTACTTGCGGAAGAAGCGACCGAGCGCCTGGCCGGGGGTCGCGCCGTAGAGGGGCTCCCAGAGGGGCACGTCGGCGTCGTCGGGAGCGCGGAACGGCTCATGGTGGCCGGCGGGCGGCGAGGCCGGGGCGACGGGACGGACGACGGCCGGGACGACGCCGGCGGCGGGGCCGTAGGGCGACTCACCGAACGGTGACGTGGTGACGGTCATCGGGTGTCCTCTCGTCCGATCGATGCGTGTGCATGAGCCGGTGTCCTCACTTTAGAGGACACGCGCCTCCGCGCCACGTCCCCAGAACGAGGGCCGCTCACCTCTGGCGGCGCGGCGAGCGGCACAGCCAGCGGCACGGCGGGCGGCCGCCGACGCCGAGGTGCGTCGACGCCGCCGCCGCCGACGTGGAGGCCCGCAGCCCGGTCTGACCTTCCGGGCTCCGGACCCCCGTCGGGAGGCCGGGCTCGTCGGACGAGCCCGGCGGTCGGGGGGTTAGTGCGTCGTCAGGGTGCGCGCGGGGCGCACGCGGTGCGACGAGGCACGGACGCTCGGCAGGCGGCGGTGGCGCACGACCAGCTCGACGAGGGCCCGGCCGCGGCGTCGGAGGCCCCAGAGGGTCACCTTCGTCAGCGACTCGCGCACGATCGAGCCGCTCATCTTCGAGGTGCCGTGCACGCGCTCGGTGAAGGTGATCGGCGTCTCGACGACGCGGAGCCCGGCCTGCAGGGCCCGCCAGAGCAGGTCGACCTGGAAGCAGTAGCCCCGCGACTCGACCTGCTCGAGGTCGATGCGGCGGAGGGCGCTCGAGCGGAAGGCGCGGTAGCCACCGGTGGTGTCGGCGACGCTGATGCCGAGGGCGCCGCGGGTGTACCAGCTGCCGCCCCGGCTGAGGAGCTCGCGGTGCAGCGGCCAGTTCTCGACCGCGCCGCCCGGCACCCAGCGCGAACCGAGCACGAGGTCGTCGTCGGCCAGCAGCTCGATCATCTCGGGCAGGTACTCGGGGTGGTGCGAGCCGTCGGCGTCCATCTCGACGAGCGCGTCGTAGCCGCGGGCCAGACCCCAGTCGAAGCCGGCCAGGTAGGCCGCGCCGAGGCCTGCCTTCTCGGTGCGGTGCAGGACGTGCACGCGGTCGTCGCGGGCGGCGTAGGCGTCGGCGAGCGCGCCCGTGCCGTCGGGCGAGCCGTCGTCGACGACCAGGACGTCGGCGCGGGCGCCGGAGGCGAGGACGCGGCCGACGATCCAGTCGAGGTTGTCGCGCTCGTTGTAGGTGGGGATGATGACGAGGGTCTCGTTCACGGAGCAGTCCTTCCGGGGGAGGTGCGGTGTCGGGGGCCGGCGGGGCCGGCGGGGCGACCGGTCAGACGACCAGGTCGGCGAAGACGATGAGGTTGTCGTCGTAGTGGCCCGTCGACGTGTCGAAGCGGCCGTCGCAGGTGATGAGGCGGAGCGACGGCGTCGGGCTCGACCCGTAGACGTCGGAGGTGGGGAAGGCGGCCTTCGCGGCCCGCTCGCTGCCGGTGACGCGGAAGGTCTCGACGGAGCCGGTGGACAGGGTGACGAGCACCTCGTCGCCCGGCGCGAGGTCGGCCAGGTCGACGAACACCGCGGGGCCGGTCGACGAGTCGATGTGGCCGGCGATGATCGCGGGCCCCACTCCCCCGGGCACGACGCCGCCGGCGTACCAGCCGGCCGACTCCCAGGCCGTCGGCGGGTCGAGCTCGCCCGCCGCGCCGATGCCGAGGTCCTCGAGGCCCGAGTCGACGCCGATGGACGGGATCTGCACGCGGGTCGGGACGGCACCCGCCGGAGGCGCGGTGTACGACGGCGCCGCCGGGTCCTGGAAGCCGTCCGCCGCCGCCGATCCCGGGGTGCCGGTCGCCGACGGTGCGGCCTCGCCCGGGGCGTCGCCCGCGGCCTCGACGGACCGGTCGGGCGTCGCGGCGACGGCGGCCACGGCGACCCCGCCGACGAGCACCACGAGGACGGCGCCGAGGGCGATCGCGGCCCGCTTGTGGGCGGAGAGCCAGCTGGTGACCGGCATCAGCTCTCCACCTCCATCGGGCTGCAGGCCCCGAGGCCGGTGGTCTCGAGCTGCAGGGCTCCGAGCGCGGCCCAGGCCGAGCCGTAGTACGTGGGGGTGCTCGTCGAGAGCTGGTCGGCGGTCCGGAGGTCGGCCTCGGCCGCCGTGGGGTCGCCGGCGCTCGCGTGGGCCGCGGCGCGGGCGACGTAGGCCAGCGGGCTCTGGTCCTTCCCGACGGCCTGGCCGCCGAGGTCGAGCTGCATGGGCAGCTCGCCGTAGCGGGACAGCACGGGGGCGAGGCGGGCGGCGAGCGCCACGTCGGCCGGCTGGCACGACTCGGCGTACCGGAGCGCCAGGCGGCCCGCGTCGTAGCTGTACTGCACGGTGCCCGACGAGCCGTCGGCGCTCGGCAGGGGCACGACGCTGCCGTCGACCTGCACCTGCGCCCAGTCGCTCGGCAGCGCGGTCGAGTCGAGCACGGCCGTGGTCACGGCGCGGGAGCCCGCGGCGAGCTCGTCCCAGCGGGGGTCCCCGCTCGCCTCGCCGAGCTGCTCGAAGCTGGCCGGCGACGCGTAGGAGGGGTTGTACGACCAGGGGCCGGGGCCCTGCGCCCAGAGGCCGGGCAGCAGGACGAGGCCGTCGGGCACGGGCGCGGTCATGGTGTCGAGCACGACCGAGCCGAGCTCGACGCCCTGGGCGGTCCACTCGGGCCGGTCGAACGCGTCGCCGGCCACGACGAGGGCCCGGGCGGCGTCCACGTCGGCGTCGCTGGCGGGGCCGTCGTCGACGACCGCGCCGTCGTCCCACTGCCAGGCGAGCAGGCCGTCGGGCCGCACGAGGTTGTCCTCGGTCCACTGCCAGATCGAGTCGAACGAGCGCTCGTCGCCGACGGCCGCCGCGACGAGCATGCCGTAGGCCTGCCCCTCGCTCACGGTGTCGTCGCCCTGGTCGCGTCGGACGACGCGGCCGTCGTCGTCGACCCAGTCGGCGAGGAAGTCCTCGCCGATCTCGGTCGCGGTGCGGCCCGCCGAGGCGGACGGATCGATGCCGGGGTCGGTGGTCTCGCCGGTGTCGGTGCCGGTCGGCCGGGCCTGGTCGGCGCGGTCGCCGAACGGTCCGACGACGAGCGAGGCGATGCCCGCCGTGACGGCCAGGGCCGCCACGACCACGGCTGCGAGCAGCAGCGTCGTCTTCTTCGTCATGTCGTCAGTTCCCTCGCTGGGTGTGGGGGTCGGGGAGGCGCGGCGTGCGCACGGCGCAACCCGCGCCTCCTCGTCGGTCCGGTCGGTGGACCGGGTCGGTCGGTCGGCCCCGCCGTCGCTCGACGGGGGGCCGGCGGGCCGGGTCAGGCGATGCCGAACCAGCCGCGGACGGTGGCCCAGAAGCCGGTGTCGGCCTCGTCGGACGGGTGCTCGGCGAGGTACCCGCCGCCGGTCTGCACGCCGCCGACGGGCGTCTGCGCGGTCGCGGCGCTGTCGACGACGGGCACGACGGTGAGGCCGCCGGTCGAGTTGTCGAGCACGAACAGCGTCGAGATGCTGCCCGCCGCGAGGTCGACCTTCGCCGACCCGTCGACGCTGTCGCCGGTCAGCTCGAGGTCCCAGGGGCCGGCCGCGACGCTGGCGTAGCCGGTCGCGCTGCCGAAGGTCGCGCCGTCGGCGATGGTGGTGCCGGTGCTCGTCGCGACGTCGACCGTCTTCGTGACGGTCGCGGCCTGCACGAGGCGGATCTTCGCCTGGCCGGCGGCGGGCGCGGTCAGGTCGTCCTTGAACACCTGCGTGCGCAGCTGGTCGCTCTGGCCGTACGCGACGACCGTCACGGGCTGGCCGCTCTCGACGTTCACGTTCGCGCTGATGACGGGCGCCATGTTCGTGGTGGCGTCGGCCGCGGTCATCGACACGATGTACGTGCCGGACGGCAGCGCCTGGTACGGGCTGACCTGGCCGTAGGTGACGTCGTCGAGGTCCATGACGACCTGGCCGCCGGAGAGCGCGGTGAGCGTCACGTCGACCGCCTTCGTGTCGGGCGAGAGGTGCCCGACGCGCACCCAGCCGTCGCCCTCGGCGGCGTGCGCCGGGGCGCCTCCGACGAGGGCGGCGGCGACGGCGGCGACCGTGGCGGCGGTGAGCGCGAGCGTCGTCGTGAGGCGACGACGCCCGGAGGTCCGGGGCGCGGAGGCGCGGGGTGCGGTGGTGCTGGTGGCGTGGGCCATGGTGGTTCCTTTCCGGTCGGGACCCGCCCCGGGGGGGGGCGGACGGTGAGGAGGGGCGGGGCGCGTCGGACGACGCGCCCCGTGTGACGTCAGTCCAGCACGCCCGAGGGGGCGATGGCCGACCAGGTGAGGAGGAGGCCGTCGCCGGACTCCGTGACCAACTCGGGGGCGAAGGTCGCCCCGAGGCCGTCGACGTAGCCACGGAGGTCGGCCGTGCCCTGGCCGTCCTGCGGCGTGACGAGGAACTGCCGGTAGACGTTCTCGGCCTCGCCGGGCAGCGCGTCGGGGTCGGCGACCGAGATCGCACCGCCCGTCGCGAGCTGTCCGAGGCCGATCACGGCGCGGCTGTCGACGCGGCCGTCGGCCAGGGCCTGACGGAAGGTGTCCGAGACGGCGAGCGCCGGGTTCTGCGCCAGCTGGCTGCCGGCGGCGGAGCGGGCCGCCGCGGCGGCGTCGGCGTCCGCCGACGCCTGGGCGGCGCCGTCGGGGTGGATCTGCCGCACGGCCACCTCCTGGTCGCCCTCGCCGAACGTGGCGACGACGGTGGAGTTGTCGAGCGCGGCGCGGATGTCCGCCGAGCTCGAGCCCGAGGTGCGGACCGACTCCGTCGTGATGATGAAGTCGGAGTCGCGCCAGCCGTTCGGCGACTGCGCCTCGACGGCGCCGTCGGTGTCGATCTTGTAGAACCACACGACGTTGTCGCGGGCGAACCCGTCGTCCACGAGGTCGACCCACATGGCGTCGTCCACGAGCAGGCGGCTGTCCTTCGGCACGTTGTCGGCCACCCAGTTCTCGGCGTTCCGCATGGGGGCGTCGAGGTCGGACAGGAAGAAGCCGCGCAGCTGCGTCGTCCAGAGCGGGACGGCGGCGACGACGGCGGCCGTCGCGAGCGCCAGCCACACGATCGACCCGCCGCGGGCGGCGAGGGTCCCCGCGCGCCCGGCCCGGCGGGCACGGGCCGCGGTGACGGCCGCGCTGCTGACCGCGGCGATCAGCAGGGCCGCCAACGGCAGCAGCATGATCACGTAGGGCACCGGCAGGTAGCCGCCGGGGCGGAACATGAACGCGATGAGGAAGACCGTCATGGCCGCGAAGGGCCGCACTCGGCGGAGGAAGAGGCCGACCACGCTCGCCAGCGTGCCGAGCACGATGAGCACCTGGTCGAGCTGCCACCACTGCGAGACCGTCGCGAAGAACAGGCTGCCGGTGTCGAGCACCGACCCGCTCGACGCACGGGTGCCGAGCTGGAAGGTCACGCCCTCCAGCAGGCTCACGCGGCCGGCGCCGGGCAGGAGCTCGCCCTTGACCGCCGCGAGGGCGACGTAGCCGAGGCCGACGAGCACGAGCAGGCTCGCGGCGATCGACAGCGTGTAGCGACGGGTGCTCTTGTCGGCGTTGCGGATCATCACCCAGGCCAGGAACGGCAGGGCCAGCAGGTACGTCTCCTTCGACAGGACGGCGATGCCGAACGTCGCCGCCGAGGCGGCGAAGCCTGCCAGCTGGTACCGCTTGCTCAGCGCGAGCAGGAACGCGGCCAGCAGCCACGGCGTCGCGACGTTGTCGAGGTACACCGTGCGGTGGAACTGCACGGCGAGGGGCGACACGGCGAAGATCAGCGCGGCGACCGAGGCGGCCGCGCGGCCCAGCCCGACCTTGCGGGCGAGCAGCCAGAGGAGGGCGACCCCGACGACGGTGAAGGCCACCATCGCCTCGCGGGCGGCGAGCACGGCGATGTCGTACCGGCCGAAGGCGCCGGTCAGGGCCGTGTAGGCCGAGATCTGCAGCCAGCCGACGGGTGGGTGGTCGTACCAGTACGTGTAGTGGGCGAGCTCGCCGAGGTTCTGCACGGCCCAGGCCTGGGCCGTGTAGGTGCCCTCGTCGTCGATGCGCTGCGGCGAGCCGGCCATGTTGAGGGCCTGCACGACGGCGGCGATCGCGAGCACGGGCAGCAGCCAGGCCAGCGAGGCGCCGTGGCGGCGGACCCAGTCGCCGACGGGCGAGCCCTGGCGGGCCGGCTCCGGTGCGTGGGTGCGGGGGACGGAGGGGCGCGTCTCGACGGTCGGACGCTCGAGCGTGGCGCTCATCGGTCGCCTCCCGCGAGGACGTAGTCGTGGCTGGGCTGCTCGGTCGCGAGGGGCGGCGAGGCGGGGGCGACCGACGCGGCGCCGGCCGGGACGGCCTCCGCCGGACGGTGGGTGCCCGAGTGCTCCGTCTTCTCCCACGCGTTCATGCCGCGCAGCTGGCGCCAGACGGCACGCACCGCGGCGAGGGCGAGGAAGATCTGGTAGGGCAGCAGGCCCCAGACGAGCCGGAAGTAGTCGCGGGCGCGCACCTTCTGGTCGTAGGTCTGACCGAATTCGCGCAGCCCGGTGAACTCGACGGCGAGGAGCACGAGCGTCGGGGCGAGCGGGACGAACGACACGAGCGCGATGGCCGTCGGCACCTTCACGGTGAGGATGAGGATCACCGAGACGGGGATCAGGAGGCCGGTGGCCGCCTGGATGAAGGGCATGGTCAGCAGGTAGCGGGCCATCATGCGCTGGCGCAGCGTCGGCAGCTGCTTCCACTCCCCCTTGCCGTAGACCTGCATGAAGCCCTGGTTCCAGCGGGTGCGCTGCTTGAGCAGCGAGACGAAGGTGCCGGGGGTCTCCTCGCGGGTGACGACCTCGGGGCTGTAGGCGACGACGACCTTCGCGCCGGCGCTCGACAGGCGGACGCCGAGCTCGCAGTCCTCGGCGAGGCAGGAGGCGTCCCAGCCCTCGGACCAGTCGAGCCACTCCTTGCGGACGAACACGGTGTTGCCGCCGAGCGGGATGAACTTCTCCTTCGCGTGGAAGTGCAGGCGCGACCGGAACCAGAAGTAGTACTCGAGCACGTTGCGGAGGCTCCACCAGCTCGACTGGAAGTTCATCAGCTGCACGCCGCCCTGGACCACGTCGGCGTCGGTCTCGGTGAACCGCGAGTCGACGAGCGTCAGCAGGCGGGGGTGCACGTCGTCCTCGGCGTCGAACACGCCGACGATCTCGCCGCGCGAGGTCTGCAGCGCCAGGTTCAGCGCCTTCGGCTTGTTCTTCGGCACGCTCGAGTCGACGATCACGCGGATCAGCTCGGGGTGGCGGGCCGCGGCCTCGCGGGCGACCCGCTCGGTGCCGGGGTCGTCGTGGCCGACGATCGCGATGATCTCGAAGTCGGGGTGGTCCTGCTGCGCGAGGCGGTCGAGGGTCTGGCCCATGACCTCCTCCTCGTGGCGACCGGGCACCAGCAGCGTGAACGAGTGCGCGGGGTCGAGCGGCGCGTCGCTGAACTGGCTGCCCTCGAGGTCGTCCTTCGAGCGCCAGGCGTGCAGCATCCACGAGAGGGTCGAGACGGCGACGGCCGTCAGCAGGATCGTCACGACGATCAGGGCCGAGTAGCCGATCCACTCGAGCGGGGTCCAGTCGGGCAGCTGGAAGCCGGCGATCGCGTCGCCGGTCGAGGTGCTGCCCCGGTTGGGGACGATGTCTGCGGGGCTCGCGGGGGCCTGGGGCGTGAGCAGGGGTGCGGGCTCACCAGCGGCCACCAGGGGGTTCGTGAGGGGCGTCGGGTCAGTCGACACGGGTCACTCTCCTGTCGGGGTCTGGGGTGTCGGGGTCGGTCGGGCGTCGCGGCTCGGCGCGAACACGAACCACCGGTACGCGACGTACCGGAAGGCCGTGCCGAGCACGAGGCCGACGACGTTCGCGGCGACGTTGTCCGCGAGGCGGCTGGTGAAGCCGAGCAGGTAGTGGGAGACGAAGAGGCAGAGGGAGGCGATCAGCAGGCCGCCGACGTTCACGAGCGCGAACTGCACGGCCTCCTTCACCACCGATCCGCTGCGGTCGTCCCGGAAGGTGAGGTAGCGGTTGCCGAGCCACGCCACCGCCGTCGCGACGATCACCGAGACGACCTTCGCGCCGATGGGCTTGTCGTCGAGGACGGTCGCGCGCAGCAGGTTGTAGATGCCGACGTCGGTGACGAACGCGATGCCGCCGACGGCGCCGAACGTGACGAGCTCACGGAGCCGGGCCCGCGTGGCCGCCGCACGGGTGGCGGGTCGGGAGGCCTCGGGAGGCGCGGCGGGCGCGTCGAGGGTGGTGGCGTCGGGCATGTGCTCGGTTCGGGCTCCCCCCGAACGGGGGTTTGGTAGGGGTACATCGATCCGGGCCGGTTGCCAGGCAACGGGGGCAGACGGACCGGGTGTCCCCCGTCCCGGGGGCACGCGCCGCGCGTACGGTGGCGGCATGGAATTCAGATACCTCGGCGACAGCGGACTCAAGATCTCGGAGATCACCTACGGCAACTGGCTGACGCACGCGTCCCAGGTCGAGAACGACGTGGCGACGCAGTGCGTCCGCGCGGCCCTCGACGCCGGCATCTCCACCTTCGACACGGCCGACGCCTACGCGAACACGGCGGCGGAGCAGGTGCTCGGCGACGCCCTGCGCGGCGAGCGCCGCGAGAGCCTCGAGATCTTCACGAAGGTCTACTGGCCGACCGGGCCCCTCGGCCACAACGACGTCGGCCTCAGCCGCAAGCACATCATGGAGTCGATCGACGGCTCGCTGACGCGCCTCGGCACCGACTACGTCGATCTCTACCAGGCTCACCGCTTCGACTCCGAGACTCCCCTCGAGGAGACCATGCA
>Ga0265780_10011732_pt1 | contig 10338 bp, 8 predicted proteins | sample P1T30metagenome_FD_192432 | JGI IMG/M metagenome (GOLD analysis project Ga0265780, IMG submission 192432) | Plant litter microbial communities from East Loma Ridge, Irvine, California - P1 T30 | ecosystem: Environmental > Terrestrial > Plant litter > Unclassified | place: USA: California... | reverse complement strand
GTCTGAGAAAACATTGACCGAGAAACCATCCAACGGGAACGGCAAATCTGAAAAAGCCGGACCCACCCCAGAGGGAGCTCAAGCCAACCGAGCTCTCGACTTCAACACCCATACTGCTACTTCCACGAAAGTCTTGGAAGCCCTCAAAGTCGAAGCCGACGGAGGTCTCACCGACTCCGAGGCCAGCAAGCGAACTGAGCAGTATGGGCCCAACAGACTGAAGCCACCTAGGCGTCCATCGCCATTCTCCATTTTCCTGCGACAAGTCGGAAATGCTATGACTCTGGTTCTGAGTGAGTCGAATCCTCGCGTTGGCAGAAATTCGAGCTGATGTGTTTAGTCGCCGCAATGGCTGTCTCCTTCGGTACGATGGATTGGATTTCCGGGGGAGTCATTGCTGCCCTTGTCATTTTGAACGTTTCCGTCGGTGGATATACTGAATGGCAAGCCGAAAAGGTTAGTCTTGGCGCATACAAAGTTTATCCGGTATCACCCGAAAAATATGCTTACTTCTCTAGACCGTTGCTTCTCTTGAATCTGTCGGTGCTCCTCAAGCTACCGTCGTTCGACGATCCGGCGAAGGAGCTGGTCCCGCGACGAAGACTATTCCTGTCGACGAGGTCGTTCCAGGAGACATCGTTCTGCTCAAGAATGGAGACATTGTTCCTGCCGATGGTCGAATTATTGAAGGACACTGCAGTAATCTCGAATGTGATGAAGCTTTCCTGACCGGAGAATCACTACCTGTCGCCAAGCAAGAGGAACCCATTGAGGAGGAGGACTGTCCTGTTGGGTGAGTCATTCGATCTGTACCATGCTGTACACGCTGACGGCAGTGACCGAATCTGTCTCGTCTTCTCCGGATCTCAAGTTACCAAAGGTCGAGCAAGAGTCGTTATCGTAAACACCGGTATGCAAACCGAGATCGGGAGCATCGCCAAGGCTCTTGACTCCAAAGCTGAGCGAACGGAGACTGGTTTCGCCAAGTTCTGGCACAAGTGCAAGGTCCTCCTCGGTGTCGCCGAGACCACCCCTCTCCAGATGAAGTGAGTCATCGGTTTCTAGCTCGATATCTGCATGCTGACGAAATAGATTAAACAAACTGGCTTACTTCCTACTCGGTTGTGCCATCATCATCGCTGTCATTGTCGTTGCTTCCACTGGATTCCCCGATAATATCCCCCTCACCGTCGCTACCTACGCTGTCGCTGCCGCTGTCTCCATTCTTCCTGCCTCCCTCATCGCCGTCGTTTCCTTGACACTCGCTCGAGCATCTCAAGATCTCGCTGAACGAAACGCTTTGGTACGACGAATGGATGCCATCGAAGCTTTGGCTGGTGTCGAGAATGTATGTTCAGATAAGACTGGTACCTTAACTGTTGGCCGAATGGTTGTCCGGAAATTCTGGGTCCCAGCTGCCGACGCTCGAGAATGTGAGGCAGCTCCGCTTAACACTGCGAAGGGACAAGCCTACTCTTTCGAAACTGGATCCGACCCATTCTACCCCCGAGGTGTGGTTACTGCCGACAACAAGGAGCTCGTTCCTTCCGGAGGGGACACTATCGATCTCAAGAAGGACAAAAAAGCCGAAGAAAGCTCAGATGATATCGCAGACGATGATAACGGTATTCACCACGAGAACCTCGAGGAGAACCTCCGAAACATGGCGCTCTGTGCTTCCCTCTGCAACCAAGCAACTCTCCACCGATCTGAAGAAGGTTGGGAGGCCAATGGTGACCCAACCGAAATCGCGCTCCAGGTCGCTGCTCACAAACTCGGTCGTGGAAAACCATTCTTGACTCATAAAAAGGAAGACAAGCATCTGTCACGACAACCCTCTCGAGCATCCCACCGACCCCCTGTTGCTGGTGTCTCTGGCCACTATGAGTTGATCATCGAGCACCCTTTCGATTCGTCTGTCAAGCGGATGTCTATCGCCTACAAGTTCAACCCGGACCGAGGATCGAACGAGAAGCCTCACGTCGTCTGTTTCCTCAAAGGTGCTGTCGAGCGAGTCATGGACCGATGTGTCTCTGTGGTTGGAGGCGAGCTCGACCAGACCAGACAAGATGAAATCACTCGAAAGATGGATGCTCTCGCCGAACAGGGCCTTCGAGTCCTTGGTCTTACCGGAAAGTTCTTGCCTATCGAGGAAGCCGAGAAGGTCAAGGCCATGAGCCGAGACGACTTTGAAAAGGGATTCTCTTTCCTCGGTCTTGCTGGTATCTTCGACCCTCCCCGAAAGGAGTCTGCCGGTGCTGTGGCCGATTGTTGGCGAGCTGGTATCACCCCTCGCATGTTGACTGGTGACCATCCGGCTACTGCTACCGCCATCGCTCTATCAATTGGTATCATCGACAAGTCGTACGACAAAGCTTCTGTCATGACTGGCCAACAGTTCGATGCTCTCTCCAACGCCGAAGTCGATGCTCTGCCTCATTTGCCTCTTGTCGTTGCCCGATGTGCTCCCGAAACCAAGGTGCGAATGGTCGACGCTATTCACAGAAGGAATCAACATACAGTCATGACTGGTGATGGTGTCAACGATTCTCCCGCTTTGAAACGTGCCGATGTCGGTGTCGGTATGGGTACTGGGTCCGATGTCGCCAAACAATCTTCCAGTGTGGTTCTTGCCGATGATAATTTCGCGACAATCTGCCGAGCCATCCGAAAAGGACGATCCGTTTTCCGAAACTTGGCAAAGTTCCTGCTTTATCTACTTTCCGGTAATGTTGCCGAGATCATCGTTTTGATGATTGGATTGGCTTTCAAGGACGAAGAAGGAAACTCGGTCTTTCCCCTCTCCCCCGTCGCTGCTCTTTGGATCAACACCCTCGCTGCTGGACCACCTGCTCTTGCTCTCGGTCTCGAGCCTACCGCCAAGGACGCCATGGATCAACCACCAGAGGCGTTCCACCAGATCTTTACACTGGAGTTCTACCTGGACTTGGCCTTTTACGGTATCCTCATCGGTGCTCTTTCGTTGGTCAACTTTGTCATCGTGCTGTGGGGATACTTCCCCGGAGATCTCGGCACCCAGTGTAACGAGACCGATAGTGCCCGATGTGATCCTGTTTTCCTTGCCCGAGGAACTTGTTTCGCTACCTTGACTATCATTCTGTAAGCGCTCCAAATTTTACCCACATGCCGGGGCTGACAACGCAGGATGATTCACGCTATCGAATGTAAACACTTTACCAAGAGTCTATTCCAGATTGATCTCTTCGACAACAAGGTCCTCCTCTGGTGCGCCGGTCTTTTGCTCCTTTCTACCGTAAGCAAATCGTCCCTTGATGCCAAGTTGATGCTGACGAGTAGTTCCCTGTTGTCCACATCCCCGTCATCAACGATAAAGTGTTCTTGGTGAAGGGCTTAGGATGGGAGTGGGGAATCGTCTTTGGTATGATCCTCGTATACCTCTGCACCACCGAATTGTGGAAGTGGGGTAAACGCGTCTATTTCCGAAGAAAGGCAGCCGGCCAGCCCGGAAACGCTCATCCTACCGACAAGACACTCCGAATGGAGCCAACGGTCGCACCGAGGGTGTAGGCTGGGAATCCGGTGTGTTTTTTTCAGGAAATAGAGGCATGGTACTTAGGAGCCGGCCGACCCAAGTCGTAGTAGTAAACGATTAGAGAAGGGAGCATCAACAATCCCGATACACTATGAGATTCATTAGCATATACAATAAGTGAAAAGAAATTCTTGATGGTTTCTTCTGGATCATGCATAATTGTAGCATACGCATGTTTGTCCGCATGTTTGATATCATGTCGTGGTAGTCAGAGCTTGAAGGTCTGTATCTGAAGCAGGGCAGTGCGTTGATTATTCCATCTGATGGTACCAATCCCTACCGATAATCACATTGCATACCTAGAAGGGTAGCACTGCAGGCCTTGGAGTACAGTTTGATTCGATCAACGACTACACAGTTCGGCTTTGCCTATATTCTACATATCACTTGAAACCGAGTGCGATTTGCTGGGGGCTTAGCTTGGTCCAAGATTGCATCGCGGCCACAGCAAACAGGCAGGCACAGGACAGACTGTGTCTGAGGAATGTGTTGGTGTTGGGGTTCTTTCGTCGCTGTCGTATCAGGCTCGGCCATAATCAGGGCGATTATAGCCTTTTCCACTCAGAGACGATCCCTCTCATCCCCTGAGGGACAGTGACGCTTCAGCCTTGGCGGCGCTCCGGAGAAGCGGTATCCCACATTTCCGGTGTCCGGCCCTTTGTTATGCCGGGTGATTACGCGTCTAGTCCTTTCAAAGCGTAAGTAGCCGTCGAACTGAGAGGTGGAGCGAGAAGCAGTGAATAGACCGATTATATGACCGCCCGGTGGAGCTCAAGCCGTCTATAGGCGATTTTGACGGACCGATTGCGGACTTTAGTATCAGGTTTCAACGTGCTGGGATTTCGGCAGATATCATTTGGCATGACTGACCTACGAACTCGTAATGGAACGGACACTTGGGGAACCGGATTCGCAGATGAAGTGTTAACAGACGCAATGCATCGGATACATAGGAAAGCATGTTTACACAGGCTACAAAATGATCAAACCAGCACCAGATAGCTTGATACTTTGACCTGCCTGGAGATACACATCCTTAGTGATTTCATGATGTTGAATTCTACGAGCTCCAGCCATGTGCGCCGTCACCACGATACTATCTAGCACCGTATCCTTCCACTCTATGTCGACACTCCATTGTCCTCTCACACGAACGCCCGACAACATACCCGAAGGCAGCTGTCGAGGTAACGCTGGCAAGACCCGGATGTCATGTGTGCCTTCGGGACTTTGTACCAGCATCTCCAGTATCCCCGCTGCACCTCCCAAATTTCCATCGATTTGAAATGTTCCGAGTGCGTAACCTTTCGATTGTGGAGGATGGACGTCGAACAGATTCGGATACGTCAGGTGGCCGAGAAGTGTCTGCAGCATGTCGCCAGCCTTTCCGGTATCTTGCAGTCGTGCCCAAAGATTCAGCCTCCAAGCCGCCGCCCACCCTGTTCCAGGCTCGCCGCGAGCTACCAGGGTCTCCTTTGCCGCCTCAGCCAACTCTGGAGTAGCATCGAGACTGATTTGACTTGAAGGATATAGTCCGTAAAGATGGGAAGTGTGCCGATGACGCGGTTCCGGCTCGCGAGTATCGAGATTGTACGGCCATTCCAAGATCCGGCCGTCGGCTCCGACTTGCGTAGGAGTCAATCGCGATGCTAAGGCAGCCAGCTGCTCTCGGAACACCGGATCCTCGCTCAAGAGCTCGTTGGCTTTCCGTGTATGGTCCAGTAAGTCACGAATGATCTGATTGTCCATCGTCGGTCCGGCGCACAGAGTCGTGCTCGATCCGTTGAATCCATGTACATTCTCGGGGGAACAAGAAGGACTTGTAACCATGTGACCACTATTGGGATCGATGATCATACTGGAAAGGAAGAATCGACAAGCTTCCTCTAGGACTGGATAAATCGATCGTAAATAATCGAGATCTCTGCCGTAATCGTAGTGATCCCACAGATGTCGACATAACCAGGCTCCACCCGTTGGCCATAATGACCACCGAGCCCCAACACATGGTGCCGTAGCTCTCCATATATCGGAACTCTGATGACACACCCAGCCTTCGGCTCCGTACATGATGCTAGCCGTTTCTCGTCCCGTTTCCGCGAGCTCCTTGACAAGCTCAATCAACGGACCAGTCATTTCCTCCAGCCCTGCGGGCTCAGCAAGCCAATAATTCATCTGAGTGTTGATGTTGATGGTGTATCCGCATCCCCATCCGGGATCAAGGGAATCGTTCCAGATCCCTTGAAGATTTGCCGGCTGAGAGCCTGGCCGTGAGGAACAAATGAGCAGGTATCGACCGAATTGGAAGTAGAGACTAATGAGACCAGGATCAACTACACCGGCAGAGAACTCTGCGAGCCGAATATCCGTCGGCTTGACATCTTGAACAGTCGACGGAACGATCAATGAGACCCGGTTGAAGACACGTTTGTGATCTTCCGCGGCGATCGATGCTACAGTGTTGACAGGGAGATGGATACAGCGACGTAGAGTAGCCGCTGCGATAGCCTCGGGATTTCCAGATATATTGTCGTACCGTACATAATTTGTAGCTATAGCCAAGAATAGGCTGATCTCGGTAGCGTCACGGACTTGTAGCTGGCCGTCCGAGGCTTTAGTGGTTCCGCCGATCGAGACGATGGTACAGCGGACTTGGAAGGTGACACCAGAGTACATACCATTCTCGGGACTAGCTCGACCGGAAATTATGAGTGTATGATCGCCATCAAACGTGACTGAGGTGGACGCATGTGGGGAACTGGTAAAGATGTTGAGGTTCAAGGCGTTGGGACGGTTTGCGGATATCGAAACGACAAGGACTTGGTGACTAGGACTGACCAGATAGAGACGGGAGTAGTCGGTGTCTTTATGCGTATAGTTCACTCTGGCTTCCGCACTGTCGAGACATAGCTCTCGTCGATAGCTGGAGGTGATCACTTCGGGAACGCCATGCATCTCGATGAGAAGGTCGCCGACAGTCTGATACGCCGGCTGGCGTGGTGGGATACCGAGAAAAGTCGCATCTCCGAGCAGCTCCGCCTGATTGTAGTGACCATTTTGGATAAGATCTCGAATCTCCGCCAAATAAGGCTGTGAAGACGCATTCGCCGGAGTGTAAGGTGATCCAGCCCAGAGGGTGTCCTCGTTGAGCTGTATCCGTTCGCGACGCACACCACCAAATATCATGGCTCCCAGACGCCCATTTCCCAGCGGAAGTGCTTCTTGCCAAGCTGAAGCCGGCTGGTTGTACCACAGAGTGTTGCTCATGATGCATGTGGAGTTCACACAGCGTCCAGCACTGAACAAGCTGTTCTCGGCGTCCGGGGTATATGCGGTCCGAGAACGGCTATTTCCGCTGCCAAGCGATAATTGTTGTTCAAACGGCCCGTTTTTGTGACTCTCCCTCCATTCCCACAGAACGCATTGTGTCTCTCTTCTGGCTGGAAAGCACGTCATGCGCTCCATGGGGCCAAAGGGCCGAACCCCACGCGGATGTCGAATATTCGCCGATCGTGGATCATTCCCAAGAATACAAAAAGGTGACACGGCCCGCGAAAGTTCTGTTCTTCACTTTGCCCAGTTCCCTGAACCATCAGTGCTATCACAACATGAACCCATCCGACGACGACAAGGTCCGAGACCTCGACATTGTAGGTCATAACGAAGATGTCAACCATTTACGAAACAACCAGTTCGGGGCGCTGGGTACTCGAGGGGACGCAGCCTTTGTCGCCGGTAAACAAGATATCGATATTGTTGACGAGGTGCTCAATCGAGTCGCAGAGGATGATGTCATGGCCATATCGGAGTCCTCTTTGGTGTTACAATCCCGTACCGGTCTTCGAATCGCCGGCATCATGCTCGTGATGGGTGTCAATCAGGCCGCATACGGTGTCGATTGGGCCGTCATGGGCAATATAAATGCGTACGCAACCTGGCACAATTATTTCGGCTTTGGCGATACTGGAGCCATCTTGGCAACTATCAATGCATTGAGTGAGCTCGATAGGTGTCCAGTGGTCCTTCGCTGACGTGAACAGTGCTCATCGGAAGTGTCTGCGGAGCGCCATTCCTCGTCTTATCCGACGTCTACGGTCGTCGAAGTGTCAATTTCGCAGGAAATGCCCTTACTATCATCGCTGCAATTATGCAATCCCAAGCCCCAAACCTGCCCGTCTTTATGGTCGGTCGATTCATACTTGGCTTCGGTACTGCTTTATGTACATCATCGCAGTACATGGCCGAGATTGCCCCTGTTCACCTTCGAGTAGGTCGTGGCTATCCGGCTGGCACTGACAGACAGGGACGACTTGTGGGTATCTTTGGTGCCTGTTTCCAGATTGGTTCGGTCGTCATGGGTGGTGCTATGGTCGGCTTCTCCCGATGGGACACCAGTGATTGGCAATGGAGACTACCTATTCTGCTCCAATGCGTTGGTCCGGTCTTTGTTTGCTCCAGTATCTATTTCCTATGTCCCGAGACGCCGAGGTACCTCATCATGAAGGGAAGGTACGACGAAGCCCGGGCTGTCATTGCTAAAACAATGACGACCCACAACGACATCAACGCTCCTATCGTCCCTGTCGTCTTCCGTCAAATCGAAGAGTCGCTCGAGTCTGCTACTGCCGGCACCAAGACCTTACGGGCTGCATGGGATTTCAGAGTGTTTTTCACGAGACGAGTGGCTTTCCGAACCTCCATCATCGTTGTCTATTCTTGGTGAGCTTCTGGAGTACTGTAGCGAGCGAATCCTGACGTTTTCTTCAGCTTCCAGTCTTGGAACGGAGGTGGTATCATCGCTACCTACCTCACCCCCGCTTTAAAGACGGTCGGTATCACCTCGCCCCTGTCGCAGACCGGTATCTCCCTCGGCACGACTGCGACCTACTTTGTCTTTACCGCTGTTGGAGCCTACCTTATCGACAAGATGAGGAGACGAACTCTTATTTTCGCCGGTCTCATTTCCTGTATTGTCACTCAAGTAGCCGTCACCATCACTTCCTGGCAGTACACTAAAACCGAAAGTACCGCTGCGGCTGGTCTTACAGTCTTCTGGGTCTTCCTGTTCCAGTCACTCAGCGCCATGTTTATCGCCACGATGCACAATCTTTACCCTGTAGAGGTCCTATCGCTACCTCTCCGGGCTAAAGGTATGGCCTTTTATTCGATTGTGCAGTCTGCTGCCGGTGTCGTCCAGAACTACGGAATCAGCATCGGAATCGGTCAAGTCGGATACAAAATTTGGGTCGTCTACATCGTGTACAACGCTTTGCAGCTCGTCGTGTCCTACTTTTTGTTCCCAGAGACCTCGAAGTTGTCGCTCGAAGATATAGATCACATTTTCGAGACCCCCAAGGAGAACCCCGTCAAGCTTAGTCTGCGATTGGAAAAGGCTCGGAATGATAGGGCTCGACAAGCGGCCGAGTCAAGCGCATGAATATAGCAGGAGGGCGATCACCTTGTCAGCGAAGGTCATAACGAGTTCAGAAGAACAAGGCTGAAGAAGTGAAATTGTGTTATATGGTTCGTTTGTAGTGGCCGTGATTGTTATGGATATACACGTATGTCATGTGGATTTCGGGCCTTTTCGCGGCTGCGACGAGGGTGGCCCGGTCAGCAAAATCGCCGGGATTCAGCCGGAATAACTATATAAAGGCTCTTGTCCGTGTGTTTTAATCAATCCCTTAAGTGACCGATATCAAACATGGCTTCTCCCAGTTTCAACGACGCGTGTGTGATATTTGTGGGTGACGGCTTCTTTCACTCGACTCTAACCAGTAGGGCGACTCTATCACCCAGACCAGTGCGCCTGGCACATATTATCAGCTCATATCTGAGTATTACGAGAGAAAGTTGGATGTTCTCAACAGGGGACTCAGTGGTGTGAACAGATCGAATGGTTTCAGAGATTACACTGATCAGTAGGCTACAACACTCGCCTCGGATTGGCAGCGTTGAGACGGATGCTGTCGCCCAGGGACCAACGGCGACAGGAGATTCGGTTACTTACGATATGGTTTGGTAGGTGAATTGGGTACAGTCCAAGCTAACGATAAGGCGCCAACGATGCAGTCACGTCTCCTAGTGGGCAGCATGTCGCCATAGATGAATATCAGAGAAATCTTCGAGAGATGATCGCTTTGCTCACCTGTCCGACATCGACTTACTACTCTCCATCGACCAAGATCGCGCTCATAACCCCTCCACCCTTTCTCGAAAACATGTGGAGGGCGCAACATGTAGCCTGGGCTCTGCGAGAAGGTCGGGCCACCACCGAGGCGGAAGCGGTCTACGGATGCGAGCGATTCTCAGCAGTCACGCAAGAGTACGCTTCGTCATGTAAACATGTCGCTAAAGACATGGAGGTCGAGTGCATAGATATCCACTCTGGTATGATCAAGGTAGCGGGAGGCTTTGTCGAGAGTCGACTTGAGAAATACTACACGTCAGTGTTCATTCCGTGGGTGGCATTCGCTGCTCACACAGCAGAGATGGACTACACCTGACTTCCGAGGGATACGAGGTCGTCTTTTCATTGATCAAAGATACGATCAAAGAGTCGTTGCCGGATCTTCTACCGACAAATATGATGTCTTGCATGCCCGACTATTCCGAATTCGAGGGCGGCGACGCGGACGAGCTGATTGTGGGGTGTCAAGAGCAGTACCAAAGCACGGCGAAAGGATCTATTGAGCTTGCTTGATCGGTTTAGTCAACTTGATCAGTATGAAATAGCTTCGACAGTACCCACGTGTGCATCATGA
>Ga0265780_10011731_pt1 | contig 10339 bp, 11 predicted proteins | sample P1T30metagenome_FD_192432 | JGI IMG/M metagenome (GOLD analysis project Ga0265780, IMG submission 192432) | Plant litter microbial communities from East Loma Ridge, Irvine, California - P1 T30 | ecosystem: Environmental > Terrestrial > Plant litter > Unclassified | place: USA: California... | reverse complement strand
TAAGGAGTGGTGGTGGTGGTGGGGAGATTCAAGGTGGTTAGTAGTAACCCAAGTATTCCTCCCGTCGCGAGTGCAAGTGCTTTGCAGACGTCGCAGTTCTAGCACAGGTTGAAGGGGATATAGGAAGACAAAAGCACGGTGGCTTGGAGGCAGATATTGTCAGCCTTGACGGCAACTTGGTTAGCGAGAGCGGAAAAGAAGCTTCGAGTGCACAGCTCGTAGTCGTCATGAATTCATAGGGCCGATGTCGATGAACGCTAGGTTTGCCGAAAAATTATCGTTGTCGCGCTGAACCGCGTTCGGTCAAGCGCTCGCACACGCGATACCCGTTCAACGTGTCCTCCCGGGGACAGCGACATGTTTCCGGCCCAATGGGACCAGCTCGGCCATGTCGCAAGCCATGATGCGTCTGTGCCAGGCAGCCATCGATGACTCGATGAGTCGGCACCGGCCAGATGTTGGCACCGTGCCGTCGAGGAGATTTGGATGAGTCAAGCAGAACGACGAGAACAAGTCGGCTGCACCCCGCATGCCTCTACCGCGACGCAGGATTTGACCTGCAGCTGATGGTCAAAGTCCGCAGCTCCGGGGCCCGGCTCCGAGCTCAGCGGAGGCGAATCGATCGCAGTGGGTATGGAATGGAACATGCAATATGCGTGAATGGCAGTGCGCCTTTACTGCACGTGATCTCAAGCATCACCGTGACATGGCCAGATACTGGCCGTGATTGGGCATTTTGGAGACATCGGTGTATCGACGGCATGCTGCAAGAGTTCGTGGCAGCAGCGACCCACACGCGCGTGCTGTTGTTCATCAACATCCAGCGTTCAGTCTGCTCACCCCCGCAAGACCGCCGTCTCCAGCCCCCTTCACGATTGCGCCATCATCGTTGCCTGAAAAACCAAGTACATTACGAATCCAAACCGATCCAGTTCTCGCTACCCCCTCCCCCGTTACCACATCAACCGCTCCACTACCAGCCATGTCTTCATCCGACGTGCCGTTGGGCCCGACTGCCGTTTCTTGCCCGGCAAAGGTGCTAGTTGCGGGTGGCTACCTCGTGCTTGACCGGGAATACACAGGCCTGGTCTTCGGCTTAGACGCAAGAATACACACCGTTGTCGAGCCTATCAAGACCAGGGCAGGTGTGACGATCAACGAAATCCTCGTCACGAGCCCTCAATTCCGTGAAGCCATCTGGGAGTATGGGTACCGATCGCAGAGCGAGGATGGAGGCATTGCTGTCACACAGCTGAGCGTGTAAGTACATTGCATTGCATCTCAACATCGCCACCTCGTCTGCTTCACCCCTGTGTCCTTGTACTCCATTGGCTATCTTTTCTTTTGGTGTGCAACCTGTCCAGAACTCTCTCTCTCTCTCTCACCTCTCTACTCGATCGGGCAAAGCATTTTTTCATCCGGCCATAACCATCGACAGCCATCATACATGGCAGCGAATATGCCGAGATAATGTCTGCAAATGTGCTTAGGCTGAAGCCCTCATCACGCTGTTCCATTTTCCACATCCCTTCTTATTGGTAGAAATACCATTTTTTCAAGAAAGTTGGTCACGTGGATGTTGATGTTTGCGGGCACATGATTCTGGACCAACATTTTGTAGCCTGAGCGTTTAGCCAAGAGACTTCTCCATCCAGATCTATTGACCCTGTTGAACAACTCACTAACTTCTTTCAGCGGTCACGAACAATCAATCACCGCAACCCGCAACCCCTTCATAGAAACTGCCCTTACCTATGCCCTGACCTACATCCACGCCCTACTCCCCAAGACCCTCATCCAACCCTCGAGCATCCGCATTCTAGCCGACCAAGCCTACTACTCCAACCCGGGCACCCCACGCTCCTCAAACATTGTCGCACACTCCCACAAGGTATCTCGCTTCCAAGACTTCAACGTCAGCCTAAGAGAAGCGCACAAGACGGGCTTGGGAAGCAGTGCAGCGCTTGTAACAAGCTTCACGGCAGCTGTGCTAAGTTTCTACCTGCCCAAGAAGCTCTTTGATATCCAGACCGAGCGAGGCCAAACCATCCTCCACAACCTCGCTCAAGCCAGCCACTCACAGGCTCAAGGCAAAGTGGGCTCCGGTTTTGACATTGCAAGCGCAGTCTTTGGATCCTGTCTATACAAGCGTTTCTCCCCCAAGCTCCTCAGCAGCCTCCCTCAGCCCGGCAGTCCCGGCTTCGCAGCTAAACTGCGTTCGCTCGTCGAGGGCCCAACATGGGACACCGAGATCCAGAAAGCAGCCATCAAGATGCCCAAGGGCCTGCGCCTTGTCATGTGCGACGTGGACTGTGGAAGTGAAACTCCTGGTATGGTGAAGAAAGTGCTGGCCTGGCGGGCGTCAAAGCCTGAGGAGGCTGATAGGATCTGGAAGGAGCTGCAGGCTGGCAATGAAGCCATGGCTGCTGAGCTTACGCGACTGGCCACCGAGGAACACGGCGATGGTATGGCCAAATATGAGACGCTACGCCAGATCATTGCGAACAACCGCGCCCTTATACGTACCATGGGTGAAAGGTCTGATGTACCAGTGGAGCCGCCGCAGCAGACGCGTCTTCTAGATTATTGCTCCAAGCTCAATGGCGTCGTTGGTGGCGTGGTGCCTGGCGCAGGCGGCTTTGATGCCATCGTTCTGCTTGTGGAAGACAACGAGGACGTCATCGAATCACTCAAGGCATCTCTAGCCCAGTACAAAGATCCAGACGCGATTGGCAAAGTAGGTGTCATAGGTGTTAGAGAGGAGATGGTGGGTGTGAAGCAGGAGGAGCTGAGCCTCTACAAAGAGTGGGAGGCGAAGCACTGATATATGACGTTGGACTGAACCCTTTTTTTTTATAAAAAAATAATATACCGGGCTTCGGGCAATGTTATCAGTCCTAGAGTAAAAGCTTGTCAACACAGCAAGAATAGTCAACTAGGGCGTAATCCCATCTCTCACATGCACAACCAAGTACCCGACATACACCTCTCTAGTTCGTTCTTTCAGACGTTCCGAGACAATGCATACGGGCTTGGTACAAACTGGTGAATTGCCTTTCACAAATCATGAGGTATCATTTCCGTGCTTGTCTGAACTTTTTATTCATAGATCTTGACATGGACGCCAACCCATTTCCGTTAAAGATCGCCCTGTCCGTCCATTCCCACCTGCTACACCACCTTCCTCGTCCCTTTCGAGTAATGGTACTAAGGGTACACTGGTGATTCGCTAGCTGGAAAAGCCCTGGCAATGCAATGCTTCATGAGAGACAAAGGAAGAAAAGAGAAACACCTTCGCGAAAAGCATGCTTATGCCTTGACGGCGTACTTTCGCTGGGGGAAGTGTGTCTGCCTCTTCTTCTGCTTCTCGGTGACGAGCGAAGCCTCGTGCTTGGAGAGTCTTCGGCGGATGGCGCGGGTCTGCTTGGGGCGGAGGTCGAGAGGAGTGTACCTAGGCATTGTTAGATACAAGTCCCAATGCATCTTCGGCGGCCAACGCACTTCTTTCCCTTGTAGAAAAGCCTGAGCTGGGCCCTCTGGTTGGCGTTGATGACGGTGAGAACCTTGGCGATACCCTTGCGGACGTCATGAATGCGAGTGAGCTTGGTGTTGGAACCTCCGGTGACCTTGGCAGTCCTGAGCTGGATCAACTCCCTTCACTACCGTCAGCAATCCATCGTTTTCCCCATTGATCGAACTGGGCGACGCACGACTTGAGGTCGGTGAGCTGGGACGCGAGCTCATCCTTGGACTTGTTCCACAGCTGGGCGGTCTTCTGTAGAGGGTGTGAGTATGGGATCGGTCGATTTAAGGCGAGCGAGCATAGAAGCACGTACGATCTTAGGGGTAGACTGTAAACACCGATGTTAGCATATATTCTCTCGATCATGAAATCTCATATCTGGCGCAGCACCGCTAGCGGAGGTCGCGACTGCCTGCCCCTCCACCGTCGCAGCCATCTGCCAGTTGCGCGACGCAACTCCTATTTGAAAAACTGTAATTGAGAGCGCATACGTACCATTTTGACTGCGTGTTAGTAGGACCTGGTGATGTGGATGGGGTCTCGCGTGTCGTCAACGAGGAACTTTTGGTGTTGGTCGAATTCGAATGTGTCGACCGGAGGCTCGCTAAACTATTCGCCGATCACCAAGATGGACTAGCGTCTTGGCTAGCATTGCGTAGCTCGCGACAGGGCGGGCGTGCGAGGCTCATGATGCCAGCACTCCAAGATCGATTGTTCCTGCCTTCATCTGCAAAGATACCACTACTCCCACCATGTCCTCAACTGGTGGTGGATGGGCGCAACTGCGCCAGCAAGCGCGCACTCTCGAACAACAAGTAGGCCCCAATCACTACCACGACGGACTTAGTCGGCTTTCCCTATACTGGAGCCCTGCTAATGATGCATGTAGACAGAGACGCTATTCCATACCTATTCGCAGTTCGGATCGACGCCTAATATCCCTGCCAAGCCCTCAGAAGAAGAGCTGCGAGTGGAGACTAGACTGCAAGAAGTCCTTGAGCAAAGAGACGGCCTCGTTGGCCAACTGTCACGGCTTCTCGACTCCGAATCGACACACGGCTCTTCGGCAGTGAAGCAAAACAATCTCGCCAGGCATCGGGAAGTACTCTCAGATCACCGGCGCGAACTCGCTCGCTTAAAGTCCACGTTGAACGACGCCCGCAACAGAGCCAACCTCCTCTCGAACGTACGCTCAGACATCGACGCATATCGATCAGCAAATCCAGAGCAGGCGGAAGCAGACTACATGCTTGACGAACGAAATCGCATCGACAATTCCCACAACGTAGCCGACTCGGTTCTTAGCCAGGCGTATGCAGTACAAGAGAACTTTGGTCTACAAAGAGAAACACTAGCGAACATCAACCGGAGGATCGTGGGTGCTGCAAGCCAGGTGCCTGGTATTAACAGTCTGATTGGAAGGATTGGGTCGAAGAAGAGAAGAGATGGCATCATATTGGGAGGCTTCATTGCTTTCTGCTTTTTGATGCTGCTATGGTTCAGGTGATATTCTGATTTGGGTATCTTACATTCGGCGTTCGAGCGGACGGTATATCCCCATGACATCCTATGACTTGGTTTTCGTACAAGGCGACTGGGACGCCATCATGTACAAATATGTTACAATGCTTTCCCTGGGTAAAGCACTACTGCGCTTCGGCGACCATCTTCGCGAATCCTCTGTTCATGTCCTCCATCTCTGTCCCTTCCGCATCTCCACTCCCCGCCCATCTAATCTTACAGTCTTCGTCTACCAGATATACATACCCCACCCTTCCGTTCAACAGCCCAATCGTCTCCCGAATCCTCTCGCTAACGCCCTTTCTCACGACAAAGTACCTTCCCCAATCTTCCTTCGGTTTTGATGCCTTGAGCCGCCACTGAAACAGCGCTATGATCCAAGCTTTCATGGTATTCTCCTCGATATTGACATCCACCATCTGGGCGACACCAGGACTCTGGGCCAATATCTTCTGAAGCTCCGCGTTTTGAGACTTTCCAGTGAAGGTTTCAACCTGGGTCAATCCCCACTGTGAACTATACACCTTCACCACACTGACCTTTCCAGCCAATACGTTTGTAGTGTCCATCCCCTTGGCCTCCAACGTGTCTCCATGAAGATTGGGGAAATACAACGCTACGTCCTTCTTGAATATACGTGGGTTGGCCATGAATGTCTTGCCAGACCTATACTTTCGGATATTCTTGAAGTCGCGGAAGTAATTAGTTCCCCATTTTTCTACTAAATCCTTCCGCTTCTCTAGGTTTCGCTGCGACATTGTCATGCCAGAGTAGTCTTTCTTGGTCCTGGGTATGGTAGCGTTTTCGCCCGGTTGTGGTGGTTGTTTGAAACCGATGGGACGGCCAAGGGGCTTGGGTATGAATATATCTTCATCTTTCGGGTCGGGAGTGGAGGTGGAGTCGGTTGGCTTGGGGTCTGTTTGCGATCGGGAGAGAGTGCGCGTAGAGGTGAAAGCTCGAGTGAAAGATTGCTGCGCAATTGTAGGAAGTGCTAGTCGGGTCTGACATCTTAGACAAACTACAGAAGCATTGAGAAATAAGCGCCGTAGCGGCATTCTTAACCGTGGTTGCAACATTGTGGATGTGGCGTAACTGACTGTCCCGCCAAAGTCGAGAAATGATGAGTGTGTATTATAAGCTAGTCCACAAGCGGACAAAGCCCCACGTGCTTTCGTGTTAGCAAGAACCTTGTACGCGCTATTGCCCCGCCGCATTCCACTCTTTCACCGCGATTGTTGGGTAGGACTATAGACCAGCAGTCACGCACGGAGCATCCATGTCGCTCTATCACCCACCTGAGTCTTTAAAATCCCTTGCATTGGTAACACTACACCCACTACGGCCAAACGATTGAATTGCAACTGGCGCACTTAACTCAACATAGCTGCTTATTTTGGATAGGGTAATTACTCTGGCTTTTGTAACTCTTGTCGATACTCAGTACTGTAGTATATGATGTCGAGTCGCAAACTCTCAGCCAAGGAGGCTTACTTTAATGAGCATGCACTCTTACATCTCGAAGACGACGAAGACGACGAAGACGAAGACCCCAACGAAAGCGTACAGGTTCTCGAAGATGCCCTGAAAGAATCTATGACGCTTGCACGACCCAAGGTTCGCAAACAGACAAGCAGTTTCCTTGGACCAACACCCAAGGAAAAGCAAGCGGAGTTCGAGGCGTATACAAAGAGACAACGAGCCATTGAACGACAGATGAGTCAGACTCTGGTACGATCATCTACTGCATCTGAGCTCGAAGTTACGAAGAGCTTTCCAACTACGACCAAGTCATGCAGTGGAGTGGCAGCTAGTGGCAGGGGCAAGCTAAAGAGAACCTCATCTCTGATAGATATACCATTCTACAAGCAAGTTGGGGTCGTTCCCCGAGAGCTCAAGAATGGTAAGAAAGTCAAAATAGCAAACGACATTAAGCTCTACCCTCCTCACAGGCAGCTCTTCAAAGACAAGATTGTATATTTTTATCCCAACGATGATATATCTATTGCACGACGGACACGCATACATAAAGTTATACAACTTGGAGCGGCTTGGGTGACAGCATGGAGAACCGATATCACGCATATCATTTTGGATGATGCGACATATACGTGCAAGCAGTTGCTGCAGCACTTGAATCGAACATACGTTCCTGAAAGGATTGTTTTGGTCATCTTCGATCCGTATGTACCGCAATGTATACAGTTCGGAAAACTCCAGGATCCAAACGCCCAGCGCTTCATTATCAAGGATGCACCTCCAAGGATCAATCCTAACGAGATCACCGAATCCTCTCAGATATCGGCTGTATCACAAACATCATTAAGGATCAAACCTTCGAGACAACGGATAGCTGCCCAGGACTCGCAACAGACGGATTTACATTCGGACCCAAAGGTAGCGAGCGTTGCCTCTACTTTCCCTGTACCAGAGGCCGTATCAAAAGTCTTCGAGGATACAGTGTTGGACAGCTTCATCATGGCGTACCCGGCACAGACAAAAGTCCCCGAGCCAAACGCAGCAGGCGACGCCTTTACTCAAGTGATACAGGAAGCCAGGGCTCTTGCCCATCTCCCACTTGATGGGGATGAGGATGCGGAATCTCCTGCAGTCAGCGCGGTTGGTGATGTAGAGGACTCGGGTACCGACGAAGGGCCTCCGGTGAAGCCTCCTAGGCTTTCAAAGCCGCCCAGCATCATATCTAAAGCATCGGTGTTGCGCGATAGGAAGAATTTCAATGTGGACAACTTCCAATGCATGGATCCTGGTGCAAATGGTTACAACTCTCAAAACCCGAATGCACGGACCATCAAGATATTGGAGGAGATGTGCAAGCACTACGATCAGATGCAGGACCATTGGCGAACCCTGAGCTACCGCAAATGTATCAACACGCTGAAGAAACAGACGATCAAGATCACCACAGCGAAGCAAGCCGCAGCACTGCCATTTGTTGGCGCTCGACTTGCTGACAAGATTGAGGAAATTGTACTCACTGACCGTCTACGTCGATTAGACAGTAGACGAGAAGACTCTCTGGACAAGGTCTTGTGTCTCTTCCTCGGAGTGTACGGTGCTGGTCTCTCCCAGGTAAACAAGTGGCTACAAGCCGGCTACCGCACCCTAGCCGATCTGCAGAGCAAAGCAAAGCTCACTCCAGGCCAAAAGGTTGGCTTGGAGCACTATGACGACTTCAACTCGCGGATTCCACGTGCTGAAGTAGAAGCCCATGGAGCTATCGTCATCGCTGCACTCCGGGCAATCAACCCTAAGTTTCAAGCAACTGTCATGGGGAGCTACCGCCGTGGCGCAAACGACTCGGGTGACATTGATATGATGATCACTTGTCCCGAAACCACGCTCGCTGCTTTGCGCACCACTGTCTGTGAAGTATTGGTCCCCCATCTTTTCAAGACTGGCTTTCTGAAAGCATCTCTGGCAACATCGCGCTCCAACGACCCTGCGGGTTCGAAATGGCACGGAGCATCTTGTCTGCCAACGTCGGCCGTCTGGCGTAGGATGGACCTTTTGCTTGTTCCTGAGGAGGAGATGGGGGCTGCGCTCATCTACTTTACTGGTAATGATATTTTCAATAGGAGCATGAGGCTTCTAGCCAGGAAGAAAGGTATGAGGCTGAACCAGCGGGGGCTATACAAAGATGTCAAAAGGGGCGCACGGGGTGAAAAGTTGAACGAGGGAGGGCTCGTGGAAGGGCGCAGTGAGAAGAAGATCTTTGAGGCTCTTGGGGTGCCATGGAGGGAGCCGCATGAGAGAATTTGTTGATTGTTGAAAAACGGGCTCTGGCATGCGTGATATCTTGATGACGAACATTCGAGTGTCACGCTTGTTTATTCGTAACCGTCATATCAGCTTTGTTCTCGGAGCAAATCAAAAGACATGACCAAGTCTCTCCTTGGGTACCTTGTGATTAAGCTTTAGGATAGACACAAGATCACCAATACAACAAGACTAGACTATCGTTATCACACCACTGTGGGGTGGCTAGATTATTACAAACACAAGTGCGACCTGCAGCTGGAGAGAAAGCAGACAGGAAAGCGACTCGCATGATGCAAAAGATGAGGCAAACATGTAAATCGCTCAGACATGGCAGTCAGTTGGCGACAAGAAGTGCTGGGCTGTGACAGGTGGTGACGCGGCGCGTAGCCACAGACTGACGTCACGCCCTGAGTCGCGAAACACAGAACACCACCACATACGCACGATGAAGCTACACACGGACACTACATGACAGATCCGATACACAGCCCCGAAACCAGGAACCTGTGTGTCTTGCTAACTATCGGGGGTGGGTCTACACAGTCGATCCGAGTGTGCATGCAGACACTGGTTAGTGATACAAACCCCCCACAATGCGGGGGTTACGGACAAGTCAGAAGCTTAGGCTGGCGGCAGCGCCAACGCGACCTGATGCCACTGGCTTCACATGCCAAATCATAGACAGACGGCACATGTCTTGGATAGACAGGATACCGCGCCAGGTCGACCCCACCACAGCACGTAGTCTTCTGACTACTAGCCAACCATCACAAGCACCTAGGCCCTTATCTCTCTCGGCCCAAACAAGACTTTCCTAATCCCCTCGTACATCATTGTGCATGTAATCGGCGCGTGCCTTGTTTCGGATAAGGAAGGTACCATGAACGGGGCCGCGGCTCAATCCTGTGCATGACCGGGAGCTTGACCGAAGCTTGGTAGAAAGCTTAGAAAGCTTGGTCGAGAACAAGTACAGGCATACGCTGGGGACGCGCCGATCCAACCCCATGTCATCATACAGTCCCTAGTTTGCGCCGAGTGATTGGGGGAGTGCGATATTGGCGACTAGGTTTGCTTTTTACGGACGCGGCAGCTGTGTTTACCGGTAGGCGGGGGCTGTACCTGCCTTGGTAGAGGTTGCGATACGTATATGTAGGTGCTTCTGCTGCTGCTGCTGCTGCTAGATACAACTCCCTATTCATCCCTTCATCAACCACCTTTCCCCTATCCCAGTTCACGACCTTCTCAACTATCCTTTCACATTCTCGTTGAATCCGCGGCTCCATATACACCCTATCATGACCTCCCTTCAGCGCCTCGCCGTCCAGCGAAGCCAAGCATACAAGGCTGCTGGAATTAAGAGCTACTGTTATGCCATGGTTAAATGTATGTTTCTGCTCCTTGAAATGACCGCAGAGTCTAACATGCGTAGATGGCTTCAACCCTACCAAACCCGGCCCTTACTTCCAAGCCAAGATCATGAAACAGCAAGGAAAATTTTGGAAAGTCGGAGGCCGCTTG
>Ga0265780_10011730_pt1 | contig 10339 bp, 12 predicted proteins | sample P1T30metagenome_FD_192432 | JGI IMG/M metagenome (GOLD analysis project Ga0265780, IMG submission 192432) | Plant litter microbial communities from East Loma Ridge, Irvine, California - P1 T30 | ecosystem: Environmental > Terrestrial > Plant litter > Unclassified | place: USA: California... | reverse complement strand
CTTGCTTGAATTGAAGAGAGCCAAAGGGAGTGGATCTCGTGGTACCACCTCGAAATATGACTCATCAATGGTATAGTCGTGGCCGTGCCCGTGATTACAGGTCTTTGTTGCATCGCTTTTGGTTCATGAAATCACTAGGTGTATATCACCCACTCCTATCTGTCATTCACCCACCCAACCAAGCTAAGCTATATATATCCTTGACCCGCACTGTACCAATTACGAGACATCCGGCACCGGATCTTCCTAGTTCTATAACTTCTTTCCGCACTCCCGCATTACCTCAGCCGCATAGCATACGCATTACGGCACGAGACCAGATTTCGGCAGTGTCGCTACTACAAACAGCTTGATTTCCCACTCAATCCGACAAGCGCCAACTTTCTATTATCAGTTGCGAGCCGTTCCGGACGACACAAGACGATCACATCGGATCTGGATATATCTACATAAATAAGACTAGCGGATTATACTGTCAGATCAAGTACATTTACTGTTTTTTTTCTCCACCATTCGGTCTTGAGCCACAGTAAATCACAAAAATGGGTGAGTGTTTGTGCATATCTACAGCATTGCATTGACTGACGGTATCTCTTCCCTCTGTTCGCCATCTGTCCACATCAATTCCAATTCGAATGCATGTATCACCTATATCACCTCCTTTATTAACGGTCCACGTCCACGCCTACGCCTGCAACGCCTCCACTTCGGTCTTCGGTTTACCCGCCTTCTCCCTTTCTCTGTCATTTTGTCGCTTCTTCATCACCGTGATACATTACTCTCTCACCATCCAGCACCGATCCGAAGACGATCCGACGAGCGCGAGCACGGGCACGAGCATTCAGAATATAGTAGAAGCATGGGATTCGATAGGATGCATTCAGAAGTAATGGAATCGGAAATGTCGGAATCGGGCTCAGAGCCTGGATCACCTGAACGTACCCAGGCCGGGCCTTCTAAGAGGAAGAGTCAGTCGGATAAGGTTTGGAAGTGGCAGGAAGCTGATGAGATAGAGACTCGACAACCTAGACAACCTCTTCGAAGGGGTGATGCTTGTTTGATGTGTAGGGCGAAAAAATTGGTTAGTACCCCGAATCCTTTGAGTGGCTACGATTGCTTACTATCAGAAATGCTCGGCTACTAAACCTGCTTGTGATCAATGTACAAAGAGGCAGGATAGATGTGTATATGATGCTATAAGGCCTGCATCTAGAGTGGAGAAATTGGAGAAGAAGTTAGGTACGTCTGGCCTTTAACTCGTAGGGCATAGCTGACAAAATAGCCGAGATCGAAGAAGCAGATATACGAACGACTTCAAGTTCTAGGCGCCATTCCGATGTAGCTCCTCCTCAGCAGTACAAGCCTTTCATCAACGATGCGCCATTTCGACCTCCGCTTTCCAGCTCGATGGACTCGGGATTGTACATGTACGGCAATGGCCCTTCGAATGGCACATCGTCGTATCCTGGGATCACCAATTACTCGGAAAGACCAGATACAGCTTCGTCTATTGGAACACCAGTCATTGGTCCCGGAGTGGTGGATGCTTGGGCATTCAATGATCCATTCGCGAGCTTATCTGCGGCATTGCCCAATCAGGCTGTTCAACTTGATGCTCTACCTTGGCCTGTTTTATCGACTTCAAATGACGTTTCGACAATATGGGGATCAACGCCTTTTATGGAAGATGGATTGGATTTCGGGATGGGGACAAGTTCAAATGTAGACCATATGAATGGTTCGACGATCAATTTCGATAATCTCAATACCGATCCTGCTCAACTCGTTTTCCCACCTCCGACATATATGGCCTCAAGTTCTACTGCCGCACCATATCCCCCTCATCAGCACATGGACCTACCCACGTCTGCCGATTCAGTCATCGACGATGTCCTAGCCCATGCTACCACGTACACCGGTATTCAATTACAAGAATCGGATATCTCTCAATCTGCTCGAGATTACCTACTCGATCTATTCTTTTGCCCACCGAGAATTCAGGCTGGTAGTGAGCCCTGGTCAGAAGCTCATTTCAAGTCGAAAATGAAGTCGGGTAGTGGACAACGAGCTCATCCTGGATTGCTGTTCGCCATGTACACTACAGCCGCTTCTTCGTCCTACATCCCCGCTGTCAGGGCACTGGCCGATTCACTATATACGATCGCATTGCAAAAGGTGGATGAGGGAATTGCGCAAGAGGATAGATTGCTGGATTGTATAAATGCGAGCAAGATGTTGAGTAAATGGTTATTCTCCAAGGCAAGGGCTCTGGAAGCGTATAGCATGATCTGGAAAGCTGTCTCGTGAGTCGATCCGTGTCTGGCAGGCATGATGGGTGGCTAACGTCTAGACTTGTACATGCCTGTCAGCTTGACAAGATCACCACGAATAAGTGGTCGCCCGATATGCTCAAAGGTGGACGTGGTCAGGAGAATGCATGGCCGTTACTCGGTCCCCCGAAAGGTCAATGGGATCTTTGTGAGCGTATACATGCTTTGTAAGCCATTTATACCAAACACTGGCTCAAGCTGACTATTCAGCTGGGGGGTCTGGGCCAATGTCAGGGGGGCGTCCATCATGCTCCCATGGCCTTCACCGATTCGAGACGAGACCATTCTTACTCCACTCCCCTACGCGCCCGACGACTATCTCACTGGCGCTATTGCTCATCTTCCCGATATCTCTCTCAGAGATCTGTACGAGCAACCATACACCGGCGCTGCCCCTCCAAACTATAGCTATGGACTCATGATGGCTTCACTACACCTTCTCGACCGGGCCAAATCGGTCAGGGAAGGACCCGTATCGTCGCAGGCCATTTTCCGGGACCTCGCACGCGACACTGTGGTTTCACGATCACCACGCTTGGAATCTCCTGCAGTGTATAGAGAAATCATGGATGGGGCCAACTACTTGTTTGGCAAACTCCCTTCATCGGCCAGGATCGATATCCACTCATCAGTTCCTTGGATCAGCTTTGATGCTCCTATGCTTGTAAGTCCTCTATAACTTATATGGGATCGCGCTCATGTCCAGCTGGTCTGTTTAGTCGCAGTCAGGATGCACCTCCACGACCCCGAAGGCGACGAGTATGACCGCGAAACATGCTTCACAGCTACCAAAGAAGCAGCATCAATAATTAAACCATGGATCAAACAACTTCGATCTGATGATACGAAACAAAATATTCGTGCTGGGCCCAAAATATCTTCGAGGGATAGGAACGGAGTAGCAGGACCTTATGTTTTGGTTCCCTGGTTCTGGACTGTTAACCGCTTGATCAGGAGTGCGAAAGTCTTGAAGAGTTTGGGTAGGGTCAGGGAAGCTGGAGAAATGGAGAGTGATGCCGGGATCGTTGTACAAGGTTTGAAGGAGCAGGGGGTTCTGTATCCTCTTGTTGGGGAGGCTGGACCATAGAACATTCCATTTGTATAGATACTAACTGAATATATACTATAGATACTCCTATCAATATGTAGTCATGACACTTACTGGACATTGGCCCGTGTCGTACGATAGTGAAATGTTGCGTGACCTCCGTTGTTCCTTCCTTGAATGATCAAGGGTCGCCCGAAGCAAGCAAGGGGTGACCCCAACACCGCTTGTTGTGTTGATGCTGGAAGTGTAAGAAGGAGTGCCACAGTTGTCAGTGCCTATGACGCTCAATTTAACCTTAAATAACCCTGAGCCTCGGATGCTGCGCTTTAACCCAGTCCGGACATGACCATCTTACCCGGCTCGGTGTACAAGGCACTCTGTTCTAAGTAGTCTTGTCTACTTCACTTATCAAGACAGCAGACATATACTCCTGGCCTTTTAGACCAATCCGACACACGTCTAAATCACGCACTCAAAAATCGAGATCTGTCGAAAGGAGCCCTACGTCGGCAAGGAACCTTCCTTCCTATCTTTCAAACAGGCTCAATCGAACTTACCTCGACCTGTGCTATTCATCGCTTTCCAGATCTTTTCTTGGCCCCGTCCTTCGTCACACTCCACAGCCTCTCACATCATAGAAGCAACTCGCACCAGCTTTCGCAGTCCTTGTTGAGCCCGTCGAGTCCTTTCAGAGGGGTACGAGACGCAACTTGGCGTCTGGCTTGGCAATCGCAATTGTAGAGGCGTAAAGGGATGACATCGACGTCGACTTCCACAATGACCGAAACTGCGGATAACACTTCTACATTTCGGTCATATGCCTCTAGGCGTTCATTACTGGATCATCATATTCCTACTTCCGAATTGGAATTGGGGATCATGAACAAGCAGGATGATGCCGAGAGCAGTGGGGAGGCACCTTCCTTGGGTCCTGTCCTGGGCGCGCATACGAATACAGCCTCCCTCACAAACGGAGTATCAGCGTCTGCACCTGTCAGTCCTATTGCTCGCTCTGAAGTCTCGAATTCCAGGACGACACCGCTTGTGATTCCCACGGAGCAATATGATGGGCGTATACCGTCCCATAGAGGCCCACCACGGAGTGCTCTACCCGATTTCCTACCTCCTTCCAAGCCCGAGCCAACAAACGAACCCGTCAGGGCAGAATCACCGGCTCCAGTCGGGGCATACGCTCAACCACAACCACAACCTCAATCTCAAGCTATCCCCTCACTACAGAAGCAACCTATAGCCGGACCATCTGGACCCCCCAAACGTCTACTGTCAACCCATATGGCGGACCATCCCAACGATACCGTCCGAGATGCCATCAAGGAACGGTTCCCGCTCCCAAATCCTCTCATTCGACTGTTCAAGCGATTTAGAGTCAAACATAGCGTTATAGAGGGAATGACCAAGGAGGAGATGGATCACTGGGAAGGTCAGCGGGAGACTCTGATGCAGAAAGCCGGTTGGAAGATGGAGGGAACCGAGGGGCCTGGGACTGAAATTACAGAACTGTACTGGAAGGTGAGTTGGTTATTGGGAGCAAGAGGGCGAGCTGATGAAAGATGTATCTCTCATTGATGCCCACTCTCGAGCGGGATCCGCTTTCCGGTCTGGTCCCACCTGATCTGATCGGGTCAACTGGTGTCATGCCTTTATCCGTCATCTCCCTCATTCCCGATATCATGGCACACTATAGGGATGTTATAGTCAGAGCGGAGAAGGAGGTGTTCTTGGTGACGAATTACTGGCAGTATGTCTATCTACATTACCCCCGACTTAGCTAATCGCTAGACCTTCTAACTCTGTCTCTACAATCGTCAAAGCCCTGCGAGACTTGTCAGCTGCCGTCGTCAAATCAGGAAGACCACCAGTCGTCGTCAAGCTAATGTACGATCGAGGATCATGGGAACAATTATGGAATTCGCATGCGCCTGTCTCACCGGAAAAATGGGCTACTATCGATCTACCTACTCAGAAAGAGGTCCCGGGTATAGATCTAGAAGTGATCAATTTCCATCGTGTCCTACTCGGCACATTCCATGCTAAATTCTTGGTGGTGGATCGGAAAGTCGCTCTGCTCAACAGTAACAATATCCAAGGTAAGCTAGATTATGTGTGTTTTGTGAAGATCGAGCTAATCTGTAGATCGACCAAATCTCGAGCTCATGTCTCATTTCGAAGGACCTATCGTTGATTCATTTTACGAGATCGCCCTGCAATCATGGTACAACCGCTTGTCTCCACCTCTTCCTTTCATCGCTACCCCTTATCAACCTCCGCGAGACGAGAATGGAAATATTCGATATCGGTTCGCCGACCGTAACCCCTACTTTGACGATATCGAAGTCGTGAAAGCAGCCAAAGCAGCTCGACAACTCTTGCGGGATCAAACGAAAGATACCGACTTGGAACGAGATGCCGAACGTCAGACCTTCACCGAGGCCGTAAGGCGAAAGATCGATCAACAGCGAGCATCATTCGCAACCTGGGCGCCGGGAGAGCAGCTCGACATGCGAGCTCAGCAGGCTATGAGGGATTTACGAGAATTTAGAGATAAATGGTCTTGGAACCCTTCGAGAGCTGGAAGTAGAGCTCCCAGTCGTCGGCCATCTTATAGTGAGACTACGAGACCTGATTTGGAAGATAGGATCGGTGAAGAAAGTCGTATACGAGAACAATCGGAAGCGAGGTCTTCTCCTACCATGGTAGGTGGAGATGTACCTATGCCGAAATCGAAGACATATCCCGACCCGACCGACGTCCATCCTATCGACCATGCCCGTAATGATCATCCCCTGAATCAACCGCATGTCGCTTTTGCTGGATTGACTGATCCAATGAAAATCAGGGACGGCACGATCAAGACGGATGAAGAAGGACAAGATGAGGCTTCAGTGGAAGGACCTTCTGACCCTTCCAAGCGTGTCGCTCCTGCTACCGTCGTCATTACAGAGCAAGGCGGTATCAGAGAAGGACCGGCCAATGGGCCAGTACACGTTCCTACGATAGTCGCCTCGCCCTCGGGCTCTTTGGTAGATCTACGGGAAAACAGGCCGCGAGACGAGAGAGAGTCACGAGGAGAGGATGTACTGGAACCACCAAAGGCATTGAATGTACCTGGAGAGGATAAACCTAGAGCTTCTGGTGAGAGCGAAGTGCGACCTGAGGGGACTGGTACGAAAAGGATGTTCCAGTTGTCCAAGCGATTCAGTACGTCCCTCCTCCATTTTGGAGGAATAGAAGTTGACAAGCAGATGCCGGTGCACTATCCGATGCCTGGGCCACGGTGGAGGATTCAGATGAGTTCGATAATTTCCGACCTCACGTTGTTCATGCGCCTCATGAACCTGTGCCTATTGCAATGTGTTGTCGGAAACCGCATGGATTCCCTGGGCATCACGATATTCGGAACCCTCAAAATGCAGCTTGGTTAGCTGGATTCCGATATGCCAAGAAGAAGGTCTTTGTGTATGTCTTGCTTAGCTAGATCGTAAGAATGAAGCTCATGAACAGTCAATCCCCTACACTCAATGCTAGACCGATCGTCAGGGCAATTAAGCAGACTTGTCGGCGTGGTGTCGAAGTCATTCTTTTCTTGGATCTTGGTACGTTGACTATAGATATGTAGACACGAACGAAGCTGACAAAAAGGATTTAACGATAAAGGCGAATCAATCCCCTTCCAGGGTGGTACGAACGAGGAAGTCGTCGATCGTCTATACAAGAAACTGTCAAAGGAGAAGAAGGAGCAGTTCCTCAAGGTCTACTGGTGAGTGCCTAGCTGCGATGAGACCAAGGAGAAAGCTGACGAGTAGGTACACTGGTAAAGACCAAGTCAGACCATTGAACGCGGTCAAGAAACAGCGTAACTGCCATATCAAGTTCGCGGCCTATGACGATCAGGTCCTCATCCTTGGAAACGGTAATCAAGGTTAGTCTCCCTGGCCTACTCATGCTTGTGTCAAAAAAAAGGTCGGAGCTGATATTCAGATTCCCAGAGTTGGTTCCATTCGCAAGAAGTAAACGTCATGATTGATTCCAAACAACTGGTAGCGGAAATGATGGATACCCTCATGTCGAATCAGAATACGATGAAGTACGGTTTAGTGTCCACAGATGGGATATGGAGGGATGAAGAAGGGAAAACACTACAGGATTACGGAGCTACGGGAAGCGATAAATTTAGAGGATTGTCTGCTTTCATCAATATCATCAAGACGATATAGTCAGAATTATAGCATTTATAGATAGATTCGTTACTATCTACTTCATTTCACTTTATTACCTTATTTTACATCAGTTGTCATGCTACTACTTGTTTTTCTGAATGCGAGAAGGCGGACGCGATAGGAAAGGCTTGGCCAGCCGATAGGCGGTAAACGTCATAGGCACTTAGGAGCCAAGACTATCGCGTTCTTGGACCTTCTGAAGCTTGACTTGCGCAACACAACGTCATGCTTGCGTCATGGGCACATGTAGTCGACGAGTGACTGGGTACATATACAGTCTGATACCATAGCTGAACTGTATCTTACTGACAGATCACATCGAGATAGCATAAACTGAAAGCCATAAACTAGAACACCATGGGAGTGAGTCACCTACATTGTCTCGATATCCCAAGGCTGATTTTAGATTGTCGATAAAGTCAAAGACGCCCTTCACGGCGACAACCAGAACACTGTGCGTCCTCCACCTATCCTGCTGGCACAAAACACGACTCACTAACAAGCAGGACAAACACACAACCAACCAATCCGGGCATCACACTGGACAATCATTCACCCAAAGTGGCCCTGGCGCGCAAGGAACAGGATCAAACGCCCACGGCACCCTAGGATCAGGAGCGACAACGGGCGGTCTGGGAGGTGATGGATCTGCACAAGGTAATTCGGGTGGACCACCTGGATTACAAGATTATCTAGGCGATAATGCCGCCGGTCAAGGTGGATTAGCAGCTCAAGCCGCTGGTGGACCGGGTGCACCTGGACAACCGGGCCAAATTGGAGGTGGGGTCGGATCAAGGTATGTTGATTCATTGGAAATAGGAATGGAGAGCTGATGAATTAGCGGACCCACATACCCTGGACAGCAGGGGGATATTGATGGACCGCAGAGTGGATTGGGAGGACAGCAGGGTGGCTTTGGTGGACAACAAGGTGGTTTGGGCGGTCAACCAGGAAGTGCTACCCAGAACAAGCAGAGTTTCTGAACCTAGTATCAGATTATAGTTCCAGTGCTACGAATGAAGAAGGAATGCAAAGCAGTACACTCATAGCTCATAGGCATTGGTATCATGTAGCAAGATGTTAGGCGCGGCGTTGTATTCCGTTGGGTGCCTAGCGTATTTCATGTGTTGATCGCGTCGGAGTAGTGTGTAGTGTTGGTATAGCTTTACGCATACAGCCACAGCATGGCATACCTACTACGAGAAGGTAATATCACCATCGTCCACTGCGATGGTGATAAGCTACGAGCCGCATTTGGAGTTCAGGAGTTCCTAGCCAGACCAACGGTCGTGCGTCCCATTTAAGTATCATATAATCAGCTAATAGTCAGACGGTAGACGCGACATATGCCATTCCGCGGGCCGGTTCGTCAAAGCCAGAATCATCTCGAGCAGGTCACACTTTGGACCCTATCTCATCAGACGGACAGGTAGATGAAGGCGATGTGAATATGGAGGGCGACGCCAAGGTAGCAGATGTCGAGGTTGAGGGTGAGGGCGAGAAGCGGGTTGGATGGATTATTGGAGAAGAGCTCAGTAAGGCTCGGGGTGAGGAGGGTTGGGAAGACAACTATGAACAGCACTGGCCTTTTCGCGCGAGTTCTGGTACAGAAGACTGGGAAGGTCGGGCCTATGTGTTGTATGTTTGGCTGTCAAGGACGGGGCATGACGGCCAAGCTGATTTCCAGAACACATGTCCTTACGTTACTCGGTCTCAACGTTGCTGCCAATACTTCACCGCTCCTGCTTATACCACCGCCATCACCACCCTCGTTCCCATTACCGCATCAAGCAGCTTGGGCTCAGCTCGCATTCGAAGATCTCAGCGTCCCCGCACTGTCATTCCTCCCCGCACCGCTGGCCAGTCTGTACGCTGTCGGCGCTACAACCGGTATAGTACTACATATAGGCCGAAATAGGAGTGAGGTTGCAGTAGTTACCGACTCGGTAATCCGCTGGGAATGCAGTACAACAGTCGATGTTGGATATGGGGATTGTGAGGTTTGGCTAGAGGATCTGTTGATGCAGGACCAGGACTTGGATAAGAATCTACAGATGAACATGGGCGGGGACGGGACTTGGGAGGCTGGACAAAAGGAGAAGCTGATCAAGGAGGTCGCAAATGTTATTTGGACAGAATGCACAGGGGACGACCTCGAGGTTCCACCGGCCGAAGCTGGGTCGAAAGCTATCGCTGCCGTGACAACTCAGGCGCAGGAGGATGATTCATTTGACGTCGCCAAGAAGTGAGTCCCATCCGATGCGTGTTGTGGAGGTCGCTGATGACAGACTTGTTGGAGACGCACCAGCAGCAGCCGCTTCTCACAAGAAGAAATCAACCGCGGCAGCAGCTGCCACTGCAGCAGCCAATAAAGCCGCCGCGGACGCAGTAGCAGCCGCCGCCGCAGATGTCATTACGATCAATATCCCTTCTTTACCCGAAAAGGAAGTCACAGTCGGTCAAGTCAGACACCGACTATGTGAACCATTGTTGCGTGGGAAAGGCGGAAGTGGGGATACCGTCTGGGAAGGTATGGGCAGGGCTATGAGTAATGCCACCATGTCTCCAGCGGATAAGATGGCAGTTTGGGACGGTGTTGTCGTTGTTGGGGAGACTGCTAGGATCAAGTGTGAGTCTTCGGAGCACGAACTAAGGGTTGAGCGATTCTGACAGTATAGCTTTCTCCCCTGCGCTGTTGACGCACCTTTCTCCGTTCCTGCTGT
>Ga0265780_10011729_pt1 | contig 10341 bp, 9 predicted proteins | sample P1T30metagenome_FD_192432 | JGI IMG/M metagenome (GOLD analysis project Ga0265780, IMG submission 192432) | Plant litter microbial communities from East Loma Ridge, Irvine, California - P1 T30 | ecosystem: Environmental > Terrestrial > Plant litter > Unclassified | place: USA: California... | reverse complement strand
TGAGGCTACCTCCTGATAGACCCGCAGAAGCACAGTATAAAAACATATGTATGAGTATAATGGAGATTATAATGCTAAATAGACGAGTCGTCGACGTCTCACATGGTAGCATGCGCAGTCACCACCTTGCGCAGGACTCGTGCAAGAATTCATACTTTGATGTTAATGTGCAATTCCATGGCATGCCACGGCTACAGCTTCTTCCCCGAGAGGATCATCTGTATTCAGAGAGGGAATATGCTGGCTATTGTACACTGGGACCTGCTCGAAGGGGCCAACACCCATACTATGTTGGGATACAAGCTGTTCAAATACCGATGGGCAGTGGTTTGCCGATGTTAGTTGATTGCTGTGCAGCAGCAATTATACTTCTAAGTCTGTTGTCGATGGCTGTGGTCGTGGCAGCGCTTACTTGCTGATTGAGCCCTGGAGTGCAGGTGCAAGCGTATCACGTGGCAGCGCGTACTAGCGCGTCTTCCGAACAGTGCTCTTTCCCTGCTAGTACCAGCACTACGTAACTTTTCTCTCACCACACATCAGACTGTGTGCGTCTTAAATATTCAACTGCCTGCCGCACCCCACAGTTGTAGCACACAGCCCAAGCCATGGACCGCATGCCACCCGAATTACATCATCAGGTGTGCGAGTATCTTTCCCTCGCAGACCTCAAAAACTGCCGCCTGGTCAACAAGCAGCTCAAAGCCATCAGTGCTGTGAAGCTATATCGTCAGCTCACGTTCCATGCAAGCTTCGCCAGTGTTGGTCGCATACACGCTGTTGCCGCCCATCCGCTCCTCCGCCAGCATGTGCAATCACTGGTCTGGGACGCCAATATGTGGGCTCCGGCCTCAGACATCTCTTCTCTGCGCAGATTCAGACGACACGTTGAGAAGCCAGTACTTCCTTGGGACCCTCCGCGTGGAGAGCGCATCGAACAATGGTTGGCGGAACAACTCAACATCGATCCGGCAGAGAAGGCAAAATATCAGACTGAATTAGATTTCGAGACCGACCGCCAGTATGTCCAGTATCGCGAGAATATAGCCGAGGAGTATACAGTCACGAAAAAGAGGCTCATAGCCAGCTACTTGAGCCCAATACTCGCTCGATTGTGCCAGCTCTCAGAGATAAAGATTGTGAATGGCAAATTCTCGATCTTGGACGGGGATATAATCAAGAGTAATCTGAACGATTCTTACTACGGAGGCGAGGTACTGTCCAGAAAAGGCAATGCATTGCTTGCAAGGGGGGAAGGGGTGTGGAAGGAAGATCTGCCTACTGGACTTCCTGCTCAACATGCTTTCGAGACCAGCCTACTACTTGACAGTTGTAAGATCAAAGTACTGGAAGTGAACCATATGCACTGGAAAACTTTCGAGCCGAGCATCTCCTTCAAGGCCTGCGATAATCGGGGCTCCTCCTTGTTCGATACTCTGACTACGCTATCCATGACTTTGGTCACCTACTCGGAGCACCCGGAAGACTCGGAAGACCTGGATGAAATCGATATAAGGCAATGTCGGCGAGCAATGAAGTCTGGTACTCTGAAGTTGTTCATTCAAGGGCTGCAAAACCTTAGAGACCTTAGAATTCTGATGCCTTATGAGTCTGAGGAGTACTGCGGCGCTGTAAATCTCTCGGATGTCGTGCCCATCAACCAAACCAAGCTACGCAAGCTCAGTCTTGAGCATTTTGAGACGTCTGAGCGCGACATCCTCAGGCTACTCATCTCGAATTGCAATCTCAGAAATCTCAGCCTCCGTGACATGTATCTCGTACCTCAGGGATCATGGGTCCGCGTCTTCAATGCTGTTCGCGAAGCCATTCGAATCGAATCTGCCACATTCGGCGGATACATGTGCGACTCTGTCTGCGAGGATGATCACGTTTTTTTGTATGATACTGGTATCGAGGATGGATGGAACTTTGACAAAGGCAACCCAGCTCTGAGTGCGGCTCTGGAGAAGTATCTCATCCACGGCGAGGCATGTCCACTTCACCACAACGACAAGATGGCGGTCAAAGAGGGCTTGCTTGATCCAATAGTTTCGGTGTCGGACTGAATAGGATCTGAATTTCACTGGTACGGAGCTGGACAGGAGGCTCTGCTGGGAAAGGGTGCCGGGTGCTTGTTGGTTTGCAGTGCTGGCAAGGTTGAGGCAGTCTTCCCCTCGTGCCTTCCATTTAGCGCGTTTTTGTGCCTCGGTACACCAAGCTTCGCAGCTCGCTTTCAAACATCAGCACCGAGGTCGCAACAGGACAACAGCTTCCCTTGCACAATCATACGCAATATAGCAAATAGACGCTGAAATCTTATCACATATTGTTGTATCTTCCAGTGATCAATCAACATGAGTTCGGCGGAATCAGACGTCCAGCTACAGGACTTCAGCAACATCTTCAGCTTGAAGGGCAAGGTCGCAGTCGTAAGCGGCGGATCGCGAGGTTTAGGACTCCACGCAGCGTCCGGGTATGTCGCTGCATCTCCGCACTCGTACAAAACGTCAATTGACCGCTCTATGCAGACTCCTCCAAGCAGGCTGTTCCAAGGTCTTCATCACATCCCGCAAAGCCAGCGCATGCGACGAGGCTGTCGCAGCTCTCAATGCTCTGCCATGCGAAGGCAAAGCCATCTCGATCCCCGCCGACAGCTCCAAAGTCTCTGAGATCGAGCGGTTGGTCAAGGAAGTTGAAAAGCACACCGACCATGTTGATATCCTTTTCGCAAACGCAGGCGCGACATGGGGCAGCGAGTTCGAGAAGGTAGACGAGAAGAATGGTTGGGATAAAGTCATGGATTTGAACGTGAAAGGTGTCTTTTTTACCATCCAGAAGTACGCTGCTTCTTCCCTCCCCCTTAGCTGCATTTGCTTACCTCCTCTAGATTCACACCTCTGTTGTCAAAGAAGGCGTCTGTCGCAGAGACCTCGCGCGTCATAATTACCGGTTCAGTTGCTGGCATAGCAACAGGCTCGCTGGGCGAATCCGGCGCATACTCGTACGCGGCTTCCAAAGCCGCTGTGCTGCATCTCGCGCGCAACCTCGCCATCGAACTTGGCCCCAGAAACATTCTAGTGAACAGCATAGCGCCGGGCTTTTTCATGAGCAAGATGGCGGCCATCTTGATGGAGCGGAGCGGTGGACAGGACGCGTTGGACAAGGCGAATCCGAATGGCCGGGTTGGAAGACCGGAGGATGTGGCGGCTGCCGTTGTGTTTTTAAGTTCGAGGGCGGGTGGCCATGTAAACGGTGATACACTTGTGCTAGACGGAGGCAAGATTTGGGGAAGCAATAGGCTGGAGAGACTCTAGGGAATTGGCACCGTTTAGCTGGGACCAGCCACGCTCGATCTACCCTTGGAGACGACGATTTGTGATGTTCTTGAAGCTGCATCCATCGATGTACCGGTCTGCATCGAGCTGCAGGTTATAGTTTGCTCATGTTACTGGATTGTGTTTGTGTTAAGCCGCCTCCGGTGTTTGACTTCACGCGTGATGGCCCACGAGGCAAGGCTCGACATCGATTCGGACCCGAGGGCGTCGACGTCAGGATCTAAGCTCAAAGGTCCAGTCACTGCCCAAGCAGACAAATACTTTGGGTTCTACAATAGCGTCTCTTAGAATGCCGTCTTGAAGATTTTTGCGATTCAGTCAGCCAACTTCACCGCCATGTTACGATGCCAAGGTGGTGACCCTACGCCCGTAGTCCCCACCAGCTCTAGTTTGAACAAAGGTGAAGAACGTCGAAGCGAGCTGGCGATGCTCGAGTCAGCAAGTCCCGTTAAGGTTGTTGCCGCTCTCCCAAATGCCGCTATGCCGGTACCAAAGGTCGGCGTACTTGTCAGACATGTCTCTCCTTACCGGACGTCGTTCCTTGTCCACATGGTAGTGTCTGGATGGTGCGACAGCCACAAAGTGTAAAAGGCAGGGAAAAACGGCTGGTGTTGAAATTGCTTCCTCCAGCCGTGTTGAATTCCGGCTTGTTCTCCGGCCTGACGCACGTCCTGTGATTGGCCGCCTGTACGCAGTAGGGCGCAAAAGGTACACATCCACATCCACATGCGGAGGTGGCCGAGGACGAAGCTACAGTGTCCACAAACTTCATCTTCACATGCACATGTCGTCGAGGCGATGTGATGTGATAGCGCCTTGCCGATCCCGCCAGTACTTGCGATGCTCTGCTTTCTCGGTTTTAGCACGGCCAACTGCCGGGCTCGACGAGGTTGCGATCTTCGTTCTCGCCACTCAGCATCACACCCACCTCGGAGTGCGTTGATATCCGGCGCACGCCAGCAACAAATGCCCAAATCACACGTCTTGGCAGGTCGAGAGGGCGACGCAAGGCTTGTCTGGTACAGATGACATGTCGATCTCTCGCTGTTGGAAACGGTCAGGCAAAGGGATCGGCGGAGCATAATAGCCTGCAAGCCCTCAACGGCGTCTTATCGGCGGGACCAGCAGGAGGAAAACCTAATTCGAGCTGTGCTTCCGGTCCGCCAAGGACAGAGGCAGTGTTGGGCTAGCTGGTGGATGCATCGCGCGAGCAGCTCAGTCGTCGAGCACCGAGTTTTCGACACCATCGGTTGTCTCGCCGAACGGAAGCTGCCGAGCCGCTCTGTGGCCGCGCAATCATGCGCAAACCTCTGCGCAGATCTCGACGTCTGGTTTTGGCAGCTTCATGGCAACACAAGCTGAAGCGGAAGGCGGCACGGCATGGAATCAATACATGTCGGGTGTTACATTGGTACGTCCGCAGCCACGCGACAGATCCGAGGGCGTACAAGCCATCACCACCTAAGATATATTTACATCTCGAGGTCACCTCGAGCCAAAGGACTCAAGTATCGGAACTGGCCAAGGGCCTAGTTCTACAGCATCTCTGCACGCACAGGCACATAGGCACGTCGATAATGGTTGTCTTGACCCATGTGACGTGCTCCAGCAGTCGGTGCTCGCTCGTGCGAAAATCGGCGTGTCCAACCATGCGACAGGGCACCATCTGTGATTCCATGGGCAGAGATCTCTTGAGGCACCAGATCCGCGCGGTTGATCTCGGGCAGCAGCTGGGGCTTAGGACCGACATGTGTCTCCAGAGGTCTAGACGCCATCTTCGGCAGTTGAGAGGCATCGATTCCCACTCGTCAACCTGGGATCTGGTCGCCTCGGCCCCGAACGACAACTCAATCTGCGGCTGTCCTGGTTCGAGTTGTATTAGTGCCAAAGACAGCGGCTTGATTTGGCTACAGGCTAGAAGCGCTGGACCTTCTCCGACCCCTTCCTGTGGGTCTTCCGCGGCGGGCACAGGCTGCAACGTGGGGAAAGCACGTTTTCCAGCGGTGCCACACTGGTTGACGGCTCCAGGACATGGGTCTAACTTGACCTACCCGCGGGTTCGCTGAGTATGCCTTTCCGAGGGCTCTCCGTACCGCTCCGTAGAGAATGGTTGGCTGAACTGCTCACCACCCTGTTGGAGGCCATGAGAGGCACGCAGCCGTTTGGTGGATTATCGTAATTCTCCTGGACCTGCAATTCCGCCTCTGACCCTACTCCTATCCATGGTGAAAGCACCCGCAAATCGGAGCCTTTTACGGTAACTCAGCGGCTGCAGTTCGCCGCGCCCCGAAAATTTGCTCCTCAACACCCGACCCAGGTCGTGCCAATCCTATGTTCGATAGGTCGGACTCATGCACCGCAGCCGGCTCCACAATGACAGAGGTGTAGACACTTGTGGCCTGAGCAGGAACTCGCCTTGCGCCTCGCTCATCGTCGCCCTGACCAATTCATCCGAGAACACCTCGTGCTGCAGGCAGAAGCCGTGCTCTGGCCATTGCACAGGCGTAAGCGAGCATGCAAGAGGCGGACCCACAGCTTCACCCATGCCCTTGCTTGTCTGCTAAATGGTCTACCGGACAACCGTTTAGACGGCGTGTAAGAGTCGTTATCCCCAAATTTCCTCCATTAACGCGTGTCTCGTCAACAAGTAGATCACAAATGTCCCTTGTTCTGCTGCGATCGCTATCGAGACAAGGCAACGATCTACCTCGCGGTTTGATAGAAATCCCGGATCTACATCCGACGCGGCCTTTTGAATCTTGGGTTCTCAGCCTGCAATAGCTTGACTAGATTAGGAGTAATCGCTACGCACGCTCCTCTATGTCAGGGCACCTTTCAAACATGCATGTCGGGAGAATCGGGCAGAAATCACGACACACAAGTGCTTCATGTGCATGACATGTATCGGTTCAGCCGTATGACAAGAGACAAACAGACTTCAAAGACACCTGTGGCGCTACCTACCCGCAATTAGCTTTGGCTTGTACGTGTTACGCATAAGCCGCGGTGCCCTTCGACACGAGTGGCTTCAGCTAGCCGTTCTTCACTTCAATCCACTACGCCGGGATGTTTTGACCCTTGACTAGGTCGTAAATGTTCTCCCCCAGTCCCAAGTCATCAACCATCGCAAGGTCACACGTGCCGCGGGACAGGGAATGCCTGTTAATCCCCTGTGTAGCTCAAAGCACTCGCCCGATATCGTAACGGATGGTGGCGACCAAGTCTAGTTCTTGTACCCTTCGTCGAGCGTGCTGAACAGATACCTTTTCTATTGTCGGGGAATAGACTGATCGTCGCCCCAGTGCCGCTCTTGATGCAAGTCAAGTCAAACCCCTGCCTTGCTCGCACTCAGGTCTCCCGCCGTTTCACGATCCCTCGCTAGGAACTTCGATCTTTCTTCTTTGCCAGACACTCTCACACTACCGCATTTCGACATTACCACAAACGCAACGACCATGCTAACAACTATTGTGGCTTGAAGTTGTCTGCACAAGTAGCCTGATCCATCGCCTCCAAGCTTACGCTTGTGCACATCCTGCAAGCTGTCCGGCGGTTGGTTGGCAAGACTTGCTCAAGCGACACGGAACACCCGACGTCTGCACCCACTACATGATAGCCGGGTCACTCGACACCTTGTACTAGGGTCCTCGCACAAACCTGTGCCTACTCAGCTGGTAGACTGCTTTAGTCAGCGCACACATCAGATCTCAGTCTTTCCCACTTTGCCGGCAAAAGGACTCATTGACATGCATTGAGCGTTGATCGCGCCAATTGCATCTTCCCAGTCTTCTTTTCCCCAGATAGGGCGATTCGGTAGCTGCCGAAAGAAGCCATTAGTCCCCACAGTAGCGGTTGGAGCCCCAGTGCCAACAGTCTCGACCGACTCGACCCATCCGCTCCATCCACAGGGCTGGTGGCCCAACAGAACTCCGCCATCATGCGTAGATCCCCTACACATCCAACGGAACAATCACCACGTACCATGATACCACCCCACAATCCGTTTGCGAATGCGACGTCGTCGACGCGGACCACCACTCTCACGGCTCCTAATCCTCCCTTCACACTCTCACGGTCGCCCGGCTACTCGTCAACTTCATACAGCCATTCGACGTCCCCCAGCACTGGATCTGGAAGTGTACTGGAGATGCAGAGTCACGAGCCGCCGCTGATGATGATATCCCCGACGCAGATTTCGTCAGCCAGCTTGAACGCCCAGAAGAGGGCCTACAGGCAACGGAGGAAGGACCCTTCATGCGATGCTTGTAGGGAGAGGAAAGTCAAGGTACGTTGTACAATTGTGTAGCTTGCGGCCTCCGTCAGCTGTGGGTGAAGATTTCTCTTTTCGAGTAAGAGCTTGGAGATCCGGAGTCCCAGCTCGCCGTCGTATTGCTGGATCCCCTCGCTGAAAGCATTCACACGTTGGGCGAAGCACTCGACATTCATCCCTCTACTCTTTTTAGACGGGCAAAACAAAGCGAGCATTGTTTGACAAGAGATCTGACTTGCGATGCAGTGCGATGCCACAGAAACCTCCGCTTGTTCGGAATGCTCGAGCCGGAATCACAAGTGTCAGTTCACGAAAGAGACAAACCGGCGCATGTCGTCTATCAAGTACGACGGCATTCTTGTTGCATGAGCAGTATACTGACTCACGCTCTAGACAAGTACAGGATCTCCAAAGCCAGATTGCCGAATTGACACAGATGAACAGCCAACTGGCTGAACTGACTCACATGAACGGGCCAACGCGATCAAATTCATTAGGCGGGGAATTGGCTACCATGGACCGCACCGAGCCAAAACGAGTGCATGCGGAGACACAGCCTACGGTGCCATCTGGTCCGCAACGGATTGCCGTGCCTGTCATGAAGAACTTTGATCATGTGCGCGACAACTTCCGAGCACACGCGCATGGCATATTTGCAACATCTTCTGCATCTGGCGCCCCTCGCAGGAGTACAAGCGCTGTCCCGCCCGAACTACCTCCGCGAGCCGACTTTGCACGCCTGTCACGTTCGTATCTCAACTCCACCCACGAGTGGTATCCAATTGTACATTGGCCAACCTTTCAGCGTGAAGTGGACGAAGTTTACACGGCAAAAAGCTTCGACGGCACGACTCGAGAATGGGTCGGGCTCTTCTTTGCAATCCTGGCCTGTGGCACTCTACAGACTTCGACATCGACATTGCCGGATCCCACTGCGTATTTCGACACAGCGGTACAGTCCTTAACGCCATGGCCGCAAGACATCACATTTCAGCTCGCACAAGCAGCTTTTCTTTTGAGCATCTTTGCATCAGATCAGAATTGGAGACCGATTGGCTCGATGTGGCTGGGCTCTGCTGCTCGCGCCGCTCAGGAGTTAAATGCACACTGCAATATTAGTTCAGGCTCCACAATTGAAATCGAAACTCGACGCAGGCTGTGGTGGGCTATATACACTCGCGATAGGTAAGGAGGAGGAGTGCATGTGATTTATGCATAGCTGATCGTCTTACAGGATCACATCGCTAGACTCGCACCGGCCAATGTTGATCAACGAGGATGATTGCGAGGCTTCTCTCCCGTCTCCAGTCGAAGACCGCTATATCCAGGCGCAGGGCATCACTCGATCACACGCAGTCTCATCACCATACACTGGGTTTCTTGCGGCTATACAAATCGCAAGATTACACGCTCCGCTGTACCAAGCTCTGAAATCTAGCATCGTTCCCCCTCAGGTCCTACACAACTTTGACGAACAGTTCCGTTCTAGAATATCGCTACTACCCGAATCGTACCGACCGAGCTCAACTGCCGCGCTAGATACGACAGCGTTACCACCCCTATTCACCTTACTTTCCGCCCAGTTCCACCTCTACAGGCGCAATCTCACACCAGTCTGTCGACCCCAGGAGCGTGCTGAAGCATTGAGCCGATGCATCTCCCTCGCTCAGGAAACGGCCAAGTACATTTCCCGGACATTACACAACCCAGCAAGAGCAGATACTGAGAAGAGTTGGCAAATACGAGTCATGGCTATAGCCAGTAACATGGTATGCCTTCACTTATGGCGCTGCATACTAGTACTGTGCTTCCGCGGAGACTACGATGCCGCATTCATGTGCCTCCATCTATCCAGCGCAATCGGAACGAACCGCAAACTAAATAGCGAATGCGGGAGATACACGGCTTTCTTCCTCGAGCAGCTACTCAGCCGCGTGCGCAGCGGCCACGGCAGCCCGCAACAACTAGACCACGACGAAGAGATGCTAGCGTACCTCAGCGGCGACGTCCAAGGCAACATCGAGCACTCCTGGGTATGGAAGACCAATCCCACGACCTCGCAACACGATTCTTCACGCGACGAGCCCATGCGCGACGCACCTCCCCCGACATCACCCAAGCAAGATTGGAACGACTGGGCGCGGATCGAGCACTTGATCCGCCAGCTCTCAGATGAAAGTCGCCCGCGTACGTCGAGCTATTACCCAACACCGCACAACCCGGTCAAGCGAGTGCAGATGGCATCGGATGCGAACTTGTCGCCGAAAACCCCGCCGCCGCCGAGTCCGGCGCCGTCGAGCTCGAGCAGGATTAGCATTGCGAACATCATATGAGGGGGAGATGGAGTGGTTGAGGAAGAGATGGGCTATATTGGCGTTTCGCACGGGGGCGGGGTTCTGCATTTGTGGGTATATTGTTCTACGGTCGACTGCGAAAAGGAAATTCTACAACAGCTGTCCTGCCAGGACACCACGGGGCTGTCGAGCACCATCATATCATCATACTTAACTTGAGTCCGGGCTCGGACTAGCCCAACGAGGGAGTTTCAAGGTGCTATAATGTTTAGTGTGTTTACATGTCAGCTTCTCGGTCTGCTCGGAATCTCGGAAAGGTTGGACAACCTTTGGGTCCAAGGAGGCGGAGTTTACAAGGCGAATATTGGTGGGAAGCAACTGTGGGTAGCGTTACGTTGATGTCATGAAGGAAGAGGGGTCTTATGACTTTATGCAGCTGTGGTTT
>Ga0265780_10011726_pt1 | contig 10342 bp, 6 predicted proteins | sample P1T30metagenome_FD_192432 | JGI IMG/M metagenome (GOLD analysis project Ga0265780, IMG submission 192432) | Plant litter microbial communities from East Loma Ridge, Irvine, California - P1 T30 | ecosystem: Environmental > Terrestrial > Plant litter > Unclassified | place: USA: California... | reverse complement strand
GATTCGGCCAACGGAGCCCCTCCAAATCGCAAAAAAGCAACAGCACGTTTGATTTCCTTGAATAAACTTTTCTTTCCCTCGAAAACCCTTTACCGTTCTGCGTCCGTCAGTACGTTGTATGCGTACCGGATCGTGCCCAAATCGGCCCGGACATCTTTCCCCATTATCAGAAACACGCTGTTCAACCATGCTCAACCACGTCACCACCACGCCCACGCACTCGCTCGTCGCGCGATCGATCCTTCGCTGCCTGGTCGGCCTGGCGTTCATGAGCGGCGCCGCGCGCGCAGCCGAACCCGCGTGCTACAACTTTTCGCCGGTCAACCAGTACAACGTGCAGGTCTCGGCCCGTTTCTGGAACCCGATCATCCATTACGTCGCTACCAGGAGCGGCGTATGCATGAACCTGAAACTGGGACGCACCTCGGCCGACACCACCAGCTTCGTGCTGGCGCGCGAAGTCGATTTCGCGTTCACCAACCACCTGTTCAGCCCGGAGCGCGCGAAGATGGGCTGGACCGTGTTCGGCCGGCGCGACCTGCCGCCGGTGCGCTCGCAGATCGTGGTCGCGGCCGATTCACCGATCCGCGACCTGCGCCAGCTGGCCGGCGCCACGGTCGGCTTCCCCGGCCCCGAAGCGCTGGTGGCCTACAAAGCCAGTTACGCGCAGCTGCTACAGCGCGACATTTCCGTCAATGTCGTCTTCGCCGGCAACCAGGACGCCGCCTTCACCCAGTTGTTCGCCGGCATGGTCAAGGCGGTGGGCGCCAATTCGCAGCTGGTCGAGAACTGGAAGGGCCGCGAAGGCGCGGCCTTTCGCGTGCTGTGGAGTTCGGCGCCATTCAACGACCTCGCGCTGATGGCCTCGCCGCGCGTGCCGAGCGCCCGGGTGCGCGCGGTGGCGCGCGCCTTTCTCGGCATGCACCGCGATCCCGAAGGCAAGCGCGTGCTCGACGCTGCAACCGAGCTGATCAGCTCGCCGGCGCCGATCCGGTTCATCGCCGCCGATGACCGCGACTACGACAGCTACCGCGCCTTCTACGCCACCGCACCTGCCGAGCTGCGCTGATGATGGGTACGCTCATATCGTCCATCCTGACCGCGCCGGGCCGCCTGCTGCGCGCGCTGTCGCCGCGCTCGCTGGTCGGGCGCGTCTTCGGGCTGTTCAGCCTGGCGATGCTGGTGCTGCTGGCGTCCGGACTCGGGATGTTCTATCGCTACCAGTACCTGCAGCACATCGAAGAAACCCAGGACAACGCGCTGATGCTGGTCGAGGTGGCGACCCAGACCATCGAAGAAAGCGTGGTCATCGGCGACTACGACACCGTCAAGCGCACGCTCAACAAACTCCTGATCAAGTCGCCGTTCAAGCAGGCCGAATTCCTCGAGCTCGGCGGCGGCGCGATCCGCCTGCAGACGAGCGGCGCGCGCCAGGCGCCGGCGCCGGAATGGTTTGCCAACCTGATCGTGGCGCGCTTCTACGACGTCAACCGCGTGATCGCCGTCGGCGGCAAGGACTACGGGGTGGTGCGGCTGTCGTTCGACGAGCGCAAGCTGGCCGCGCAACTGTGGAACCTGATCGCCGAAACCTCGGTCGTGGCCTGGATTCTGTTCACCTTCAGCCTGGTGTTGATGCACATCCTGCTGCGCCGCTGGCTCGACAACCTGGGCGGCCTGCGCCTGCTGGAGCACGACCTGGCGGCCGGGCGGATGACGGCCGAGGCGTCGTTTCGCGACGATGCGCCCAGCGAAATCCAGGAAGCGATCCTGGCCGTGAACCGCGGCGCGGCCAGCCTGCGGGTGCAGTATGGCCAGCAGATCGAGTCGCTCATGAATTCGCTCATGCAACACAAGAGCGCGATGGACCAGGCGGCGATCGTGTCCGAAATCGACACCGAGGGCCGCATCGTGAATGTCAACGATTTGTTCGAGGCCAGCAGCGGCTTCACGCGCGCCCAGGTGGTGGGCCAGCCGCTGGCGCGCTTCACCCGCGCCAGCGGCGGCCCGGACTGGACGCCCGCCGGCGCCGCCTGGACCGGTGAAGTGGCGCTGGTCGACGGCGCGCGCAGCCTGCAATGGCAGCGCACGATCGTGCCGATCTTCGACGCCGAGAATGTCCTCGAGCGCTATATCTGCATCGACATCGACATCACCGCGCGCAAGGAGTTCGAGCGCACCATCCTCGCCAGCGCGCGGCGCGAAAGCCTGATCGCCGAACTCGGCCGCACTGCCCTGGCCGCCACCGACCTCGAACAATTGTTCGCCGACGCCGCCGTGGCCGTGGCCGACGCGCTCGGCGCCTCGCATGCCGCCGTGTTCGAGTTCAATGAAGATGGCGGGCAACGCCACGCGACCGTCCGCGCCGGCGCCGGCGGCCTGGCGCACGCGGCCGGCCTGCGCCTGAGCGGCCCGGCCGTCGTGCTGACCCAGCAGGCGCCGGGCGAAGCATTGCGTCCGATGTTCGCCGCCCTGGGCGCCTCGCATGGCGTACACAGCGGCGTGGACGCCTGCATCATCTGTAGCGAGCACCGCTTCGGCATGATCGGCGTGTTCAGCCAGGAGGCGCGCCGCTTCGGCCCGGAAGACCACACCTTCCTGCGCAGCGCCACCAACATCCTGGCCACCGCGATCGAGCGCCACGCGGCCCAGAAGCAGCTGACCTACATGGCCCAGTACGACGCCCTGACCGACCTGCCCAACCGGCGTCACCTGTCGCAGTTCCTGAACGGCGTGGTGGCCCAGGCCGGGGCGCAGGGGCAGCGCGCCGGCGTCATGTTCATCGACCTCGATCACTTTAAAAAGGTCAACGACATCCTGGGCCACGATGTCGGCGACCAGCTGCTGGTGCTGGCCGCCCAGCGCCTGCGCGCCTGCACCCGCGCCGGCGACCTGGTGGCGCGCCTGGGCGGCGACGAGTTCGCGCTGGTGCTGCCGGCGGTGGGCGACGACGACCAACTGGCGCGGCTGTCGCGCGGCTTGATCGACACCCTGTCGCGCCCGTTCATGCTGCAGGGCCAGCAGCTGTTCGTCTCGGCCAGCATCGGCGTCGCGCGCTATCCCGAGGATGGCGCCAACGCCGAGCTGCTGCTCAAGAATGCCGACACGGCGATGTACGCCGCCAAGAACAGCGGACGCAACAATTACCAGCTGTACACGGCGGCGATGCAGGCCGGCGCCGAACAGCGCCTGCGCACCGAAGCGCAATTGCACCTGGCGCTGCAGAACGACGAATTCCTGCTGCACTACCAGCCCAAGCTGGACCTGGCCACGGGCGCGGTCAGCGGCTTCGAAGCGCTGCTGCGCTGGCGCCATCCCGAGCGCGGCCTGGTGCCGCCGCTCGAATTCATTGCGCTGCTCGAAGACACCGGCCTGATCATCCCGGTCGGCGAATGGGTCATCCGCGAAGTGTGCACGCAGTTGCGCGCCTGGCAAGCGCAGGGTCTGCCGATCCGCCCGGTGGCGATCAACCTGTCGGCGCGCCAGCTCAAGCAGAACGACCTGGCCGGCACGGTCGAGCGCATCGTTGGCGCCTCGGGCATCGCCCCGGCCATGCTCGAATTCGAGCTGACCGAATCGATGCTGATGGCCGACCCGGAAAGCGCGGTCGCCATCATGGGCCGCATCCGCGCGCTCGGCATCCGCCTGTCGATCGACGACTTCGGCACCGGCTACTCGAGCCTGGCCTACCTGAAGCGCTTCCCGCTCGACGCCCTCAAGATCGACCGCACCTTCGTGCGCGACCTGCCGCACGACAGCGAGGACGCCGCCATCACCCGCGCCGTGATCAGCCTGGCGCACAGCCTGAACCTGAAGGTGGTGGCGGAAGGCGTGGAAACGATCGAACAGTTGAACGAACTGAAGCGCTTCGGCTGCGACGAGATCCAGGGCTATTACATCAGCCGGCCGCAGCCGGCCGATGCCTGCTTTACTCTGGCGCAGCCGGTGCCGGCGGCTGACGCACAGCTCAGCGCCGCCCTGTCGTGAGCGTGCCGTAGCGCGCCTGAACCGTCACCGGCGCCCACTGTGCCGGTGACGCGATCCGGCGCGCGCTTGCACACGGGCGCAGGCAGTGATACAACGACATGGTCGTCGCTCGATTGCGTCATGTGCCGCGCTGCACCGTGTCTTGTCTTGCGTAGTCGCGCTTCCCGTCTCTGGAGCCGTGCCATGGCGCATCCTGACCAATCTGCCGAACCTGGCGCCCGCGGCGCCCTGGAGGCGCAAGCCGCTGCGGGCGCAAGTGCGGCGGTGACGCCCGAAGAACGGCTCGACATCATCCAGCGCGTGGCCCGGGTCGGTTTCTGGCAGATGCGCGCCAGCGACCGCCGGGTGGCGGTGTCGGCCGAACTGCGCGCGCTGTACGGCATCGATGCCGCAGCTCCGGAACCGGATTTCGACACGCTCCTGATGCGCGTGCATCCGGACGACCGGGCCCAGGTCGACGCCCGGCTGGCCGCCGCCGTGCGCGGCAGCCGCGTGTTCGACATGGAATACCGCGTCCTGGCACACGATGGCGCGACGCGTTACGTCCATTCGCGCGGCGAGCTGGTCACGCTCGGGGACGGCGTTCCCACCTACTACGGCTCGGTGCACGACATCAGCGGCCAGCGCCAGGCGCAGCAAGCCTCGGCGCGCCTGGCCGAGCGCCTGTGCGCCACGCTCGAGAGCATCACCGACATCTTTTTCACACTCGAGCGCGACTGGCGCTTCACTTACCTGAACCGCGAAGCGCAGCGCCATTTCGGCGGCGCGCGCCGGGAGTTGCTGGGCCAGTCGCTGTGGCAACAGCGTGGCGGCCTGGCGCTGCAGCCGCAGCACGACCAGCTGCGGCGCGCCATGCGCGAGCGCTGCGCGGTCGCGTTCGACGCGTTTCATCCGGCGTCGAACCAGCATTTCGCAGTGCGCGCCTATGCGTTCGACGACGGCCTGTCGGTCTACCTGCGCGACGTCAGCGCCCAGAAGCAGGCCGAGGATGCGCTGCGCCGCAGCGAAGAGCGGTTCCGCATCGTCGCGCGCGTCACCAGCGACGCCATCTGGGATCTGGATGTGGCGCGCGACACGCTGTGGTTCAGCAGCCAGCTGCGCGAGCTGCTCGGCTACGCCCCGGCCGACTTCGAAACGTCGCTGGCGCTGTGGATGGAGCGCATCCACCCGGACGACCGCGAGCGCGTGGTGGACGAGTTCCGCCGGACAGTCCATGCCAGTAGCGAGCTGAACTGGACCGACGACTACCGCTTCCTGCGCAAGGACGACACTGTCGCCCACGTGCACGACCGCGCCCACATCCTGCGCGCGGCGGACGGGCGCCCCACGCGCGTGATCGGCGCCGTGGTCGACGTGTCCAGGCAGCGCCAGGCCGACGCCCGCATCCGCGAGCAGGCGTCGTTGCTCGACCAGGCCAGGGATGCGATCGTGGTGATCGGCCTGGAGCGCCAGATCCGCTACTGGAACCACGGCGCCGAACGCCTGTTCGGCTGGCCCGCCGCCGACGCCGGGAACCTGGCGACGGCCGACCTGCTGTATGCCGGCGGCGCCATGCCGGCCGAGGCGCTGCGCAGCGTGCTGGCCAGCGGCGAGTGGCGCGGCGAAGTCCTTGGGCGGCGCCAGGATGGCGGCACGCTGGCGCTCGAAGCGCGATGGACGCTGGTGCGCGACGAACACGGCGCGGCGCAGGCGATCCTGACGATCAGCACCGACATCAGCGCGCGCAAGCAGGCCGAGCACCACCTGCATTACATGGCGTTCCACGACGCGCTCACGCACCTGCCGAATCGCCACCTGCTGCTCGAACGGCTCGAGGCGGTGCTCGAGGCGGGGCGCGCCAGCGGGGGCTACAGCGCCCTGCTGCTGGTCGACCTCGACAACTTCAAGACGCTCAACGACACGCTCGGCCATTCCGTGGGCGACCGCCTGCTGCAACAGATGGCGCTGCGCCTGTACGCGGGCCTGGCGCACGACACCACGGTGGCGCGCTTCGGCGGCGACGAATTCGCGATCCTGCTGGGCGACCTGGCGCCCGACAAGCACGCGGCCAGCACCCACGCCCGGCGCGAAGGCGAACGCATCATCGGCCTGCTGGGCCAGCCGTTCGCGCTGGACGGCTACCGGGTGCAGCCCGGCGCCAGCATCGGCGTCACCGTGTTCAGCGGCGACGCCGTCGATGCCGGCGAACTGGTGCAGCGCGCCGACATGGCGATGTACCGCGCCAAGGCGGCCGGGCGCGGCACGGTGCGTTTTTTCGATCCCTCCCTGCAAGCGGCGGCGATGGCGCGCCTGGCGCTCGAAAACGACCTGCGCGACGCCGTGCGCAGCGGCGCCTTCTTCCTGCATTACCAGCCCCAGGTCGAGCGCAGCGGACGCATCGCCGGGGTCGAGGCGCTGGTGCGCTGGCGCCATCCGACCCGCGGCGTGATTTCGCCGGCCGAGTTCATCCCCCTGGCCGAGGAAAACGGGATGGCGCTGCCGCTGGGCCAATGGGTGCTCGAACACGCCTGCCGCCAGTTGTCCAGCTGGGCGCTGCAGGCGGAGACGGCGCACCTCGAAATCGCGGTCAACGTCAGCGCGCGCCAGCTGCACCATCCCGCCTTCGTGGCCCAGGTGCTGGCCTGCCTCGGGCCCAGCGGCGCCGACCCGCGCAAGCTCAAGCTCGAGATCACCGAAGGCACGCTGCTCGAGGATGTCGAGGATGCGATCGGCAAGATCAGCGCGCTCAGGGCGCACGGCCTGAGCTTCGCGATCGACGACTTCGGCACCGGCTACTCGTCGCTGGCGTATCTGAAGCGCCTGCCGCTCGACATGCTCAAAATCGACCGCTCGTTCGTGCTCGACCTGACCACCAATCCCAACGACGCGGTGATCGCGCGCACCATCATCGCCCTCGGCGCCAGCCTCGGCCTGAAGGTGCTGGCCGAAGGCGTGGAGACCGAAGCCCAGCGCGACTTCTTGTTCGAGAACGGTTGCCAGGCCTACCAGGGGTTCCTGTGTGCGCGCCCGCTGGCGGCCGAGGAACTGGGGCCGATGCTCAGGCGGATGCAGCCTGCGCACTGACAACCCGGGCCGGCCGTCCGGCTGGCCGTTCAGTTTCACCCCCCCCAAATGGGTGGTGCGCGCCCCCACTTTCGCATCGCGCGAGCGGCGCCGGGCGGCCCGATAATGGTTCAGCCGGGACTGCCCGGCGCCTCTCCCACCGAGCCAAGCGCCGCGGCAGCGCGGCGCGCCCCCCCCTTACAGGACACCACCATGAGCCACGCACGCACCATCGACACCGTCACCGCCCGCGACGGCAGCATCATCCACTTTACCGACTGGGGCCACGGCATCCCGGTGGTGTTCAGCCACGGCTGGCCGCTGTCGGCCGACGCCTGGGAAGACCAGATGCTGTTCCTGGCCGAGCATGGCTTCCGGGTGATCGCCCACGACCGCCGCGGCCACGGCCGCTCGAGCAAGGCCTGGCACGGCAACGACATGAACACCTACGCCGACGACCTGGCGACGCTCCTCGAAGCGCTCGACATCAGCGGCGCTACGCTGGTCGGCCACTCGACCGGCGGCGGCGAAGTGGCGCGCTACATCGGCCGTCACGGCACCGGGCGCGTCGCGAAAGCGGTGCTGGTCGGCGCCGTGACGCCGCAGATGGTGGCCTCGCCAGCGAATCCGGACGGCGTGCCGCTGTCGGTGTTCGATGGCATCCGCGCCGGCGTGCAGAGCGACCGCGCCCAATTTTTCCTCGACCTGAGCACGGCGTTCTACAATTTCAACCGTCCCGGCGCGAAGGTCTCGGAAGGCATGCGCCAGTCGTTCCTGATCCAGGGCCTGCAATGCAGCATCAAGAGCGCCTATGCCTGCATCAAGCAGTTCTCGGAAACCGACTTCAGCGCCGACCTGCAGCAGATGACGATCCCGACCCTGGTGATCCACGGCGACGACGACCAGATCGTGCCGCTGGCCACCACCGCGCGCCGCGCCGTCGAGCTGCTGCCGCAGGGCCGCCTGTCGGTGTACGAAGGCGCCGGCCACGGCCTACCGGCAACCCACAAGGACCGGCTCAACGCCGAGCTGCTGGCCTTCGTGCGCGGCTGATGGCGGGCCTGCCTCGTCACAAGCGGCATGAGGCGGCATGAGCGCCGGCGCCGGCACGGCGGCGGCAATGCACGGCGCCGACGCGCTGCGTACCGGCCAGGTCGATGTGTTGCTGGCGCCGATGGCGGCGGCGGCGAAAGCCAGCGGCAAGGCGGGCGCGCCCGTGGTGGCAATTCCCGTGGGCCTCGATGGCGACGGCCAGCCGTTCGGCGTGACGGTGCTGGCAGCGCCCGGCGCCGACCACGCCGTCCTGCGCGCGGCGGCCGCCATCGAAGCGCTGGCCGGCCGGCGCGTGTGCTTTTGACGATGCACTGCGGCGTCAGCGGCGCATTGTTGTTGCGCTTGACGCGGTCCCGACATACACCTGGCGCTCGGCCTGCGTTGCATTCCCCGCGCGGTCGGTGACGGTGATCTCGAGCACAAAGAAGCCGCTCTTGCAGAACGTGTGGCGCAGGCTGACGTCGCCGGCGCCGCGCACTTCGCGCAGGCTCGGCGCGCCCTGCGGGCAGCCGTCGTTCACGCTGGCGCTGGCCACATGGGTCTCGGCCCAGTTGCCATCGACAAAATTGAGGCCGAAGTCGAGCGTACTGCCGAGCGTCGCATAATCGGCCTCGGGCGGCGCCGTCAACGGGCCCAGCACCGGCGCGGCGGCGCCGCCCCGGCCCGGGCGCAGCACCACCAGGCCGGCGTTGGACTCGGCCAGAATGCTGCCGTCGTCGTTGATGCCGGTTGCCGCCGTCAGCACCAGCCCGCCTGGTGCGCGGTACAGGCGCGTGTTCAGGTCGACCGGATCGGCCAGGTCGTTCCAGTAGACCGCACGCCTGGTGCGCTCGTCGAATTCGGTACGCTGGATAAAGCCCACCATCTCGGCCCGGTTGTTGATGCCGTCGACCCGGCCGTGGGCGGCGCCGGCCAGCGGCAGCATCTTCAAGCCGCGCCCTGCCGACCAGGTGAACGGCGCGAACGTCGTGATCAAGCCGATCTGCCCGACCTGGCGGTTGGCCGCAATCTGGCCATGGTCGTTCAGTCCGGTCAAGCGCGTCAGGCGCTCGAACGGGCCGATCTTGATCAAGCCTCCATTGCGGCGCCACAGGAATACCCCGCTGCTGCCCCCGGCGTTGAATGACCCGGCAGCCTGGTCCCTGGCATTGAGGAAATTGACCACCGCGCCGTTGCCGCCCATCGCGCCAAGGTCGGTGGCGACGCCCTGCGCATCCCACACGATGGCGCGCTCGTCCGAGTAGCCGCCGGCCAGGCCGTTGTCGTTGATCGCCATGGCTTCGGCATACGCGTCGGGCGCGGTACCGAGCAGGGTCTGGCTGCCGTTGCGGTTCCAGCGCACGGCGCGCCCCTGCTGCGCGCCGGACTGGACGTAGCCGGCAATCTGCTCGCCGGCATTGATGGCCCTGGCCGAGCCCGGCCCGCTGGTGGTCACCAGGCGTCCGCCGCGGGCCAGGCTCCATGAAAACGCACGGCCATTCTCGGGAAACCCGGTATCCGGATCGTCGGCCCGGATCAGCGCCATGCCGCCATTGTTCAGGCCATATACCTGCATCGAGCCGGTACGCGCAGCCGGCAGTTGCATTGGATAGAGCCGGTTGCCGTCGAAGAAACGACCCGCAGTCTTGCCGGCGATGTAACCGGTCATCGCGACGTGGCCGGGGCCGTTGAGCATACCGGCGCCGTCGAGCGAGACCATATTGATGACGCTGTATACGCGAAGCGGCAACGCTTTGGTCGGGTCTTGCGCCGCTGCATCGAGCGGCGCGGCCATCGCGGTGAGCAAAGCGGCGATGGTCGAACACGGCGCCGTCGTACTGCCAAGCATGAATTTCATGATCATCCTTTGAAACAGGGAGAAATAGAGATTCAATTTATTCCCGCTAATCGACGAAGGTCTGACATGCGTCAATCAGACCAACGATGCCGACTGCATCGGAAACGGAACGCCCGGCTGGCCAGCGCAGCGTCTGGCGCGCACGGGATCGGCTGGAATCCTGTCGCTCCACGGCCACTTTCGTCAGATCGCCAACAATGCCCCTACCCAATGGCGTCCGGCCGCCGGCAACCAAAACCGGACCGGCGCCGGCGCCGGCAGCCCGGACGCAACCATGACGGTCCGGGATCGGCACAACCACAGGCAGATGACGGCTTCGCCTCTGATGAAAGCCATCGCCACAATTTGACAAACTTTTAAGAATGCGAATGAGTATAGTTCTCATTCACATCGAAAAGTATCGCATTTGAGGCAACCATCAAAACC